>MTLE01001022.1_pt3 | contig 48327 bp, 37 predicted proteins | sample 1982461 | NCBI WGS metagenome assembly MTLE01 (sample SAMN05712605, study PRJNA340218) | biofilm metagenome | isolation source: sample SPL anode biofilm adapted to -200 mV | place: USA | collected 2012-02-03 | reverse complement strand
CTCCTGCCGCACCGGCTCGATTGCGTGGCCGCACTCGCGCCGGGAATTCTGATCTACGAAACCGAAGCGGATGGGGAGGTTTTCGTCGCCGTGGATGAAGGGGTGCTGGTCAAGACCGGCCCGGATGTGCTCGTGTCCGTGCGACGCGCGTTGGGCGGAACGGACCTTGGCCAATTGCGCGAGGCGGTGGAAAAAGAGTTTCTGACTTTGAACGAACACGAGCAGAGCACGCGCACGGTCATGGCGAAATTGGAAACCGGATTTCTCCGTCGCTTCGCGACGTTTCAACATGAGTGACGAGCCAAAGAAAACCTCCAGGAACGAGCCGGCCTTCGCCGGGCAGGTCGGCGCGAAGGCAACGCGCAAGCTCAAGGCGCGGCGGAACTCCACGCAGGGGGTCTGGTTTGGCTTGGGCATGATGGGACTGATCGGCTGGTCAGTGGCGATTCCGACGCTGCTCGGCGCGGCGCTCGGAATCTGGCTGGACAAACACTACCCGGGAGGCCGCACCTGGACGCTGGCGCTCTTGGTGGCGGGGTTGACTGCCGGCTGTTTGAACGCGTGGTTTTGGGTGTCCAAGGAAGATAAAGCCATGCGAGACGAATCGGAGGCTGACGATGAATGAAGCTTTGATGCTGGTCGTGGCGGGCGCGGCGGGTCTTGTGCTCGGCGCCGTTTTCTTCGGCGGCCTGTGGTGGACGGTGCGCAAAGGCTTTTCGTCCGCACAACCGGCGCTTTGGTTCGTCGGGAGCATGCTGCTGCGGACAGGCATTGTCCTGGCGGGATTCTATTTTGTCGGCGGTGGTCAATGGCAGCGGCTGCTCGCGTGTCTTCTTGGATTTGTCATCGCGCGTTTCCTCGTGACGCGGCTCACCCGCGCGCCGGCCGCCCCCCCCAACTCCCATGCCAAGGAGGCCAGTCATGCGCCTTAGCCCCGACGAAATCATCTTCTGGCAATCCGGGTTTTTCAAACTCAACGCCACCATCGTGTTCACCTGGGCGCTGATGCTCGCGCTCGCCGCCGGGGCAAAACTCATCACGCGCAAACTCACCACGGATCACACTCGTTCCCGCTGGCAGAATCTTCTGGAAATCGTCGTCACTGCCATCGCGAAACAAATCGAGGAAGTCGGCCTGCCGCACCCGAAGAAATATCTCGGCTTTCTGGGCACTCTTTTTCTGTTCGTCGCTGCGGCCAGCCTTTGCACCGTCATTCCCGGCTACGAACCCCCGACCGGTTCGCTCTCCACGACAGCGGCGCTGGCGTTGTGCGTGATGGTGGCCGTGCCGCTGTTCGGCATCTCCGAGCAAGGCGTGGGCAACTACCTCAAATCCTACGTAAAGCCGACGTTCATCATGCTGCCGTTTAATATCATCAGCGAAATCTCCCGCACCCTGGCGCTGGCCGTCCGCCTGTTCGGCAACATGATGAGCGGAGCGATGATCATCGGGATTCTGCTGACCATTACGCCCTTCCTCTTTCCGATCATCATGACGGCGCTCGGCCTGCTCACCGGCATGGTGCAAGCCTACATCTTCTTCATCCTGGCCACGGTTTACATCGCCGCCGCCACGCGTACGCGCGGACCAAAGCCCGAGCCAATGCTCAACACCTGAAACAGCAACGAATCAACCAAAGGACATTTCATGGATAACCTGGCAATCATCGCGGTGGCTTCAATCGTCACCGCCGGTTTCACCACCGGCATCGGCTGCATCGGGCCGGCGCTGGGCGAAGGGAAGGCCGTCGCGACCGCGCTGAGTTCATTGGCGCAACAGCCGGACGCTTCCGCCACCATCACCCGAACGCTCTTCGTCGGCCTGGCGATGATCGAATCCACGGCCATCTACTGTTTCGTGGTCTCGATGATTCTCATCTTCGCCAACCCGTTTTGGAATCACATCATCGCTGCGGCTACTGCGGCAGCCGGAAAGTGAGCCTATGTTAATTGACTGGTTCACGGCCGGGGCGCAAGCGCTGAACTTCCTCATCCTGGTGTGGTTGATGAAGCGCTTTCTTTACAAGCCCATCCTCAACGCCATTGACGCGCGCGAGAAACGGATCGCCAAGGAACTCGCGGACGCCGAAACCACCAAGGCCGAAGCCGGCAAGGAGCGCGACGAGTTCCAGCGGAAGAACGAAACGTTCGATGAGCAGCGCTCCGCGCTCTTGAGCCAGGCGGCGGACGAAGCGAAAGCCGAACGCGAACGACTCCTCGACGAAGCTCGCAAGGCCGCCGACGCCTTGAGCGCCAAGCGACAGGAATCGCTGGCCAGCGACGCGCGCAACCTGAATCAAGCCATCACCCGCCGGACGCAGGACGAAGTATTCGCCATCGCGCGCAAGGCGTTGGCCGATCTGGCCACGACGAGCCTGGAAGAGCGGATGAGCGCCGTGTTCACCCGCCGCTTGCGCGAGGTAAACGGCGAGGCAAAGCACGTTCTCGCCGAGGCCCTCAAGACGGCTGCTGAACCGGCGCTCGTGCGCAGCGCCTTCGACCTGCCATCCGGCCAACGCGCGGCAATTCAAAAGACGCTCAACGAAACCTTCTCGGCTGAAGTCCGCGTCCGATTCGAGACCGCGCCGGATTTGGTAAGCGGGATTGAACTGTCCACGAATGGCCAAAAAGTGGCGTGGAGCATCGCGGATTACCTCGCGTCGCTGGAACAGGGCGTCGGCGAACTTCTGAAAGCGAAGACCGAGCCAAAGCTGGTGGAAGCCAAGCCCACGCCTAAAGACAAATGAACGCCGCGCCTGAGAGTTTGCAGATCGTCTTCGACCGCGCTTTTGCCGGTATCAGCCAGGCGCGGGAATCCTTCATGCCGCAACTGACGCCGCGCGAGGTGGGCACGATTGCGAACGTTTCCACGGGCATTGCCCGCCTGTCCGGCCTGCCCAACGTCGGCTTTGAGGAGTTGGTGAAGTTCCCCGGCGGCGTCTTCGGCATCGCGTTCAACGTGGACGAGGACGAAGTCGGTGTCGTGCTGCTGGGCGAATACTCTCATCTGCACGCGGGCGATGAGGCCGAGCGCACGGGCCGGGTCATGGACGTGGCCGTGGGCGAGGGCTTGCTGGGCCGAGTCATTGACCCGCTCGGTCGGCCGCTCGATGGCAACGGGGCGGTGGACTCCAGCGAGCGCATGCCCATCGAACGCCCCGCGGCTGCAATCATGGACCGCGCACCCGTCACGGTGCCCCTCCAGACCGGCCTCAAAGTCGTGGATGCGCTCATCCCCATCGGGCGCGGCCAGCGTGAGTTGATTTTGGGCGACCGGCAGACGGGGAAGACCGCCATCGCACTCGACACTATTCTCAATCAGCGCGGCAAAGATGTCGTGTGCGTCTATTGCGCCATCGGCCAGCGCGCGGCTTCGGTGGCGAAGGCCGTGGCCATCTTGCGCGAGAAGGGCGCGCTGGATTACACCGTCGTGGTTGTGACCGAAGGGAGCGATCCGCCCGGCCTGGCCTATATCGCGCCTTACGCGGCGGCCAGCATCGCGGAGCATTTCATGGAAGAGGGGCGCGACGTGTTGATCGTGTATGACGACCTCACCCAACACGCCCGCGCCTATCGCGAACTTTCCCTGCTGCTCCGCCGCCCGCCCGGACGCGAAGCTTTCCCCGGCGACATTTTCTACATTCACTCGCGCCTGCTCGAACGCGCCACCCATCTGGGCAAGGAACGTGGCGGTGGCTCGCTCACTGCGCTCCCCATCATCGAGACCGAGGCGCAGAACATTTCCGCCTACATCCCGACCAACTTGATCTCCATCACGGACGGGCAAATCTATCTTTCGCCGTCGCTGTTCACCTTGGGCGTGTTGCCCGCAGTGGATGTTGGCAAATCCGTCTCGCGTGTCGGCGGCAAGGCGCAACGAGCGGCCTATCGCGCGGTCGCGGGTGATCTCAAGCTCGCCTACGCGCAATTCGAGGAGCTTGAAACTTTTGCCCGGTTTGGCGCTCGCCTGGATGAGGACACGCGCAAGATTATCGAGCATGGACGGCGCATCCGCGCCTGCCTCAAGCAGCCCGAATTCGCCCCGGTGTCTGTGCCCGCGCAGATCGCCGTGCTGCTCGCGTTGACCGCGGGCCTCTTCGACAATGTGCCGTTGGAGCAAATGACCCAAGCGGAAAAAGCCGTCATCGAGTCGGCGGCCAAGATCCCGGCGGAAGTGGGCGCGCGATTTGAAACCGCCAAAACACTGAGCGATGAAGATCGCGATTCGATTATCGAACCCGCCCGCCAAGCACTTGTGCCGTTCCAGCCCAAGCTGGAGGCGAATACGGACGAGCCTGCCCAAAAACCCGGGAAACAGCCCGAGCCGGCACCTGGCGCCCACGCCGAATCCAAAGCTCCGGAGGCCGAAACCACGGAGAAGCCATGAGCGACACGACGGCCAGTTTGCGGCGAAAAATTGGCAGTGCGGGCGACCTCCAATCCGTCGTTCGCACAATGAAAGCCCTGGCCGCCTCGAGCATCGGGCAATACGAGAAATCCGTGTGCGCGTTGGGCGACTACTATCGAACCGTGGAATTGGGGTTGGGCGCTTGCTTTCGAGATGGCGAGCCAGCGGCCTTGAAGGCGCAACGAACCGGACGCGCCAATGCGGATGTGATTGGCGCGGTCGTGTTCGGTTCAGACCAAGGGTTGGCCGGCCAGTTCAACGATGTAGTGGCCGATTTCGCGCTGAAGACTCTGACCGCGCTGCCCGGCCAGCCAAAAGTCTGGGCTGTGGGCGAGCGCGTTCACGCGCGTCTGGAAGACGCGGGTTTGCCGCTATTGGGAGTGTTCACTGTCCCGAATTCCGTCCGGGCAATCACGCCACTCATCGGACAGATTCTCGTCGAGCACGAGACGCACCAGGACCGGGGTGGAGTCACCGAACTCCACCTGTTCTACAACCGCCCGGCGTCCGGATCGGTTTATGCGCCCGTCCATCAGCGATTGTTGCCGCTGGACGAAACCTGGCGTCGCCAGTTGGTTGAACTTCCCTGGCCGACGCAGCCCCTGCCCGAGGTCATGGGTGGCAGTGACACCTTGCGGGCGCTCATCCGCGAATATGTTTTCGTCTCGCTCTTCCGCGCCTGCGCTGAATCGCTCGCCAGCGAGAATGCCAGCCGGCTGGCGGCGATGGAACGCGCGGATCGCAACATTGACGAATTGCTGGAGGACCTCAAAGGCAACTTCCATCGCTTGCGTCAAAGCGGAATTGACGCCGAGCTTTTCGACGTGATCTCCGGCTTCGAGGCGCTGTCTGGGCCACGGCGGCAACCGGAAGCACAGGCACATGCGCGTTAGCTTCGGAATTTGAAATGACGCGCAAACAAGCAGTCAACGAGTGGCGGGCTCCAGAACGAAATCATGGATTCGCTTGCCCGTCAAAGTGGAGTCACATTCGCATTGTCCGTGATGCTCACGCCGCGCGTCGGACACTGAACGGCGCAGGTTCTGAACAACGCGTTCTCCCGGCCCTCGGGCGATTATCACGAATCGTGAAAGCGCATAAGCCATGGAGAGTGGGCCAGCCAATACCGCAAGCTGAGAAACTAGCCTCGACGGATGGGGCCGATTCAAATCGCTCGGGCCAAAGGGGCGCGTGATACACGGCGTTAGCGGAAGTTTCGTATAGCGTTCGCCTGTGGCCACGGCCAAGACGCAATTCAACCTGGCGAGCGCGAAGGAATACTTCGCAGAGCATCTCTGCGTCGGCGACTACGACGACGAAGGCCAGCGTGTGTCCGGGGATCAGGTCGGGATGATCCTCACGCTTTACGTGAATCGTTTCGCATCGCGACTTTTGAACCTGCTGCCTAGCCGCCGCAATGTCCGGACATTTTGGAGAAACTTTTCAGCCTTGCTTCTGACGAGGATACGAGATGGGTGGCCTTCGGTGCATACATACATTTCCCTTGGCGACTTCAACCGCATGCCCAAAAGTATTCCAGGGAATTATTTCAGACCAAGATTGCGTTCAATGGTTGATTGAGCAAGGTTTGGGAAAGGGCGAAATCTTAATGCAAAGACCGAAGGCGAACAAGCTTATCCACGAACCCGGCGATGACGCTTCTGTTCCAAATAGGTTCTCCCCCAAGCCATCCCATTTCCGGCGTTGTTCCATCTTGGCGGTCTGAGCCAATTTTCCCTCGTTTCTGCCCTGCTGTGACCACGGCCTTATCTTGCCATTTAGGCGCCACTTTTTTAGGTTTCTGGAAATGCACTTAACCGTTGTCCTAGTCGATGCCTTTCGATCGAAGTCAAAAACCATCTCTGGGAGTGGCCACGTTGAATTGCTCGGAATCACTTGCGCGCCTAACGAATCCCCTGGAGCGAAACCGGATCGTAGGGCAACTTCGCTCTGCGCGGTTATCCGGTCCGCTGTAAAAGGCGCCGTTCTGGCATTCGTGCTGGGCATCTCGTTGACGTGTGTGCGAGCGGAGGATAACTGGCAGCGCGTGAAGTTTCGCGAGGTGGATTCGCTTTTTGCCAACCCCGGCCAAGGCTGGATGAGCCAGAATCGGCGTCCCAACTCGAGCCCGCGGTTTCCTTGCTCGGTAGTTTATGTCCGATTCAATTGGGCCGACGCGGAACCAGCCGAAGGCCGCTATGATTGGAGAGTGATCGACGACGTAATCGCCGCCTGGCAATCCCGGGGTGCCGCCGCGGCTTTCCGGGTTATGACCTGCAATGCGCACAGCCAGGGCTACTACACTTCTCCCAAATGGCTGTTCGACGCCGGCTGCAAAGGCTTCGAGTATTTGGCCGGCGGTGATGACCCGACAAGCGGCGGCCAGCGGATCGCGCGGATCGAGCCCGACTATGCGGACCCTTTATATTTGGCCAAACACACCGCGTTCATCGAAGCCTTGGGCAAGCGCTACGATGGCCGTCCGGACGTCGAGTTCCTTGACATTGGCTCCTATGGGATCTGGGGTGAATGGCACACCACGCATCCGGCCTCAATTGATGTACGGCGGAAAATTGTAGATATGTATCTGCGGGCGTTTCGCCGCACGCCACTGGTTTTCATGTCGGACGACGCTGAGGTTTTGCCCTACGCGTTGGAGCATGGCACCGGCTTTCGGCGTGACGGGGTCGGGTCTCCCTGGCACGAGCAGAACTGGATCGGCTCGAAAAAATACGCCAAAGCCACTGGCATGGCCGATGTCTGGAAACACGCCCCGGTCATCTTCGAATGGTTTGGCAATTATGATTATCTGCAGTCCCGCCACTGGTCCTTTGAGGCGGCGGTGGATTTCATGCTGAGCAACCATGTTACCTTGATTAACGATAATATCGGCAAGGTGCCGCCGGAAGCCATGCCAGCGTTGCAGAAGCTCGCCCGTCTCTCGGGCTACCGTTTCGCATTGCGCGAACTGGCGCATGAAAAGATTATCAAGCGCGGCGCCGAATTGAATTTGGGCATGAAATGGGCCAACGTGGGCGTTGGGAAACTGAATCGGCTGTTTGTGCTGCGCCTAGCATTACTCGATCAAGCTGGCCAAATTGCTTTGGCCGCGGAAGGCAAAGCCGATCCTCGTGAATGGTTGCCTGGAGAGCATGACATCGTCGAGCGCGTTTCGATCCCCCCTACCCTTCCACCAGGCGAATATACCATTTCCATTGCCTTGGAGGATCCTGCCCATCCCGGACGTCGGCTTAATTTGGCGATGGACGCTCCGGAAATCGAAGGCCGCTATTCCACCAGCCGATTAACGATCAAATAAACGATCTGCTTAATTCGCGTTCTGTAAAATCAGCCCTGCTCTCGATAAGATTAGTTGGAATACATTGCCGAATCTGTGCCGGACACCTGCTCCTAAAAATCCGCTATTGGGAACACCGTCAAAAAGATTCGATACTCAACTACAAAATGCCGGGCGTGGAGGATGCCGGGTTTCGCGCGCCGGCTTCCGCGGAATTCCCGCCCGGCGGGCCATCTTTGGATCGGCTGGCCAATAGAGCGGCTAGGAGAAAGAGCGTGGAATCAATGGCGAGATTGACCAATCCCACGTGTTTTCCTCCCAGCGTGCCAAAGCAGCCGCACTCAATGTTCAGCCCGCGCGCGAGCGCCGAAACAATGAGGCCGAAGAATAGGGCCGTCAGACAGGTAATAAGGCAGGCCGAGGCGCGCAGCCAAACACCCACCAGCACAAACAGCCCGGCCACCACTTCAATCCAGGGAAGCAGGATCGCTACGAGGTTTAGGAGGGCGTAAGGGACGAGCCGGTAATGGCTGACATCATCCGCAAATTTTGCTGGATCCGCGATTTTAAGCGCGCCGGCCAGAACAAACGCCCCTCCCACGAGAAAACGGAGCGTCCAATTGAGGCAGGCCGCCTTGTCTTTGGGTACAAAAGCCGCAACCGCCATTGTCCCGAGCCTTCCCCAGCCCTGCCCGCTTTCCGTGCGAGAAAGGCTGGGTGACTGCTCCGAAGCGGGGCAAGCGGCGTCTGAGCCGGCGGCTTGCGCCGTGGAATCTTCCGGCTGCGGCAGGGATGGCCATTTCATTTTCCACCTCCGGCCGTGATCGGCAGGCCCGCCTGCCGCCAGGCGGTCATGCCATTGAAAAGCAAGTGGGTGTTCGTGTAACCGAGCTGGCGCAGGCTGTCGCGCAACCGATGGCTTAGTTCGCATTCCGTGCCGTCGCAGTACAGCACGAGGGGGGCTTCGGGCGAAAGCATAGTGGCCAGATCGCCAAAGCGCTGTTGAAACGATTGCGCGGGGAGATTCAGCGCATTGCCAATGTGCGACGCCGCGTAATCCGCCGGCTCCCGCGCGTCCAGAAACAGGGCGGCTCCGCTATGCCAGAATTGTTGCGCCCGTTCGATGCTGAGGTATTCCCCCGCGGCGGGTGCGCGCTTGGGGGCAGCCACCAGCGGGAGCCCCCGGGGTGACCATTGATTGGCCGCCAGGCCGGCGGCCATTCCCAGCACAACAATGGCCAGCATCCGCGCCAGCAAGGGGTTGAAAACCGCTTTCACGGCTTGAAGATGTTGACGATCACCGGCACTTCGATCCGGGGCTGCGCGGCGACCGAGGTTTCAACGGACACATTGCCGCCCACGGTGGACGCCGGCAACTCATCCAGCTTGGCGACGAGTTCATACTCGGTTCCCTCCGCTTTGGAGACCAGCTCGACCTTGATGCCTTGGACCGTGCTCCGCGGATTCTTCAACTCGAACGGCTTGCCGGTGGCCGAGCGGATCGACACCCGTTTCACAACGACGGCTTCGGGGCGCTCGGCGGCGGTTTTCTGCGCATCGGTGACGCTCCAGTACAAAGACTCCGGCGCCAGAGTGACTTCGCCCAAGACTTGGCCGTAGATGTAGATGCTCGACACCGGAGTGTTCGTCTGTCCCGCGACGTAGATATGGACAAACTCGTTAAAGCGCCGGGGTGTCCCTTCGCGCTGAACCACGACATGGATGCGCCCGGTGGAGTCACTCATGCTGGCAGCCGGATCCAATGTGGCTGTGATCCAGGGTTTGGTGGCCTCCAGCTTTGTGATGAGCAGCGGCTTTCCATCGGTGCGGGCGATCGAGGTGAACACCTCGGCGTTGGTCGAGCCAAATGGCAGCTTGGGAGCCAGGGTAATCGGGAGGACTTCGTAAAGCGGCGTGTAATCCAGCTTGATCGCGAGCGAGACTTCCGGGGTTTGCGGATCATTGGATTTGATGGCGATGTGTTTTTCGAGGATCGCCCGCAAAGGGCCGGGAACCAGCGCGAAGGACAGCTCGCCGGATTCGCCCGGTTGCAAGGTGTCGGGCTTGAGCTCGACGACAGTGCAGCCGCACGAGGGCTTGGGCGGCTCGATTTTGAGCGGGCCACCGCCGATATTTTTGTATTTGAAGACGCCGGTAACCGATTGGACCTGCGAGGTTTTTCCGAAATCATAGAGCGTCTGCTCGAACTGGAGTTTGGGAGCGTCCGCGCCCAGCGCAAAAACACCCAGTGTTCCCATCCAAATTACCGCCATCGTTGCTATTTTCATAATTCTGCCTGAATCGAGGTTGAAGTTGTTTTTATTAAAGCCCCAGCCGGAGGGATAATCTCCGGCTGGGTTGCTAGAGCCACCAATGCCAAACGAATTATGGCGCAATGCTGATCCGGTAAAACCGCATCCCCGCGGAAGCGGACGTATCGATAAAGGACAGAATCTCTCCAGTACCTGCCTTGGTTGCCAGAGTCGTCCACACCTTGTCGCTCAACGAGTCTTTATATTGAACGAGGTAAGACACCCCGGACTCGCTTTTGAAAAAGATGGTGGCCATACCGTTGGCATACGATGATGTGGGATGAACGTCACTGCCTATGTCCGTCCCGGGGGGAATGAGGCAGGTCGAGAAGGCCGTGTTCATCACCGGCGCGCCGCAAAGGCTCGTGGCGGTGGCGGTCGAAGTGCTCTTGGTGAAGGCGCTTTTAGGGACCACATACGTGCCCGTGAATTGCGCGCTCTGGCCGGGGAGCAGCGCGGCGAGGGTGAGGAGCGGGGTGTTTCCGCTCAGGTCGTTGGTCACCACGATGTTGTTGAGCGTGATGTTGCCCGCGTTGGCGACCGTGCCGCTATAAGTAAGCAATCCGCCCGGCGCCACCGGCGTCAAGGGGCAGTCTTGAGTCATAGCCAGAAGCGGAGCCGTGGCGACAGGGCAGATGCCCACATTGCGGAAGGACTTGCCGGCGCAGGTCTCCTGGCCGGTCGCGGTGACTTCAATGGCGCAGATGTTGGAAGGGACGATAAAGCTGCCGCTGTACATCTTGGCTTCGCCCGGCGCCAAATCAAGGGGGCCCAGCAAGGGCAGGCTCTGACCTCCCTGAAGGTTGAACACCAGCACGTTCGTTAATATGGCGTCCCCTGAATTGGTGACCCAGCCGCTGAACACAAACTGGCTGCCCATCACCGGGGCCACAGCCGGACAATTGGGCGTCACGGTCAGGCTCGGAGTGTAAAGCAGCGGACAAACCGACGTCGCGGTGGCCGCCACTTTGCGGCTCTGGCAACGATCCATGCCACTGGCGGTGAGCGTATCCGTCATCTGGCAGCAGAACACGGGAGCAAGGTAGCTGCCGGAGAAGCTGGCCGAGGCACCCGGCGCCAGGCTGATGGGGCCGATCACTGGCGAGTTATTGCTCGGCTGGTTGCTGACCACATAAATGTTCGTCAGGGTCACATCGCCCGCGTTGGCGACCGTGCCCGTGTAAACGAGCGGCGTGCCATGGGCCGTTTGTTCGGGGGGGCACGTCTGAGTGACAGTAATGCGCGGCGTGGTAAGCACCGGGCAAGTTGTCTCCACATTGCTGGCCACGACCACTAAGGAGCAGGCATCCAAACCGCTCGACGCCACGATGTCATTGCCGCAGAAATCCGGCGGCACGACGTAGGAGGCGGTGTAAGGGGCCGATTCTCCCGCCGCCAGCGTGACGCTGCCGGGCAGAAGTGAACCTGGCTGCTGATTATTCAACACAATGACATTGATCAGGGTGATATTGCCGGCGTTGCTAACGGTGCCGCTATACACCATGAGGTCGCCCGGCCGCAGGATCTCCGCCGGACAGGTCTTGGTCAGCACGATCCGCGGCTGCGTGAGCACCTGGCAGGTGCCCGAGTCGGTGTCCGTGACGGTCGTTCCGGCGCAATCCTGGCCCGTGGCCACCACGGTGCTCCAAGCCACACAGCAATTGAGGGGCACCTGATAGCTGCCCGTGAAGCTTTTCACTTCGCCCGGCGCCAGCGAAGGCACCGTGAATACCAGCACGTTTTGGATCGGCCAATTGTTGACCACCATAACGTTTGTCAGTGTGCTGTTGCCCGCGTTGCTGACGGTTCCACTATAGGTTAGAATGGCCCCTTGCCCGACCAGATTGGCGGGGCACACCTGGGTTACCTTGATGGCCGGCGCGGTCTGCACGGGGCAGGTCGAACTGGCGGAACTGTTGACGGCGACGTTGCAGATGCTCCGCGCCGTGACCGTCGAAGTGCTCGCGCTGAGGCAGTTGGTCGGCGCCAGATAGCTGCCGGTGAAGGCGGCCTCCGTTCCGGGCGTAAGCAGGCTGGCCGTGAAGACCGGCGTGTTTCCGCTCATATTGTTCAAGACTACCACGTTGGTGAGCGAGATGTTGCCGGTGTTTCTCACCGTGCCCGAGTAGTTGAGGGGGGTGCCTGGAATGGCTGGGCTGGGCGGACAGGCTTGGGTGATGACGATGGCCGGCGCGGTGACGAGCGGGCAATCCACAGTTGAGCTGTTGCTGACCACTTTCCCCGAGCAGTTGTCTCCGCCGGTGGCGGTCGCTGTCGTGCTGACATCGCAAGCGTCCAAAGGCGCGTTAACCGTCGAAACGAAGGCGCTCGCAGCGCCCGGCGCCAGCGTTAGCGGCCCTGCGACCGCCGTATTGGGAACCGGCTGGCTGAGGACGACGAACACATTGGTCAGGGTGACATTGCCCGAATTGCGCACCGTTCCGGTGTAAGTCATCGGGCCGCCGACATTCGCCGGGGTCACGGGGCAGACCAGGGCCACGGTGATCCCCGGGCTGGTGGCGATGGCGCAAGTGATAACGGTGGAGTTGGCCGCGACCAAATCGGTGCAAATATCATGTCCCGAAGCGGTAAGGGTGGTTGCCGCTGAGCAATCCCCGGCGGGCATGGCATAGCTGCCACTGTAATTGGCGGATTCGCCGGGGGCCAGCGCAGGCTTGGTGAACACCTTGGTGCCGGCCACAGGACGGTCGCTAATGACGGCCACATTTTTCAAGGCAATGTTGCCCGTGTTCAAAATGGTGCCCGTATAGGTGACTAAGCCACCGGGCGCAATGGAGGCGGTGGGGCAAGCGGCGGTCACCGCGATTTGGGGCGAAGTCAGAATGGTGCAGACCGTGGTGGCGGTCTTGGAAACGGTGACCCCGCAGACGCTCTTGGCAGTGGCGGTCGCCACGCTCGTGCTGGAGCAGTTGGTGGGCGCGGTATAACTGCCGGTGAAACTGGAAATGGAACCCGGCGCCATGGTGGCGGCGGTAAAGACCGGCGTGGCTCCGCTCAAATTATTGAGGACGACCACGTTGGTCAAGGTGACATCGCCCGAGTTTTTAACGGTGCCCGAGTAAGTCAAAAGCCCCCCCGGAATGACGGGCGCGGCCGGACAGGTCTGCGTGACCTCAATGGCGGGCAAGGTTTTCAAATTGCATGTGGCGGATGCCTCCTGGGATACTTGAGCCGTGGAGCAGGCGTCCCTGCCGGTGACAGTAACCGTTCCGGTGAGGGCGCAAACATCGGCGGGCGTGACAAAGGTCGTGGCAAAATTGGTCACCGCGCCCACCGCGAGGCTGACGGGCCCGAAGATAGCCGTTCTAGCAACCGGCTGGTCGATGTATAAATAAACGCTGTTCAACGCCACGTTGCCCTGGTTGCGCACGGTCCCCGTGAAAGTCATCGGGCCGCCCGCGCTCGCGGGCGCCGCGGGACATGCCAGCGCAACGGCAATGCCGGGAGCGGTTGTGATGGGACAGGTGATCGAGTTGGTGTCCGCCACCGCCAGGCTCGTGCAAATATCTTTGGCGGAAGCCGACACGGTCGTCGTGGCCGCGCATTCATTGGCTGCCACGGCGAAACTGCCGGAGTAGGCGGCCGACGCGCCCGGCGCCAGGGTGGACGCGGAAAACACTCGTGTGCCGGCCACCGGACGGTCACTATATACGGCGACGTCTTTCAACGTGATATCGCCCGTATTTCGCACGGTGCCGGTATAAGTAACCACGCCGCCCGGGAGAATGGAACTGGTGGGGCAAAGAGCCGTCACCGCCAGGCGCGGGGTGGTCAAGATGGGGCAGGTCGCGCTCACGGTGTTAACGACGGCGACGCCGCAGACGCTCGCCGCGCGCACGGTCAAGGTGTCCGTCACCGAACAATTCGTGGGCGCCAGATACCGGCCCGAGAAAACAGCGGCCGCGCCCGGCGCCAGAGACGCCAAGGTGAACACCGGCGTATTGGGAGCCGGCTGGTCATTGACAACCACGATGTTGGTCAACGTCACATTGCCGGTGTTGCTGACACTGCCCGTAAAGTTCAGAAATTGCCCGGGAGCGGCCGGCTGTGCCGGGCACTCTTTAGTGACGACGATGCCCGGGGTCAACACATTGCCACAAGTGGTGTTAGCCGAACTGGTGACTGTCCGGGGGGTGGCAGTGAATTGGTCGACGGCTTGGGCCACGAGGGTGATCGTGCTCGGCAGACAGGGATTGGATGGCACCCAGCTTCCGCTAAAAGAGGCAACCTGCCCGATAGCCAGGTTGGTGGGAAAGAGCACCGTGAAAGAGCCGTTATTGGCGAAATTCGTCACCGTCACGCCGACCAGAGTGTTGTTGCCGCAATTGGTGACTGTGCCGGTGAACTGGATCTCGCCGTTTTCTCCCACGCTGCCGACACATTGCGCGGTGATCAAGACGCAGGGCAGATTCACCTCGGTGTTCACTCCCTGGTTGCCGCCGCCGCGGCTGTTGGTGATGTTTTGATGGATATCGCCTTCGTCACTGGCGGTGGCGCGCACGGTGCCATCCGGGCGCATATCTTGGGCCCGAACCACATAGCTGACCACGTTAGTGTAGAAATCCGCCTCGCCAGGAGCCAGGTAAGTCCGCCGCAACACGAGCTTGTTGGTGACGCCATCGGGCGTGACGATGTACGCGCGAATCGCGCCGGCGGTCGCGGGATTCGTCTCCCCGGCGTCGCAAGCCGGAAACGCCTCGTTGAACACATTGACGCTATAGGAGATCGTGTCACCAATGTGAACGTCGGGCAAGCTCGTATAAAGACTGATCCCCAAACCGCTCCCCGTGCATCCCGGCGGGCTTCGGTCGGCGCGGGCCTTGGGCGCTCCAAGCAGCAGGAAAACCGCTCCAATTAACAGCCCCACCATGCTGTAGAACCTGGTTGGCGGGCGCCAAATAGACAGGATCCTTCTGCGATGGGACGCATCAGTTGTGGTTTGAACAATGCCATTCTGCCCTGAACTTGAGTCTGGAGTATTCATGTTTCTATGGTTCTGTGCGGTTTGTTTGGTGACTGCAACTGGCACCTTCCTAAGAGTGCCGCCGGGTTTTTGCGTTAGTTGAATGATTAACCAACATATAAGATGCCTAATTTGCGTGCCGAATGAAATGGGGTGTTCACCCCATAGCTGAAGTTCATCCAGCCTATTCCAAAGACGCATTGGAACGGTGATAAACGCTGCAGGCCACGATGGAGAAAAGCGGGTTGCGAGCACCAGGGACGCTGAGAACTACGATCCCTAAACGATGGCGTTGTGAGCGGCAAAAACCTCGCCAGGACAGGAAGTTGGGCGGTTCCTCGACGTTCTTAATGGGTAAGCCCCTTCAAAAGTACAGGGATAGTGGAGAATGCGAGACCTTGAACTGCCCTAAAAAGCCCAATGTAATTCATCCAAAGCTCAGATAGCGCTGATCTGCCAGCAAGAACCATAACCCATTGATGGCGCATAAACATTGGCCAAAAAGCACTTTGTTTGATGGGGCGAGATTCATTTCCAATCCGCCGCAACCGTGGTAAAGCACAACCACAGGTCCACGTTAAGTGGCCCACATCCGCGAGATCGTGCGCCCCAAGTATGGCGGTTGTGGAAACCCCTGCTGCCAGGGGGTGACGATTGCCCCGCTGCCCGCCCGGTTAGTGCCCCAAAGCAAGTTGGGGCTGGGCTTGGCCGTTCATATTCTCTTGAGCCGGTTTGACGATCACGTGGCCTACTACACGTTGGAACGGAACTACCGGGAGCGTTTTGGAGCCGTGATCTCGCGCCAGCAAATGGTGCAATGGGTGGAACAGGTGGCGCACCTGCTCCTGGCGATCTATAGGCGGATTTGGGAAGAGCTCAAAGGCGGCGATTACCTGCAGATTGACGAATCCCCAGTGAACGTGCTCGATCCGGAGGTCAAAGGCAAAGCGGCCAAAGGCTGTCTGTGGTTTTATTCCCGGCTAGGCGGATACGTGTTCCTGGAATTTCATCAAAGCCGGGGACGGGACGGGCCGCGAGAACGGTTGCGCGGTTTTCACGGAACCATGCAGACCGATGGCTACGAACTGTACGACGCGCTGCGCAAGGAGCAACCCAGCCGGCTGCGGCGGATCGGCTGCACGGCTCATCTGCGGCGAAAGTTCTATAAAGCCCTTCTGGAATCCTGCTCGGAAGCCTTATGGTTCATTGGGCAGATGCGAGAACTTTACCGGCTGGAACGAGAGCTCAAGGACCTCAGCGCCCCAGAAAGACGCCAAGGCCGGCTCAAGCAAGCCCCGGCCATCTGGCTGGCGATGAAGCGGCGGGCCCAAATCCTTCGGGACGATCCGCGCGTGCTGCCCCAGAGCACCCTGGGCAAAGCAGTGCGCTACCTGCTCAACGAGTATATAGCCTTGGTGGGTTACCTGCACAACGGCCGGTTTGAAATCGATTCCAATCTCGTGGAAAACGTCAGGCCTTCAGCGGTGGGCAAGCGCCACTGGCTCTTTATCGGCCATCCCGATGCGGGGTGGCGCCGCGCGGTCATCTACACCCTTATCCAAAGCTGCCGCCGCTACGGAATCAACGCCCAAGATTACCTCACCGACGTGCTCCAGCGTTTACCCTCGATGACCACCAGTCAAGAGCCCGCACTGCTGCCCCACCGTTGGAAAGCATCGGAACAATAAACATGCCTCGCAAGCTACGCAGCCCGGTTACCGCTTACCTCACTTCGCGATTTTGGAAAATCAGAACCTTAGCTATGTGATTGATTTTATTGGGTTTATGTAAAATTGGAGCGGGTGAAGGGAATCGAACCCTCGTCTCAGGCTTGGGAAGCCCACATTCTACCATTGGACCACACCCGCTCTCAAAGTGTGCCTTTTTTATCATGTGAGACGGGCTACGTGCAATAACGAAATTATTGCCGTCGTTGTCCGGCTTTTCTGAGGTTTCTGGGTTCGTTTTACCATGAGGCAACCCGCCGGTCATCCGACGGGAAGATGCCACAAATGGAGGGCTTTACTTATGCGGTGGGTTTTGGCATGAATTAAGAGTCCCAATAATGATTTGTGAAGCTGAGTGCCCAAAACCGTTTGAGGAATGTCCTATGAAAAAACCAATCCATCACCTTTCGCGACGCGAGTTTGTGCGGGATGGCACGTTGCTCGCCACCGGGCTTGCTGCCGGATGGGGTGCCTTTTCCTCGGTGTGCGCCGCCGCCCCGAAGAAGGAGATCGAGAACACCCGCAGTTACCATCCGAAAATGGAGTACCGCCGCCTGGGCAAAACTGGCCTGTGGGTTTCGGCGGTTTGCATGGGGGGGCACTGGAAACGGGTCGACAAAACCATCGGCACCAAGGCGTCTTTTGCGGACTGCGAAAATATGGGCGATGCCAGCGCCGCCGACCTGGAGGTGTTCGACAAAAACCGGCGTGACGTCGTTTCGCGCTGTCTGGAGCAAGGGATTAATTGCATCGATTTTGCCGGATCGGCCGAACCATACGCCTATGGCAAAGCGATCGCCGGCCGGCGTAAAAAGATCTACATCTGCTGGTCGATGGGTGCGCAGGAAATGCGCCACGAAGAGCATCGCAAAGCGGGTGTTTTGGTGAGCATGCTGGAAAAAGGGCTGAAGGAAACCAAGCTGGAATACGCGGATTTGTGGCGGGTGATGGCGCACGAGCGTGGCAGTTTGCATACCGAAGCGGAGATTGAACAGATGATCCTCGCTTTGCGCACCGCCAAGAAAAAAGGGCTGTGCCGATTTACCGGCATTTCCACCCATGACCGGCCTTGGGCGAAGAAGCTGATCGAGAAGTACCCGGAGGACATCCAGGTGCTGGTCACGCCTTACACGGCCAATTCCAAAACTTTGCCCACCGATAGTTTGTTTGAAACAGTGCGCAAGCATGACGTCGGCATGCTCGGCATCAAACCATTTGCCAGCAATTCCCTGTTCAAGGGCGATGGTTCGCCAGACAGTCCCCAGGCAGCGGAAGATGACAAGCGCGCGCGGTTGGCGATCCGGTACATCTTGAATAATCCGGCGATTACGGCACCCATTCCCGGTTTGGCGAACGCCCACCAGGTAGATAACGTGGTACAAGCAGTTCAAGAACGCCGCGAATTGGATGGCGCGGAACGAGCCGAATTGCATGAAGTTTCCCAGGAAATGTGGGCCAGCCTGCCCCCCGATTATCAATGGCTGAAAGAGTGGGAATATGTGTAGTCCGAGAAAGTGAAATTTTACACTTAGCTCCGTCATGAAAATAGGGATCAAGGGAAGCCGGCTCAGCCTAGGGGCCTGTCTGGGAATGCTGGCATTAAGTTTTCTGGGGTGTGAAACGCAGTCCACCTCCAAATCAGTGGCCACAGGCGCGGCAACAACGGCGCCCGGCAAGAAAGCGGAGCCAGCCGACAATTCGTACTGTTACGTGTGCCACGTGAATTACCAGGAGGAATCCCTGGCGCAAAAACACGTGATCGCCGGGGTGGGCTGCGAAACTTGCCACGGGCAATCCAATAAGCACAGCGCGGATGAAGATAACCTCACGGCGCCGGATCACATGTACGCCGAAGCCCGAGTGGCACCGTTTTGCCTCACTTGTCACACCTCAGACAAGGTGCGTAAAAGCAGCAATCACAGCTCGGTGTTTGCCGCGAACGGATCCGTCCAGCGCTGCACCGAGTGCCACGGCGAACATCGTCTTAACCACCGCACCCGGCGCTGGGATAAGGATACGGGCAAATTGGTCTGGAAAGAAGGCGGCCCCACGATGGATAAAACACGCTAAGCCTTTTCGGTCCGGATTGGTTTGCGTTTGACTTGGCGGGTGGTTCGGCGTATCGAAAGGCATGAAAAACGCATACATTTCTCGCCGCCGGTTCCTCGGCCAGACCGCCTTGTTTGCCGGAGCCATCGCGGGCTTCCCGTACTTCGCCCGTAGCGCCAGCCCCAACAGCTTGCTGCAAGTCGCCGTGGTCGGCGTCAACGGCCAAGGCCTCTCCGACTTGTCGGAAATTGGGTCGCACAAAAAAGTCAAATTCGTCGGGTTTTGCGACATCGATACCAAGCAATTTCAAAAGGCGGATGAAAAGTTCCCCCATGTCCGCCATTTCAGCGATTACCGCGAAATGATCGCCACCCTGGGCGATACTTGCGACGCCGTCCAAGTCTCCACGCCAGACCACACGCACGCCCCGGCGGCGATGACCGCCATGCGCGCGGGTAAACATGTGTATTGCGAGAAACCGCTGGCCCAAACGGTGTGGGAAGTGCGCCAAATGCGGTTGCTGGCTGAAAAGAAGAAACTGATCACCCAAATGGGCAATCAGATTCATTCACACATGGCCTATCAATTGGGTGCCCGTTTGCTGCGCGACGGGGCGATTGGGAAGATCAAGGAAGTGCATTCTTACATCGGGGTGAGCGGTATAGCTTATGCGGGACTGACGGCCCGTCCGCCCGAAGCCACCGTGCCGGAAGGGGTCGACTGGAATTTGTGGATCGGCAGTGCCCCGATGCGCCCCTACGCGGCGGAGGCGTATCATCCGTTCAAATGGCGCAGTTGGCAGGATTTCGGCGGCGGCGCCTTGGGCGATTTCGGCTGTCACGTGTTGGACCCCATGTTCATGGGCTTGGCGCTGACCGCGCCCACTTCCATTCGCGCCGAACACGATTCAACCAGTAACGAGCTCTGGCCCGGCCCCGAAACGGTTTATTACACCTTCCCGGGCACGCCTTATACCGCGGGCAAAGAAGTGCTGGTCACTTGGCGCGATGGCGGGCTGCAACCGGCTTTGGCAAGTTCGTTCTTGCCCGCTACTTTGAAACTGCCCAAAGGCTCGGGCGGCTCACTGGTAATCGGCGAAAGCGGAGCGATGCTGCTGCCGCACTGGGCCAAGCCACGCCTGTTCCCGGAAGAAAAATTCGCCCACTACAAGTTCCCGGACATCGATAGCCACAACCATTATCACGCCTGGGTCGACGGCATTTTGGCGAACCAGAAAACGAGCGATGGTTTCGATTATGCCGGCCCGCTAGCCGAGACGGTGCAATTGGGCAACATCGCGGCCCGCCTGCCGCGCAAGGACCTGAAGTGGGACGCGGCGGCCCTGAAATTCACCAATTCACCCGAAGCCACCGCCTTGGTGAAGCGAGCTTTCCGAACCGGATGGGAAATCCAGCCCGCGTAAGACGCATCGGATTTTACCAATCTTCATAGGGGCCAGGCAACCATACTGGCCCCTTTTTCATGATGGGAATCAAGCCCGATTGCGGGCGTCGAGGAATTTCAGTTGCCGGTAGAGCGTGGCGATGCGCGGCACGGTGGCGCCAGCGCTTTGGGCGGCCCGCAGGGGATTGCCGTAGATGGCCTCAATTTCCATGGGGCGGCGCAAGTCAAAATCCACCTTCATGCTGGCGCGGTAAGGTTTCATTTTGTCGGTCGTCGCCAGCATTTTAAAAATGAAGCTTTCGTCAATCGTCCGACCGCAAGCGGCGGCGGCGGCCACCACTTCCCGCATGAGTTCCTCCACCAGCAAGCGCGATTCTGGATGGGCCATCAGTTCGGCGGTATCGGCGTTGAGGATTACCGAAAGGCCATTATAAGGAATATTCCAAACCAGCTTTTGCCAGCGGGCGGTGCGCAAGTCTTCGGCGAGTTCCACAGGAATGCCGGCCCTTTGAAAATCGGCGCCGATCCGGCGCATCGTTTCGGTTACTCCGCAAGCCGTGCCGTCAGCTGAGTATTCGGCCAGCTTGATCTGCCCGTAATCGAGGTGATGAATGTGGCCCGGGCCAATTTTGTTGGAGGCAATAAAACAGAGGGCGCCCAAGATAGTGTGACCCGGCGCCAAATGCGCCACTTCTTCCTCAATGCCCAAGCCGTTTTGCATGACCAGCACCACGCCACCGGGCTTGAGCACGGGTGGGAGCAACTGCCCTAGCAAATGGTTTTGGGTGGATTTCAGCGCAATGGCCACCACGTCGCAGGGCGGCATGGCTTGCGGCCGGTCGTAGGCGTGAACGACGGGCAAATGAAAATCTCCGTCTTTGGAATCGATCCTCCAACCCAGGCGCTGGACGTGCTCGCAATCGTGCCGCAGCAAAAAGTGGACGTCACAGCCGACGCGTTGCAAACGCGCCCCGTAAAAACCGCCCAGCGCTCCCGCGCCGAGTATGGCGTAACTTGTAGGCATGAAATCAATGGGCGCAAGAATCTCTTACTGGCGCCACCCGTTATGGCCGCAGTCTTAACGCCCCCAGCCTGGCTGTCAACCGCGCGCTTGGTTTTGAAGTTCGCACTCTAGCCACTATTCCCGGCTTTTCAAAAACACAGCGGCAGCCTATAAACAGGCATGCAAAAAATTCCCCAGCGCTTCCGGGTGATCTTCAACTATCGTACCGCCGCGTGGATTCTCTGCTGTTTCGTGCTATGGGCCGGTTCAACCCATGCCATGGACCTTTCGGAATTTGGCGCCGTGCCGGATGATGGCAAGGACGACACGGCCGCGTTTGTGGCCGCCTTTGCCGCCGCCCAAACCAACGGGGCCACAGTCATCCGCATTCCCCCAGGCAAGTATCTTTTGCGTGCCGATGGCAATCCCGCCAACCCCGGGAATTTGTTATCGCTCGCGCGCCGCCAGAATTTAACCATCGAAGGGCAAGGCGCGGAACTCCTGATGACGGGTTCGGCGGGCCTGTTTTCTTTCAGCGAATGCTCCAACGTCACAGTGCTGGGCCTCAAGATCGATTGGGAACGGCCGCCCTTTTCCGAGGGCACCGTCGTGGCCACCGCGCCGCGGTACTTTGATATTAAAATTTTGGACGCTTACCCGGTCAAGGGCGGCGAACCCGTAGGCGCATTCATGTCCTACCACGCGGATACCCGGCTGCCGGATGGCCGGGACTTGGACGTGTACGACAGCGTGGAGCGCACGGAACTGGTCGCGCCACAGGTGTTGCGCGTGCATCTCAAGCGCGAGATCGCGGTGCCGGTGGGGCGTTTGCTCGTGTTGCGGCATCGAGTCTACGGGCACAACGCTTTCGTGTTCCACCGTTGCGCTACGGTCAAGGTGCGTGACGTCACGGTTTATTGCGCCCCCGGCATGGGCTTGGTGGCGGGGGTGTGCACCAATGTCTCATTGGACCGGTTTGACGTGCGCCTGCGGCCTGGCTCGGGGCGGTTGATGTCCGCCACGGCGGACGCCACGCATTTCGGCGGCTGCAAAGGCACCGTGACGCTGGAGGATTGTTTCTTCGAAGGGATGGGAGACGATGGGGCCAACATCAAGAGCGGGCTGTATTTAACGGTGCGTCAGCGTTTGGACGACCACACCGTGTTGGGGCAACATAACTTGAAGATGGTGGACATGCCTGATCCCGGAGACACGCTGGAAATGGCGCACGTGGACACGTTGTCTCCCTTTGCCAGCGGCCAAGTGCGCCAGGTGCGGCTGGAACCGGGTGAGGAGCACTTGCATCGCGTCGAATTTGCGGAACCTTTGCCCGCGGAACTGAAGGTTGGCGACGTGCTGGGCAACGCCTCGCGCGCACCCAAACTGCGGATGCTGCGCTGCACGGTGCGCGCCAATCGCGCCCGCGGAGTGCTTTGTCAGACGCGTGACGCGTTGATCGACGGCTGCGTGTTCCAACATTGCACCTCGGCGGGTGTCCTGGTGCTAACCGAAACGGTGCATTTTTACGAAAGCATCGGCACCCGCAATGTCACCGTCAGCAATTGCCGGTTTGAAGGGTGCAATTCCGGTGGCGCATCCGCCGAGGGGGCGCTATGCGCGGTGGCGTATTTGGATAAATTCGCGTTTCCCATCCGGCCCGGAGTCCATCGGGACGTGGCCTTCATCGGCAATCATATTGAGGGCACCGCCGAAGCGGGCATTTTCGCGGTAGGCGTGGATGGCCTGCGCATTCGGGATAACAGGCTAGAACGTTGTTGCGAGCGGCCGGTGCGCGAATCGGGGCACTATGGTATTCGGGTGCAAAATTGCGCGCGATTAGAGGAGGAGAATAATTCGATCGCATCGGCACCAGGCACGCCTATGGCTGGCCCTATCAGTATTTTGCCCGTCCCCGGGACAAATTCCGCAAAGGAAAAGTAATGGGGCGCCAACCAACGGTCTAAGGGATTAATCCTGCGACCCTTTCCGCAGGCAGGTTTGCAATGCTAAGCGCAAATCTTCGCGTTCGGTGTCGGATACTCCCGTGGGCACCCGGATAGGCGGCTGGAAAACGAGGTCGCAGCGCGCAAACGGCAGGGGGATTTGAAAGCCATCCCAGCTTTTTAAGCACACTTTGCGCCGGGTGTTGCAAGTGACTGGTATGATCGGCATGCCGGTGACTTGCGCCAATTGGATGACGCCCGTTTGCACGACATAGCGCGGACCACGCGGGCCATCCGGAGTGATCGCGGCATCAAACCCTCGGGCAATTTTGCCTTTCAATTCGAGCAAAGCTTGCGGCCCGCGGCGGCTGGTGGAGCCGCGCACCGCCTCCACCCCGTGGCGGAGCAACACTTGCGCTAAAAACGCTCCATCCTTGCTGGCGCTGATCAAAGCCGCCAATTTGCTGGGATATTTGCGATGCACGACCATCGAGATCGCGAGCCGATTGTGCCAGAGGCAAAAAATCACCGGCGGGCGGTTGGGTAAATCAACCAATCCCGAGTCATCCTTCCAATGACACCGCCAGGAGGAAGCAGCAGCGCGTTCCAAGAGATAGACCAGCCAAGCCACCATCCTCTTGCCTTGTCCCACCTGGAAAGGGGTCACCCGGCCTGAGGGGATTCTAGGCTGGGCTCCGAGGCTGCTTTGAGCAATAGTCATACTAGTTTAAACTCGATAATCGGCAATGCCACCGTCCTTTAGTTCAACCGAATACAGGGAGAGCTATAACTATCGTCTCCTACTTGGAGTGTTTTGTCTATCCAAAGCGCTGGATTTCTCTTAAATTTTAAGACGTATGCAATTTGCATGTGAAATAGTGGCGCGATGGCGGCGAAGCAGCGGGCGTTTCTTCGGTCTCCTATTGTGCCTATGTCTCCCTTTGGCAGCCATGAACATGGGCTGCTCGATGTTCTCGCTATCCGATTCGGCGAATTCGGATTTAGGGTCAGCTACTTTTTCCGGCGGCGAATTGCGTTCTTGGGAGCATGCCTCGTTCGGTACCACTTGGAACGCTGTTATCGGTGGGATTCGCGAACTAGGGTTTACGATTAACAAGGAACAGAAGAGTGGGAATTCGGGAGTCGTGGAAGCCACCGGCATGAGTGATCGCACGGTCCGGATTCAACTTTTTAAACAAGGCCTGCGCACCACGGAAGTTTTGATCAATATTGGGCCGATTGGGGATGAAACGATTTCCCGGCTCTTGTTATCCAAAATCCAGCAGCGGTTGTAACACTGGCGTAACCACTTGGCACAAAAAGGCTTTACGGTAGAAATACGGGATTCACGGCGATAACGCTTGACCCCGCCAAGAAGCAACCTAGCATGTCGTCCCCAGTGTCTGATACAATGAAAGCGATCTTGGTCCTCGAGGATGGAACGGTATACCACGGCAGCGGTTTTGGCGCCCGCGCCACCGCCTGTGGGGAAGTTTGTTTTAACACCTCGATGACGGGGTATCAGGAGATCCTCACGGACCCCTCCTACAAGGCCCAAATTGTCACCATGACGTATCCCTTAATCGGGAACTACGGGGTCAACACCCAGGACGTCGAATCATGGAAACCCCATGTTTCGGGTTTCGTGGTGCGGGAGTTGTCGCCTGTCGTCAGCAATTGGCGCGCGGATCAAAGCCTGGCGGAATACCTCGAAAAAAATGGCATTCCCGGCATTCAAGGGATCGATACCCGGGCTTTAACGAAGAAGCTCCGCGTGCGCGGGGCCATGAATGGTTTAATTTCCACCGAAGACCTTTCCACCGAAGAAGCCGTCGAACGCGCCCGTAAATGGGGCGGATTGGAAGGAGTCGACTACGTCCAGGAAGTTACCCATCCCAAAACGTTTCTCTGGGACGAGAAAGACGAACAAAGCGCGGAATTCCGGCTGGCTTACGGCCCCGAACCCTCGACGGCTCCACGGCTTGAGCGCCATCCCCTGCCCCCGGCGGACATTCCCATTGTGGCTTTCGATTACGGCGTAAAATATAACATTTTGCGGCGCCTGCGCCAAAGTGGCTTCCAAGTGCGCGTCGTTCCGGCCGGAACCTCAGCGGCGGAAGTGTTAAGCTATAAACCCGCCGGAGTATTCCTCTCGAATGGCCCGGGGGACCCGTCCGCTTTGGGTTATGCAGTGCAAGCGGTGCGCGATCTGGTTCAGTCCGGCATTCCTATTTTCGGGATCTGCCTGGGGCAACAAATCCTGGCCCAAGCTTTTGGCGGAAAAACATTTAAGCTTAAGTTCGGCCATCGTGGCGGCAATCAGCCCGTGAAAGATTTGGTAAGTGGCCGGGTGGAAATCACCTCCCAAAATCACGGATTCGCCGTCGATCCGGCAAGTTTACCCACAGATGTGGCCGTGGACCGGATCAATCTCAACGATCAAACCGTGGAAGGCTTACGGCACAAAACCAAACCGGTATTCTCGGTGCAATACCACCCGGAAGCCTCTCCTGGCCCCCATGATTCCGCGCCCCTCTTTGAAGAATTTCGGCAAATGATTCTCCGGCGCGGTTAATTCTCAAAAATAACGCCAACATGGCAAAAGAAGCACAAAACCGTTTGACTTGTCGCGCTGGCTGAAGATAATCATTGCTGAACCAACGTATGGCAAGACTTGTCGTGCTCAGTGAAGGGATGACCGGCCGAACATGCGAGCTGAAGGCGGATAAAACCACCATCGGACGCGTGGAGGACAATAGTTTCCAAATCCCCGAGCCTTCTGTTTCCAGTCATCACTGCGAGATTTCTTTGCGCGGCAAAGACGTTTTCGTAAAGGATCTCGATTCGACCAACGGCACGTTTATTGACGGCGAGAAAGTGACCGAATCCCAGCTCAAACCGTGGCAAGTCCTGCGGTTGGGCACCGTCGAGGTGCGTTTGGAAGACGGCTCGCCACCGCCCGCTGCCGCGCCGGGCAAAAAGCCCTTGGAGCCGAAATCCGCCATGCAAGGGGTCAAGCTCAATGACCTGGATCCCAAATCCCACACGGTCCCCCGCGTGGCCGACACTATTTTCAAAAAGAAAAGCAACAAGATCAATCAAGTCTTCATCATCATCGGGGTGGCGCTGGCGTTGATCGTAATCGGTTTGCTGGCTAAAGCCATGCTCAGCGGCGGCGGCCAATAATCTCAAACGCATGACTGAGGAAAAGACCATCTGGCGTGGTAGTTCCTCTCCCATCCTCTACGCGGGATATTTCTTCCTTTGCGGTATCGCGGTTTTGATTTGCCTCGCTCTGGGGCTCATCCTTGGCATCAAACAAGGCTTGATTTATGCCGTGGCAGGCGTGGCGGCTTCCTTCATCCCTTTGGGTTTGGGTGCTTGGCGCTGGATCCTCAATCAAACGCGGGTCTTTGAGGTCACTTCCCAGCGCATCCGGGTCACCAGCGGGATCTTCTCCAAAACCAGCCAGGAAATGGAACTTTATCGGATCAAAGATATCACCTTGGTCGAGCCATTTGTGCAACGGATGTTTAAATGCGGCAATTTAATCCTGGCGACTAACGACGCTTCCACCCCGACTTTGGCCATCGAAGCCGTGCCCAGCATTGAAAAATTGCGCGAAGAACTGCGCAACGCGGTCGAAGTGTGCCGGGACCAAAAGCGCGTCCGCCTCAATGAACTTGATTAGCGCCCCTGGTTTACGGGGCCATGCCCATCGCCAGATTCCGGCGCAACCGTTCCCGATTGGCCGCATCATGGAAATCCACCGGATTGAAATCATCCGTCAGCACGATGCCCGCAGCCGGCGATTCCATCACCCGCGCAAAAGTCGCCCTCACTTTTTCCAAACAAGCCGGATGCACCTGATCCAGCGACGGCAATTGCGGAACTGCCGCATTGGCCACCGGCCTCGCCACGAAAAAGACGTTGCCATTGGCCCCATCGTGAATGGCCACTTGGCCGAACACCGCACGCAGGGTCTTGTTCAAGGAACCGCAGAAATAATCGCGCCCAGGGGTAAAATCACCAAAGCTATTAATCACCAGCACACCTTCGGGGCGCAATAATTGGCGCATCGCGGCAAACGCTTCCTTGCTCATGAGATGGCCGGGAGAGGCATCGCCTAAAAAGGCGTCCAGCGCGATAGCATCGTAACCGGGCTTGAGCCGGGCAAGAAACGCGCGGCCGTCTCCCAGTTGGATATTTAAGCGGCTGGGATCCAAATCAAAAAAACGCTGGCCAATGGGTACCACTGCGGGATTGATCTCCACCACATCTACCTCGGCCCCTTCACGCGCGAAAGCCATGGGCGCCATTCCCACCCCCAGGCCTATGCATAACACCCGCCGCAAATGCCGGGCCTCGGGAGCGGCATTTGTGGGCACGGCACATTCATAATACGCTTTGGAAAGCACCTGCAGCATGTAAGAAAAAAGTGACAAGCTCTGCTTGGCCACCGGGTCATAGCTGTTTTGGCTCAGGAAATCGTTCAAATAATACCGGTGGCGGCCATCGTCCGTTTCGGCCACTTGCATCAGGCCAAAATTGGAATTGCCACGATACAACTCGTGCACAAACGGAACCGGGTCACCCCCGCCGCGAATCAGGCTTAAAAGGCCGATCAAGCCCACCCCCGCAAAAGCCGCCGCCCGGCCCATCCCAGCCCTGCCCCACGCCACCCAATATACGGCAGCCAATAGGGCCAAGGCCAGCGCGGTCAAATTCATGATGAGGGAATTGGGCAAATAAGGAATTAACACATACCCGATTAACACGGTTCCCAGAACGCTGCCGATGGTGCTGATGGAGGATATTTTCCCCGCCAGAGTGCCCACCGATTGCACCGAGATGCTGAGCACTCGCGTGAAGAATGGCCCTGTCATTGCCAGCAGGGTTAGGGAGGGAAAATATAAGGCGACGGATGCCAGCAACGAGCCGGGAGCTAAAGGCAGTTGCAGGCACTGGTAGCTGATCGCCGTGCAGAATCGCGTGGAAAGAGCCAGATACAGCGCGGCCAGCACAATCGCGCCGTAAAGCAGTCCGAGCCGGGGATAGCGATCCGCCAAGCGGCCTCCCCAGTAATACCCCGTAGCCAGCGCCACCATGGTGACGGCAATCTGGGCGGTCCATACAAAATGGGAGGTGCCGAAAAACGGAGCCAGCATTTTGGCTCCGAGAATTTCGATGATCAGAATGCTCGCGCCCGTGATGCCTGCGGTGACGAATAAAAATCGGCGCAACGCGGTGGGAAGTGGTGCGGGCGTGGCCGCCGGTGGTGTTTTTTTGCTGGGTGGCATGGCTAAGTCCGCCCGCATTCAAACACCGCGGCCCTTGCCGTGCAAGCGTGATGAAAACCACCTGGCCGCCCTGCTTTACCCGGATTTGGAAATCGGCATTATGCGAACTGCATCTCGGCATGCTTGCAAGCCTGGCGCCACGCGCGCACCGCTTCGCGCAAATGCTGTTGGGCGGCGGCAAAATCACGCCGGATTTCCGCCAGGCGCGCACGCGAAGCGCGCATTTTTTTGCTGGCGGCTTCCCGGTAGGCTGCGTGATGGATTTCCCAATTGGCCAAGGCGCGCAGAAAACATTCGTAGGCAGCCTGGAGTTTTTGGGCGGCGGGTTGCGCCGGATGAATCGCTTTAGCCTGCATTTGCTGCGCCAGGACGCGTTGTTGTTCGACCACCTCGGCTTTCAATATCTCACTGTCCGGCATCCGGCGCAGATCGCTGGCCAGCCCTAACTGATGCAGCGCCCAAATGCACCATTTAGTGGGATCGAAATGCCATTTTTTCACCCCGTTGCGGTAGTCATGCTGAAAGGTGTGATGGAAATTGTGATACCCTTCGCCAAACGTCAGAAACGCCATCACCATGCTATCGCGTGCCGTGTAGCGGGAGGAATAAGGGCGGCTGCCCAGTGTGTGGCACAGCGAATTAATAAAAAAAGTCATCTGCTGCACGAAAACGATGCGCGCAATGCCCGCGACAATAAAACCGCCTAAAGCGCCCACCCAGCCATTCCACAAGCCGCCCAAAAGCGCCGGCAAGATCAACCCCATGCCCCCGGCGATCGCGGTATAATTGTTATGCTGCCACATGACCAAGCGGTCTTTGAGCAGATCTTTGACTCCCGAAAATTCGGTGTCGGGCTGCGTGCGGAAAATAATCCAGCCCATGTGCGCGTGCCAAAACCCCAGGGTGATATTGTAAGGATCTTCGTCGTGGTCCGTGAATTTATGATGCCGGCGGTGATCCGCCGCCCAGCAAAGCACCGAATTCTCGAAAGCCGCCGCCCCGAAAAGCAGGGTAAACAGCCGGACCGGCCAGCGGGCCTTGAAACTCAGATGCGAAAAAAGCCGGTGGTAACCCAGCGTGATGCTTAAACCGGAGACCACGAAGAAAAATATAAAAAGCGAAGCCAGGAACCAATCACAACCGTAACGCCAAAGATACCATGGGGTTGCGGTTATGGTTAAAAGCAACATCCCGCCGACAAAAGCCAGATTCCACCACCGGACCGAACGCCACGAAAAATTCTCAAAACTCACAGGATCAAGGGTTAAGGTTGAACATTGTTATGCAACCTCCGCCCCAATGCGGATTTGCCCAAGAAGGGCATGGATTCCAATCCGGTCGCATGCTAATATAACGTCGCTTAGCGCAAACGCAAACGAAGCCAGGAATGCGCCGCTGAAAAAAAGTTTATCTGGGGCGTTGACACGCCGGGGGCACTCTGGCTAAATGACGGTCCTTTGGATTGGAAAATATTATGTACGCTGTTTTAGAAACAGGGGCGAAACAGTATCGAGTTGCCGCAGGCGACACTCTGCAGGTCGAACGTCTGGAAGTTGAAGCCGGACAATCGGTGACTTTTGACAAGGTTTTGCTGTTAAACAACGAGGGCAAGGTTACGGTGGGCGCGCCCACTGTGCCGCAAGCCAGTGTGGTGGCCGACGTCGTGAAGCATCTTCGGGGGCCCAAAGTGGTCGCCTTTAAGCTGAAACGCCGCAAGGGTTATCGTCGCACCGTCGGTCATCGGCAGGAGCTGACCGAAGTCAAGATCAAGGAAATCAAAGGCTAGCAGCATATGGCACACAAGAAAGGTCAAGGCAGCAGTCGCAACGGCCGCGACAGTAATTCGCAACGCCTCGGCGTGAAGCGGTTTGGTGGTGAATTAGTCACCGCCGGCAGCATCATCGTCCGCCAGCGTGGCACCAAATTTATCGCGGGCACCAACGTCGGCACAGGCCGCGATTGGACCCTTTTCGCGCTCGTCGATGGCCACATCAAATTCGACAAGCAGAGCAAACGGGTTAACATCATCCCGGCCGCTGCCGCTAAAACGGCGAATAATTAGGTGGTCGTTCCCCTTTTACACGGCGAGGTCTCGGCCTCGCCGTTTTCTTTTTTTCCCGCTCCCAACCGCTTCGCACCATGTTCATCGATGAAGTCAAAGTAAATGCCCGCGCCGGCCACGGCGGACGGGGTTGTGTCGCCTTCTTGCGCGAAGCCTACCGCCCCAAGGGCGGCCCCAGCGGCGGCAATGGCGGCCGGGGCGGCGACGTGATCCTGCAGGCCGATCATGATTTAAACAATCTGATCAACCAGTATTACGTGCCCAAACTGTGGGCCGAAAACGGCGAGCACGGCTTGGGCAAAGGCATGGATGGCCGGGCTGGCAAAGACATCGTCATCAAAGTGCCGTGCGGCACGCTGGTGTGGAAAATGTCAGGCTCGGAACCGGTGCAGAGCCTACCGGAAACCGAACCAGACCTCGACGAAGACGCCGAATCGGAGCCGGAGCCCAAGATTGAGGGCGTGGTGCGCCATCGAGGCGGCCAATTGGCGGTGGAAATGAAATGGGAGGAAGAGGAATCCAAACCCAAACCCGCTTTCAACAAAGCCAACGCCACTCTGGTGGCGGACCTCACTCGCCACGGCGAACAATTTGTGCTGTGCAAAGGCGGCCGGGGCGGCCTCGGCAACCGCAATTTCGCCACGTCGCGCCGCCAGTCCCCGCGTTTTGCCCAACCCGGCGAACCGGGCGATAGCGGCGAATATTTGCTCGAATTGCGCCTCATGGCCGAGATCGGCCTGGTCGGGTACCCAAATGCCGGCAAGTCAACCTTGTTGACGGCTATTTCGCGCGCCCGCCCCAAAATCGCCTCTTACCCGTTTACCACGCTGACCCCGCAGGTGGGCATTGTCGAATATGCCGACATGAAACGCCTGACCGTGTGCGACGTGCCGGGTTTGGTGGAAGGCGCGCATCTGAACGTCGGCCTGGGCCACTCGTTTTTGCGCCACATCCAACGGTGCAAAGCCCTGGTTTTATTGCTCGATATGGCGGGCACCGACGGGCGCACCCCGTGGGACGATTATAAACAATTGCTGGTCGAATTGGAACGGTACAGCCCCGAAATGCTGTCCAAACCGCGCATGGTCGTCGCCAATAAAATCGACGAGGCCGCGGCCGAAGACAATTTGAAAAAGTTTAAGCGCAAGGTGCCGAAGACCCCGGTGCTGGCCATTTCCGCCGCCTTCGGCGAAGGCATGGAAGCGTTTCGGGAAATGATCCGCAAAGCGGCGGGGATTTAACCGCCGCCGGACCGGCCTTGGCTTTGGCCCGCGCTCCTTACTTCGAGTAAGTCAGCGAGTGCAGCTTGTGGTAATAACCATTTTTCCGCAGTAATTCGTCGTGGGTGCCCGTTTCCACAATGCGCCCTTGATCCAGCACCACAATCATGTCGGCGTGGAAAATCGTCGATAACCGGTGCGCGATGCACAGGGTCGTGCGCCCCTTCATCAATTGATCCAAGGCCGCTTGCACCGCGCGTTCGGACTGCGTATCGAGTGCGCTGGTCGCTTCGTCGAGCACCAAGATCGGGGCGTTTTTCAAGATCGCCCGCGCGATAGCTAAACGCTGCCGCTGGCCACCCGATAGTAGCACGCCCTTTTCGCCAATCATGGCCTGATACCCACCCTGCTTTTCTAAAATGAATTCGTGCGCGTTGGCACTCTTCGCGGCGGCGACGATTTCCTCTTCGGTCGCCCCGGGTCGGCCCAAGGCAATGTTGTTCCAAATGGTATCTTGGAACAGGATGGTTTCCTGGGTGACGATGGAAACCTGGCGGCGCAATTCGGCGGGATCGACCTCGCGAATATCCGTGCCCCCGATGCGAATGGTCCCGCTCTGCGGATCATAGAACCTCAACAATAAGTGTGTCAGAGTCGTCTTTCCCGAGCCGCTCGCACCTACCAAGGCCACCAATTGCCCCGGTTTCACCGTGAAATTAATGCCGTCGAGCACCTGCTTCTTCTCGTACGTGAAGTTAATCTGGTCGAACTGAATTTCCGCACCGGCGGCGTGCAAAGATTTCGGATTGTCAATCACCGGCAGATCACTCTGCACCTCCAGCATGGCGAAGACTTTTTCCGTAGCCGCCCGAGCTTGTTCGGTTTGGTTGTGCAACCGGGTCAGCATTTTAATCGGCTTATAGATGATGGCGATACCACCGGCAAAGACGATGAAATCTTCCGGCGAGGGCAGCTTTGAGTAGGCAACTGTAATGAATATAAAAAACATGGAGAGCCCGATCGAACCGACGAATTCAATCAGCGGGCCAGGAATTTCGGTCGAACGGATCAACCGCATGTAATGGGAGATAAAATCACGAGCGGTGGAAGAAAATTGCCGGGTGACCGCTTGCTCCAGATTGTAGGCTTTGACGATACGATTGCCAGTGAAGGATTCATGAATCACATTAGACAAATCCGCGAACCGGGTTTGCAGCACCTTGGCCGAGCGCCGGGCTTTGCGGCTAAAAATCACAATGGGAATCACGCAGACGGGGAAGACGAGGAATGCCACCAAGGTCCATACCGCATGGGTCCACATCAAATAGGAAAAAATACCCACCACCGTCACTGGGTCTTTGATGAGAGTGGATAGGGAGTTGCTAAACAGATTTTGCAGCGAGGCGGTGTCATTGGTCAGCCGGGACAATAATTCGCCGGTGGAATTGCGATTGAAATAACTCACCGGCAGGTTGATCAAATGCGAGAAAACCTTAATGCGGATATCCGTCACCACGCGAATTGCCACCCACTGCAAACAGTAGACGTTTAAGTAGCTAAACACCCCACGGAGCAGCATGATGCCGGGAATGGTGATCGCCACCGCGGCCAGCACGGTGTAATTCAGGGTATTGTCCGCATGGTGCAAGGAGAAGTCCAAATGCCATCCCGCCAGCCAGCCATGCAAAGGTTCCGGGATGCTCGAAATGGTGTCGAGCCAGGTGTTTTTGTCGGTGTTATTGAAGCAAGTGGCGGCGACGAATCGGATCACCACCAACAGCATTGGCTCCAATAACCCGCAGATGATGCCCGTAATGACGCCCGCAAAGAGCCGTGCCCTGTACGGCGCCGCTAGCGCCGCCAGTTTTTTAATAAATTCTTTCATGAAAAGTGGACCGCCTCCGCCGCAGGTCCAACTCGGGACGCGCGGGAGCGGGCGGTCGCGCAAATAGCAGACCTTATCTAGCAGGCGGGCGCCAGAGTCACAAGCCGATTAGACAGCATTCGGCTCACAACTTCTTGCGGCTTGTGTTTGCCGCCCGAACCTCGGGATGTTATACTGAAACCAGCTTTAACCCTATGAACCATTCAGACCTCAACCGGCGCCATTTTATTCAACGCACCGCGGCCATCGCCGGCGCCGCGCTGGCTCCCGCGGCCTTGTGGGCTCAAAACGCGCCCGCCAAGAAGCGCACCGCCGCCGATCAAGTGCCGCTCGGCAAGACCGGCCTGTTTGCCAGCCGTTTAGGCATGGGCGTGGGGAGCAATAGCGGCCAAGTCCAGCGCGACATGGGCCACGATGCTTTCAACGCCATGGTGCGGCATGCTTATGACCGGGGGATTACACTGATCGACACCGCCCAAAGCTATTCCACCCACGAGTGGGTGCGCGAAGCCATCAAGGGCCTGCCGCGCGAGAAGTTTTTCATCCAGACCAAAATCTCCGGCGCGCCGGACAAGCCGCTCGAAGTGATCGACCGGTTTCGCAAGGAATTGAACTCGGACTATATCGACAGCGTGCTCGTGCATTGCATGACGCGGCCCACGTGGTCGGATGACATGAAGCGCGTGATGGATGCCATTTCCGAGGCTAAGGAAAAAAAGATTATCCGCGCTAAAGGGGCTTCTTGCCATGGGCTGCCCGGCCTAACTTGCGCCACGCGTACCACTTGGAACGAGGTTCACCTGGTCCGCCTCAATCCCCAAGGCCGGCACACGGACGGGCACTCGGATAACTGGGACGTCTCGGGAACGCTCGAGACCTTGCCCATCGTCGTTAAGGAAATCAAATCCATGCGCGAGCAAGGGCGGGGAATCGTCGGCATGAAAATCATCGGCAACGGCGAATTCACCAAACCCGAGGACCGCGAGAAATCCATCCGTTACGCGGCTCAATGCGGTTTGTTGGACGCCATGGTCATCGGCTTCGCGAGCATCGCGCAGGTGGACGAAGCGATTGAGCGCCTCGATCGCGCTTTGGCCGAGGCTTAAGCCGGATTCAATAATACGGCCACTGGGCTTGGCGCGGGCGGCCCAAGCTCTCCTGCTCAAAAGCGCCTTTGTGCCCCGCCGCTAGCATCGCCTCTAATTCGGGACGCTCCGCCGCCATGGTGGGTGAAGCAATGAGCCGCTCCAGCTTGCGACGTTCCTCGGGGGTTAAGTCCGGTCCGCGCGGCGCGGCCCGAAACCGCATGTGCAGTGATCGAAATGGCAGGCCTGAGCGTTCCCGTAAATCGCGCAATATTTCAAACCCGTCGGGATCGCTATCGCCAAAATGCCAAAACGCGAGGGAGCGTGGCAACCGCTCCAACAAGGCGAGCGTGCCGGAGCCAGGATAACTGGTCTGGATCAACAGGTCCCCGCTGTGCCCTTTGGCTAATTCATGAAAAGTCGTTTCATTCTCAATGGTCACACAACGCGTCGCGCGGGAAGACAGCAAAGTGGCACGGGAAATATCATCCATTGAAAGCCGGAAGGGCCCGGAAAGAAATCCCAAATCGAGCGCGCCCGTTGACGTGGCCAGCTGAAGCGGCCCATGGCATAGCACAAAACGCGGGTTAGCCAGCAACCCCAGGTCCTCGAGCTTCAGCGCTTGGCCGCCGTTGATTTGGGTTAGCAGCGACTCCAGCTTGCCACTTAACTCCTCCAATCGCTTGGAGGTACCGCACAGCACGCAACTGGCAAACCGTAATAAGGATTCCCCGCGCCAAGCGAGCAGTTGGGGCATTAGCGCAAGTAACTCCTGATTTCCCTCGAAATCTTGAATCGAAAGTGGAGCTATGGATTTACCGGTCAGCGCACCCTGCCGGGTGACCTCGCACCATTGGCGCCAGCGCGTTTGCCAAGCCTCAGGCACGGGCGTTTCGGCGGCTTGAGCTAATTGGTCCGCCATTCGCTTGCGTTTTTGGGCCGGTGAAAGCGCGCCTAAGTATTCGTAAAGCGCGGCTTCGTGGGCCAAAGGCAACCGCACTTTATAAGTCAGTGAACAATCGTGAGGATGCTTATCCAGCGCGAGCCATCCCGCGGCGGCGGCCGCTTGAAGATCGGCATCCGCCCGCACACGAGCCTCGCCATCGTTAGCCTGGGCGCGCCGCAGCAACTCGCGGTAATCGATCTGAAAATCCCGGCCCGCCTGACCCGTGCGCCCGGCGGCGGAATGTTCATAGGCCGCCGCCAAGGCGGTGAGCACTTGGCTGTGGCGGGCGCTTTTCATGTTGTTAGCGAGGATTTACGCGTGGTCCTTCATCCACTGGCGGCCCTCTTCCGAATCCCGGCGGATGCTCACGGGCACGTTGCGAATCATGGAGCGCGAGCCAGTCCTTTCCTCGTGTTTGGACACGATAATCAACTGGTCGCACTGGCTGAAGGCGAACGGAATGTTGCCGGCGGACATAGAGAGCACACCCTGGAGATCGAGTTGGTGCAAGGCGCGCACGCAATCCTCAATGCGCTCGGGCGAGAGTTTGGAGAACGCCTCATCGATGGGCACCAGCGCCAAGGACGGATCGCGCCAACGCGTTTCATGGCGGTTATACGCGCGCAGGTAGCTCGCCAGGATAGCCACAAAGTACGGCGACTGGTTCTCGCCGCCGCTGAATTTTCCGCTCTGGCGATCCACGCTAACCGGCTTGGCCTGGTCATCGCGTTCGTCCCACACCAGCAGGTCGTAATCGAAATAATGACGGTAATCCAGCAAACGGGCGGCCTCGATGCTATCGGGCTGATCCACCAGGGTGGTCAGGAAATGATCGAGGGCGGCTTTCATGTCGCCATCGACCGAGGCGAAGAACAAATCGTCCTGCTGGCATTGGCAATTCAAGCTGATGAGATCGCGGTACGTTTTGAAATCAGGACTGGGCTTGGCCTGAATCTCATAGCGGTCGTTGCCAATGGGCGACTTCATCTGGCTATTGAGCAGGTAAATCAAGTCGCGCACATCGCGCAAAGCGCGGTCCAGCTTGGCCAGCACGTTGGTGCGGAAAAGGTTTTCCCACTGTTTGCGCGCCGCTTGGGATTTGGCCTGGTAATCGGGAATATTCGCCTCGGCGATTTGCTGGTGCAGTTTCGCCCACGGCTCATTGGAAGGATTTTCGGGCACCAAATCCTCGAACTTGCGATAGGCCATGGCCAACTCGCGCCGGGCGGCCTCCAAATTCGCTTTGTTCAAGGCGGCCTGTTCACGAGCATCCGCTTCGATGTTATTAAAGCGCCGGGCGGCGGCCTCCGAGGTGAGGGCTTCGGCGGTCACCTGCGCCTTCAATTCGTTAAGGCGGGTGGCGTGGATCGAAATGTCGCCGGAGTCCGCTTGCACACGATCAAACGCACGCGAAGCTTGCTCAAACACCGCAGTAATTTCTTCCAACGCCCGGGCGGTGGTTTCGATCTCGCCACGTTTTTGGCTGCCGAGCAATTGTCGCAATTCGCGATTCCATTCTTCCAATTCCAACTCCTTGGCGGAGTACTCGCGCTCCTTGTCATCGAAACTTGCGCGATCAATCGCCTTCAACTTGGCTTCGTGTTCGCCCAATTCCGTTTCCAGCTTGGGCAACTGGCGCGCCTCCACCAAATCGCGCATCAGCGACGTGTGCGCGGGAATCAATTCGCCCGCGCGGTGATTGATCCGGTCCACTTCCTCCACCCGGGGGCGCAGCTGGCGCTCCTCGGCTTCGAGTGTTTGCAGCCGGGATTGTTTCACCTCCAGCTGCTTGCGCAGCCCGCTCTGGCCCACGAAAGGCAGGTTATCGTAATGGCGCGGGCGCTCGGCAAAAGCCCCGCTCACCATAAAACCGTCCGGCAAAATCGCCCGCTCATGGCGCGCCAAACCGTCGCGCTTTTCCACACACATCAAGTTGCCGAACAAATGGCTGATGACGGCTTGCGCCACCGGATGGGCGGATTCGATTTTTTCCGCGAGCGAACCGGGCAAAACAGGCGCGGACTTCGCTTTTAATGGATTGATGAGCGATTCAAGCGGGGAATCGGCCTTCAAATCCAAATAAATTCCCAACGCTTTCTCGTAGTGGGCTTCGCTGACCACGATGGCAAATTTACGGGTGAATGCGACTTCGATGGCCGGGCGCCAGCGCTCGTCAGTTACTTCGCACAATTTACAGAGTGGTTGGGCGGCGGGAGTGCGGCCGTTGCCGGGCAGGGCGCTGTTTATTGCATTGAGCACTTTGGTGGGAAACGGCAACTGGCCGACTTGCAGCGCGCCGATTTCGTCCCGCAAGCCTTCCATTTCGGCGCGGATCGTCTCCAACTGTTCGCGCACGCCACGAATGCCACGGCTTAAACCCATCTTCACTTGCTCGGCTTCCGCCGCCACCAGAGCCAGGCAGGTTTCGCTATCTTCGGCGCGGCAGCTTTCCAACTTCTGCACCGCCTGGGCAAAGCCCCGCGTGTCGGCGGGTTCTTCCACCGGGGCGGCTTTAACTTCCGCCAGCCAGGTTTGAGCGTTACGAACGCGCTGGCGCAAGGCAGTGTCCACCCGCGTGCCAATGCCCCGCAAACGCTCAATCTCGGGAACCAGTTTTTTGATGTGCGATTTAAGAAAATTGTACATCTGGCCTTCCGAGGATTGCGTGATTAACGCCTGCAGCTGCTTCAATTCCTCGGTGCGATGATGCACCTTGCCGTCCAAATCCTGAATGCGCGCTTCCTCTTGGGCGAAATCCTCGCGCAATTTTTCCAGGCGCGCCTGGCAGTTCTCGCGCTGCGTCTGGGCCCCTGATTTTTCCGCCTCGGCTGCTAACCAGCGGGATAAAAGGCGATCACGCTCTGCCCCGGTGTAATTGGCGTAATACTGGCAAATGGCGGCCAGGCGCTGTTGCTGGTCCCGCAATTCGCGCAAGTCGCGTTCGTAGGCTTGGAAATTGCGGTAACTAGCCACAACGTCCGCCACATTCAGGCGATCGCCCGGCAGAATGAATCGGCGACAAAACTCGTCGAAACTCTTCAAGTTCGTAAACGACATTGCCGTCGGCAATAGGCTGGACAAGACGGTCCGGTTAAAATTCAGGTGGCTGTGACCGGCCATGTCGCGCAAGAATTGCTCCTGAGTCTCGAACGTATGGCCGCTCTTCTCCTTCTCGATTAAATGCCGAAAGGCCGCCGTTTCCAACGGACGGCGCGCGGCATCCAGAAAATCGCTTTTGCTGAGCGCGGCTTCGCAGAAAAACGGCGTTACCCGGCCCTGGTTTTCGGCAATGTTGCGGTACTCGATGCGCAAGCCCCACGTCTCGACTTTCTGGCCCTCGGGCCACGTGAACTCCAGCGCCACGTAGCAGATGGCCCCTTTGTCGCGGACGTATTGCGGCTGGCCGTTTTCCTCGCGCTTGGTGTCGCACAAAATGTAACTCTTGAGGGTGCGATCGCTTGTAGTGCCGGTTGCCGAACGGTTAAACAAAGCGCGGTCGGTGCCCACCAGCACGAGCTGCACCAAATCCATGAGAATGCTTTTCCCGGAACCGGTGACGCCCGCCAAAAGTAAATGGCCCTGCGTTTCCAAGCTGTCGCTGTAACCATACCAATTGATGGCATGGATTTTGGTCAAACGGATGGCGCGGCTCATGGTTTCACCTCGGCTTCCTCGTCGGCCTCATCCGCGGCCACGGCGCCCGGATTTTGATGGTTTTCGGCGGTGCGCGTCCAATCGGCCAAATCTTGGAAGGGAATCACCCGTTTCAATGTGGGCAAAATTTCGATCATGGTCTCCTCGAATGGATCGGCGGCGGCAAAATGGATCAATTGGTACCGCTGGGCCTGGCGCAAAATTTCGAGCAACCGGCCCCGGCTAGGCGGCTCCTTGAGCCCGGGCAACAGCTTTTCCTTCAGCAACTGATTCAGCTGTTCTACGGTTAGCTTGACCTCCGTGGCACCGTGATCGCGCACTTGGGTGTCGTATTCATACCACAAGGCAAGCAGCACGAGCGTGGCATCTTGCTTCAGGCGCAGGGTCAGATCGGGCCGTTGGGGAACCGCCTGGACCAAGCGGCTTTCGTGCTCGTTGTAAACTTGCAGGCCCGAAAGCGCGGCCACTTCACGCAACCATTCCAAATTCAAGCGGCACCAGGTGTACAAATCCGCCTGGCCGGGCTCCAGCCCGAGGATTGAGCCGTGGGCCAGGAGCGTTTGCATGGCTTCGCCCATGCGCTGGCGGTCCTGCTCGGAGAGCCGCGTAAGCAACGGTGTGGCAATGATGGGCTCGGTGGACATATTATTTCTTGATCACAAAAAAACGTTCGATTTCACAAGTTTCCTTGCGGTCGTGGGCAACGGCTTCCGCCTCCTCGATTACGCGCGGCGATTCCACGCGGTAATGGGCTTCGGCGGATTCGCCATGCAGGAGCACCGCGATGAGGTCCGCCAAGTCTTCCTCGTTGCGCACGGGAAATTCGACACTGCTCAGCCGCGCGCCTTTGCCCCCGGGCAGGCGGGCGATAAAATGATTGGCCCGGGTGACGGAGAGTGAATCGCGCAAGGCGTTTTCCATCTGGTGGCGCGCTTTGACCTGCTGATCCGCAGTCACGTCATCCACCAAAGGCGCGTTCTCTTCAATTGTGCGGCGGCGGGCGGGTTCGTAAAGCGAATCGCGCCCCGCCAGCAAGCGCGTTTCGGGCAATCGTAACGGAGGCAAATCGATTTGCGCATCCAAGTCGGCCAGCCGTCCGCCAGTGGGACCGAACCCGCGATTGACGCGCTCGAAGAGTTCCTTCATCTGACCCCGGCGTTCGCCGACCACCTCCTGCAAATACCGGAACCGAGCGAGCGAACGGCGCGTGAACTCGGCGGTGCTGCGATCGATTTGATCCGCCAGCGGGATCACGCTTTCAAGGGCGCGCCCCAAATCATCCAGGCGCTTGCGCACGCGCGACATCGCCGTGGCGGGCGCCAATTCGGGTTCCCGGCGCAGCACCTCGGCCTGCATTTTGTGCAACAAATCCGCGTCTCCCAACAGCCCTCGCAGTTTTTCTTGGGCGACGGAAAGCCGATTGGCCAGTTGCGACCGCACCAATTCGGCGTAACACGTGCGGCCCACTTGCTCAGCGTATTGGTCGAACACCACGCCCAGATTGCCCCCCAGGGAATCGGTCTCCAACTGGCGGCGAATGAAGCGCTCAATGCTTTTGCGCATGGCCCGCAACTCGGCCAGGCCTTGCTGGGTATTGTCCCAGCAGGTTTGGAGATGTTCCCAGGGCTGCTGCAGTAGCGCTTCCTGGCTAGCGAGCAAGGCGCAGACGCCAATCAATTTATCGGTGAACACCGCCGCGTCCGGACGGGCAATTTTGCGGGCCGCCGCCAGCAAGGCGGAGCCGTGCGGGTTGAAATGAATCACCCGGCGCCAATCGGTGCCAGTCTCCGCCTCCACCCAACCCGCCCGAGTGAAATAGTCGAGGACGTAGCGAGTCTTCTCACGGAGCGTTAGATTAGCTAACAAAGCGGGATCAATGCCCTCCTCAACCTCGGGAAGAAAATCCGGCTGGCGGGACAAAACCTCGGAAACCAGCGCCAAGGCGTCCTCGCGATCCATGCCTTCATGGCGCTGGGCGGCTTCGAATTCCAGGGCGTCGAGCGCATCCACATAGATGGGCGCGTTCACGCCGCTCAGTACGCGAAAAAAATCCGGCCGCACCTCGCGGAACAAATCGTGCGAGAGGGTAGCTGGCAGCCGCAAAATGGAATTATCACCGGGCATCTCAGAGACTATCGTGTAGCATGATTCGCGGCGGGAAACAAGGAATCAAAATGCCGGAAGGGATCGGAATAAATCGGCCCCACTTTTGATTTGGGTCAAATCAATTACCGCCGTTATCAGCTATCGTTTGATCATGGAAACGAACATTAAAGACGCGATTGAAACGATGATGAACGAGCACCGGCTCATTGAGCAAGTGCTAGGCGCTTTGGACACTTTTGTGGAGCAACTTTTCACCTCAGTCCCCGAGGACCGCCGCCAAGTGGCCCAATTTGCCCATTTCTTCCGCAGCTTTGCCGATTACTGCCACCACGGCAAAGAGGAGAAAGAGCTTTTCACCCAGATGAACAAATCGGGGTTCCCAATGGAATACGGCCCGCTGGCGGTCATGATGTCCGAGCACACCGAAGGCCGGTCACACGTGGGCGCTTTGGCGGCCATTGGCCAAGGCTCTGGCCCTTTGACCTACGCGGAAAAAGAATCCGTTGCCGAACACGCGCGCGCTTTCATCCCCTTGCTACGGGCGCACATTCAAAAGGAAGATAACATTCTTTATCCCATGGCGCGCCAAGGCTTGGGTGCGGCGGCGTTGACGCAACTCAACGAGCAATGCGTGCGCTTCGACAATGAAATCATGGGCCAAGAAATGATTCACAATCTCAAAACGCTGGCCTCTGAACTGACCGTCAATTTCCCGCCGGACCCGGCCAAGATGGCCGCGCCTGCAGGTTGCGCGGGCTGCCGTGGACATTGACCGAGCGCTTGGTGCAAGACTTGGCCCAGCCGCCGGATGCCGTCCGCAATGACTTCCGGCGGGTTGAAGGAGAAATTCAAACGCATGGTGTTTTCTCCCCGGCCATCGAGGTGGAAATCGGCACCCGGCACAAACGCCACTTTTTGCTCGAGGGCGGCTGGCAATAGGTCGGAAGTGTTCACACCGTTGGGCAACGTGGCCAGCAAGAACATCCCTCCCTGGGGGCGGGTCCAGCGGATGGCATCGGGAAAATATCGTTCCATGGCGGCGAGCATCGCGTCCCGTCGCTCGCGATAGAGCGCGCGAATTTTTGGCAGTTGGGTGTCCAAAAGGCCGGTTTGCAGCAGTTCCAGCACCAGGTATTGGCTGAAGCTGGAGGTGTGCAAATCGGCCGATTGTTTGGCGAGCACGATTTTCTCGATGATCTCCTGGCTGGCCACCACATAGCCCAGTCGCAATCCCGGCGCCAGCACTTTGGAGAATGTGCCCGTGCGGATGACTTCCGTTTCCAGGCCGCCACTCGAATCCTGGCGCGCGTTCAAATGCAAAATGTCCGGCAGCGCTTCCCCTTCATAACGCAAATCACCATACGGATTATCCTCCACCAACAACTGGCCGTGTTCCCGCAAAAACTGGGCAATTTGGTGCCGGTGGGCTAGCGGCATCAGGCTGCCTTGCGGGTTTTGGTAATTGGGAATGAGGTAAGCCAATTTGGGATTGGCGGCAAAAAGCGATAGCAATGCCTCCAGGTCCAACACGCCTCCCGAATCGGGAATGGCTCGAAACTGCGCGCCCAAAGGTCGCCATGCGGAGAGCAATGCCAAATAGGTTGGGTTTTCCACCAGCACGGAATCATTTTCATCCAAAAGCACCCGGCCGACGAGATCGAGCGCCTGCTGGGAGCCGTTTAAAATGACCACATTTTCGCGGCGCACGGGCGCGCCATTCGTGGCAAATCGGCTGGCCACCCAATCCCGCAAAGGCGTGATGCCCTCGGATTCGCTATATTGCAGGCTGCGGCTACCCAGGGTGGCCAGGACTTTGTCCGAGGCCGCGCGCAGGGCGTCCACGGGAAAAGTTTCCGGAGCGGGCAGGCCACCCGCAAAGGAAATCATTCCCGGCTGGCTCGTTAATTTGAGCAATTCCCGAATCGTCGAGCGTTTCATCGCCCCGGTGCGGCGAGCGAACTTTTCATTCCAAGATATTTTCACAACTTTAGTTTACCGAAGGCGAGCCGGGCACGGATAATACTTTTTAGGTCGCACCGTGATCCCTTTTAGGTATGCTGGCGGGCACATGGAATTGCGCCACTTGAGATATTTTATCGCGGTTGCGGAGGCCCAAAGCTTCACGCGCGCAGCGCGCCAATTGCGGGTGGCGCAGCCCGCGTTGAGCCGGCAAATCCGCCAATTGGAAGACGAAGTTGGAGTGGCCTTGCTACTGCGCAACCGCCAAGGCGTGCAGATGACCGAGGCCGGGCAAGCCTTGCTGGCCGAAGCGCGCGTCCTATTGGAACAGAGCGAGCACGCCATTCGCGCGGCCCAGCAAGCGGAGCGCCAATTCGAACGCCCCTTCAATGTCGGTTATGTCTGGGGCTTGTTCCATAGCCTAGTGCCGCGCTGGCTGGAGCAGTTGCGCGTCCAGCATCCCCACTGCCCGGTCAACTTGCTGGATTTATCCGCCACCCGTTTGGCGGAAGGCTTAGGTGAGCGGCAATTGGACGCGGGCTTCATTGGCTTTGCGCACGAAGCGGATTCGGCGGGGTTGATGAAACAAAAAGTGGCCGAGTGCAAATTTGTGGCCGTGCTCCCGGCGGGGCATCCGGCGGCGCGCAAAGCCAAAGTACCGCTGGAATTGCTGGCCCGGGATTTTTTCTTCACCATTTCGGATGCCACCTACCCCGGCGCGGCGCGGTTCATTGCCAACGCTTGCGCGCATGCGGGTTTAACGCCCAAGGTGTTGCAAGCGGCGGAGCGCGGATTCACGGTGCTCGGCCTCGTGGCGAGCAATCGCGGAGTAGCTATTCTGCCCGATTCGTTGCGAGCACTGCCGCATCCGGGCGTGGTTTTCCGCCCCTTGGCGGATTTTCCCCAAGCCGATCTCTATCTGGCTTGGCACAAGGCTAGCCGTTCCCCGGTGTTAACCACCCTGCTCGGTTTGCTGGCAGATCGGGTGGCAACCATACCGTCTGTGAAATAGTCTGTGACTTGCCGCGCAATTCGCGGGACATCCATTCGTTCAATTGCCTTCCACCACCATAGCAAGCTGGTATCGACTTAACTACGAGTCCATTAGCCAATTCTCTCAAGCGCTAAAACCCATCTATTTTGCTGTGCTGCTAAACGCACAGTTGGCGAAGCCTGAGGCTCGTAGTAATAGTATAGAAAGAAATCAATCGACAATCTAGGGCTCCATCTTAGCCGCTAGTTGCCACACCTATTTAAACCAAACAACTAACCGTATTTAACTTATGACTAAAAGCCGCTTGGGCCGGATGTGGGGCAGGCCATGGAGTTGGCTGCCATTTTTCGCGCTGAGTTTCATGCTTCAGAGTCTGTTTGGCAATGCCATAGGCGCAGTGCCGCAAGTTACCGTAACTCAAAGGCCTTTGGCTTCCGCTTCGGCACCTAATGGGGCCGTATTCATTATCCAACGCAATTCTGTTACCAACGAGGCGTTGACGGTCAACTACACCCTCGCAGGCACGGCGTTGAACGGTGTTGACTATGTCAAGCTAACCAGGTCCGCCTATATGGGGGCGGGCGAATCATATGTTCCCATCGTGGTGGAACCCATTGCCCGAGCGGGTATTCAAACTAATTTGACGGTCATTCTGGCCGTGCAATCTTCCTCTTCATATCAGCTTGGCAGCCCGTCCTCCGCTGTCGGGTTAATTCAGTATCAGGATTTTATATCCAATGCGCCGATCAAACTCGCGGTTACGGCTTCCCCGGTAAAATCCTCCGATTACACGCGGTATTGGATTACCGCCACAGGCAGTGAAACTTATACCTGGATGCGCCAAGTGGAGTTTTTTGAAGGCAACAGCCTTCTCGGAATCGTGACCCAGGCCACCCCCCCGGCAACCACTTTAGAAAGCGTCAAGCTCTTGTGGTCGGGAGTCCGGCCGGGAAACTACTATTTGTCCGTTCGCGTCACGGATCAATTGGGTCTGGTGAGCACTTCGAAGGCCATGCGCGTAACGGTTCCGGCGGTGGCGACACTGACCATCACCAACCCGGTGGCCAACGCCACTTTCACGCAGTCGCAAGACATTGAAATTGACGCGATTGCCCTGGATCCGGATGGATTCATTTACGATCTGAGTTTTTATGACGGTTTATCGACCAAATTGATTGGCACTTCCTCGATCGCCACTTTAGTCGCCCCACCGCACGGCACGCCTGCTTACCATCACTTGGTCTGGAAAAATGCCTCCGTCGGTGCGCACTATATATACGCGGAAGCAAAGCTGGCTTCCGGGGTTAAAAAACGAACCGAAACCACCCCCATCAGAGTATTAACCAATCCGCTGAGCGTGATCATCACCACCCCGACCAATAATGCGACGTTCTACGGTTCCACCAACGTGACGATTAGCGCCAACTCCAATTCCAAGGGAGTGCCGGCCCAAAAAGTGGATTTTTATGCGAACGGCAAGTTTATCGGCCAAGCCACCAATAACCCCATCTATTCCTCACTGCATCCTTACACGATCACCTGGTCGAATGCCCCGGTGGGCAAACATGCACTAACCGCGAAAGCCACCGATTATCAGGGGCTTACTTCCACTTCCGCGCCGGTCAATATCAGCATCCAGCAACCCAAATTGCCGATTATCAATATCGTGGCGACCGATCCTTATGCCTCGAATGTCACAACCAATTCAGGGGGCGTAACTCTGATTGATACCGGCACGTTTACCGTTTACCGCAGTGGCAATACCAACGGCACGGTATCCGTTTACTTGTTGGAGAGCGGAACGGCCATGCAGCAAATCGATTTCCAGCACTTCTCCACTGGGATCATTTTTGGCCCAGGTGTGCTCCAATCGAATATCGTCGTCATGCCATTGAACCGCGGGAAAGGTTACAAAGACACCTATGTGTCGCTCAAACTGATGCCGGGCAGCTACAATATGGGCACCTCGGCGGCCGCCGTGGTGTACATTCAAGACAACATCCGCACCAGCAACGCCCCGCCGACCGTCACCTGGAGCGAACCACTTAACAACCCGTTTTACCCCAGCACCAGACCGATTAACTTTCGAATTAACGCCAATGACAGTGATGGCTGGATTGAAAGGGTGGAAGTGTATATCCGCACCAATTTGTTTACCATTATCACCAACTCTTTAACCAATTCCACCGATAATAAAACCTACTCCTTCGTTTGGACTAACCCGCCCTGCGACACCTACGCGTTTCAAGCGGTGGCTTACGATAATCGCGGGGCTAAATCCAAGGCGGCCCCCCTTAATTTCACCGTTAGTTCGCGCACGAACCTCTTAGCCATTACCAGTCCGACCAATAATTCCTCTGTGTTGGCGCTGGCCCCCTTAACCATCGAAGCCGTGGCGGTTGACCCAGCAGGCTACCCTACGCGGGTAGAGTTTTTTAATGGAAGCACCAAGCTTGGGGAATCCGTGATCACGGCGCAGGTCGTGCCGCACGCGGGCACTCCGGCGAAGCATTCCATGGTGTGGACTAACGTGCCCAAGGGAGACCACGCTTTGCTGGCGCGCGCCATTTCTTCTGAAGGCACCAGTGTTACATCCTCCCCGACCTTTATTAGCACATTCGATCCCATCGGCCAATTGGTCATTACCCAGCCGACCAATAGTTCTATCTTTAGCTCTGGATCGCAAATCCCCATTCAAGCCGCCGCCACCGATCCCAATGGGTACATCGGCAGTGTGGTCTTTTTCGCCAACGGCAGCAAGATCGGGCACTCGCAGCTCGTATTTGGCTCCCCTGGGGGGTTCCCGTTGCCTGGCACTGTTTTGCAACACTCGATGGTCTGGAGCAACCCACCTGCGGGTGATTATGTCCTAACCGCCAAAGCCATCGATACGTTGGGCTATACGGTCCTCTCGCCGGCGGTTAAAATTCTCGTGGCCGACTCGGGTCCGGCCAATACGGTGACCCGCACCCTGCCCGGAGCGTACCAACCCGGCCAAACGTTCACCGTACGCCTTAGTGCCCAACCGGCAGCAACAACGCAAGCTTGGTCGGCCGAAGACCAACCGCCCGCCGGTTGGGTCATTAGCACTGCCAGCGATTCGGGCGCCATTGACATGGTGAATCGCAAAGTGAAATTCGGTCCTTTCTTCGATGCCCAGGCGCGTGAACTGACTTACTTGGTCACACCTCCTATGGGTGAATCCGGCACGAAATTCTTCGCGGGCATGTATTCGATCGATGGCGGCACCGCCACCATCCTTGGCCCAAGCCAGTTAAGCAATGGCGTTTTAACCACGCACCCCGCCGACAATTCGCCCGCCGACTTCACGCTCACGATGGCGGAAGTTACCGCCTACGCGGAAGCTTGGCGCCGGGGCATTATCTGGCCGGTGGCCCCAAATCCAATACCTGCCAGCTATGTGGCCCGCGCAGCAGCGCTTTGGCGTGGCGGCGAGCTTTATAACTATGACGCCAGCCAGGCAACCCCGCTCTGTTGGGTTAATCCCACAGCCACCAAAAATTCCATGCGCCTCGCAAGTGCCACCAGTGGCACAGCCTCTCGCACGCTGTCAGCTACCAAGAATTCGGGCACGCCGATCACGGTGACGATACAGCTGCAAGCGACGGCGGGCACATTAGCCTCTGTCGTCGAGGAACAGCCTCCTGCTGGCTGGACTGTTGACAGCATCAATGATGGCGGGGCCTGGGACTCCTCCTCCGGCAAGGTCAAATGGGGTCCATTCTATGACATTCAGGCCCGCACTTTAATCTATACCGTGATCCCTGGCACCACCAGGACCAGCGGTTTCACCGGCCAAGCGTCCTTCGATGGCATGAACGTTGCCATTATTGGACCCAGCACTGAACTGGGTTCGAATCGGGCGACGATTAGCCGGCTGGAAAACGGCACCTTGCAGGTAGGGTGGTCCGGGGATTTGGGCGTCGCCTATACGCTAGAACGTTCGACCAATCTATCCGACTGGCTGC
>MTLE01000852.1_pt1 | contig 48406 bp, 44 predicted proteins | sample 1982461 | NCBI WGS metagenome assembly MTLE01 (sample SAMN05712605, study PRJNA340218) | biofilm metagenome | isolation source: sample SPL anode biofilm adapted to -200 mV | place: USA | collected 2012-02-03 | reverse complement strand
CGGAGGCTGACTAGCCGGAGGCCTGCTCAATCAACGCGGCGGTTCCGATCCGGATCCGCCGCCGCATCGTCACCGCGCCTGAAGGAACGCCAGGACGTCGGTGGCCGAATAGTCGGTGCCAAATTTTCGCAGGAGCTGACGCAGCGAATCCAGATGCTTGCCGACGGTGAGCAGCGGCTTCTCGATGCGGGTTCCCGCGTAGCTCATGCCCAGGCCGATGTTGGCCAACAGGGCATTGCACAGGCAGCGCGCTTCGGCCGCCTTGGCCGCCAGGCCCCCCTTGGCTACGAAGGCTGCCTGTGGCTCCGCCGGACAACGGTAGCCGATCGTGCCGTCATCGGCTTCATATGGCTCGCGCAGCAGACCCATATTGCATATCCGCTTTCTCGACAGGAACTCCCCCATGTCAGACAGCGTGTGCTGCAGGAGGCCTATCTTGAATGGGTAACCCGTTGGCGATGCGGCTGGATGCGTGAAGACCAGAGCCGTGCCCGTCCTGACTGCCTCGAGAAAACGTCTCTTCAGTTCTGGCACAATGCCCGATTCCCGGCAGAAGGCGAACAGCGTGCCGACCTGGATACCCGCGGCGCCTTCCGCTCTGGACTCGGGCAATGACTCGGGCATGTTGTATGAACCGCCCAGCCAGAAAGGAATGCCGAGCCCGACCATTCTGGCATAGTCGACACTGTCCTTGGGTCCATAGATCGGTTCGCCCGTGGGGTCGAGGGCAAGTATCCCGCGCGGTGGAGCATTGTGCCCGCCGGCCGTCTGGTTTTCCACGACGATGCCGTCGACGCGGCCCGAGGCCCTCGTCGCCATCGTTGCGGCCAGCACATATGACGAGACGATAGCCAGGAAATACGGTCGCTTGAGGGATGTGGGAGGCATCGCGAGTATGGTGGCAGGATCGAAACGGGCCACGAAGCGTTCGTCCTTCTGCGCCCCTTCCACGTGCACCCGTATTTCCCCGGGCTCGCCGCGGGCGTACCGATCCAGAAGGCCCGGTATCTCCACCGGAATGCCGGCGCCCATCAGAATGTAGTCGACCCCGGCAAGCATCGCGCCATAGATTGCCGCGAGGTTTGGCAGCGATACTTTCTCCAGGAGATTGATGCCGACGAGTCCGGCATGGCCTTCCTTGGCCAGGAAGATCTCGACGAAGCTGGCGGCCACCGTCAGATCATCGATGGCCGATCCGGCTGCGACAGGCGCATCAGACTCGCGGGATACTTCCCGAAGTGGAATGCCTATGAAATCATGGCTGTCCTCGGTGCCGGAGGGGTTGAACCAGGCGGCAAGCACCCGGTCCGCGAGTCCGCGGTCGGGAAAGGCCGCCAGACCCCGGCGCATCGCTCCATCCTGGTCGCCCTGCTGCAGACGCCGGGCAACCACGGTGTCGAGCGCGGTGCCGGATACCACGCCCAGCGCGCCCTGCATGGAGACAGCGCGGGCCAGCCGCCAATCCGAGACCCCCACGCCCATGCCGCCCTGAATGATACTCGGATGTTCCATGCCACTTCCTCGCTGACAATATTGCAAATTATGTCAAGCAATCATAGGGCAATGCATGCCGAGCGTCAATGATGCCTACAGCCGCTTGGCCTCATCCCAGTATGCGTCCATCATCGCCAGCTTGCCGTGTTCCATCTTCTCCCCGGCCTCGGCCATCCGCTTCTCCACATGCCTGAACCGCATCGAGAATTTCTCGAGCGCTCGATGCAGGGCTATCGCGGGGTCGACATGGTGCTTGCGGGCCACATTGACGACCGAGAAGAGCAGGTCGCCAATCTCGTCCTCAAGCATGGCCCGTTCGGCGCTGTCGTCGCCGCCCGAGGCGGCCTTGGCCTCGATCGCGGTACAGGCCTCGCGCGATTCGCGCAGTTCTTCCTCGAGCTTGTCCCAGGGGCCCGCATGATCGGGCCAGTCGAAGCCGACCTTCGCCGCTGCCTTCTGCAGCTTGTACGCGCGTTCGAGCGGCGGAAAGGCCTTGGAGACGGAGTCGAGCACGGAATCCTTCTTGCGCCGTCCCTCTACATGCTCCTTGATGTCGTTCCATTGCCTGAGCACGTCGTCCGGCGTGTTGGCCGTCGCGCTGGCGAAGACGTGCGGGTGGCGGCGTATCAGCTTCTCGCTGGTCGAGGCGATGGCGTCCGCGGTCGTAAAGGCTCCGGATTCCTCATAGATGACGGCGAGCATGGCCGAAACCAGGAAGACATCGCCAATCTCTTCCATGATGTGCGCAGGGGCGCCCTCGTTGATCGCCTCGACGCATTCGTAGGCTTCCTCTATCAGGTTGCCGCGAATGCTCGCTGGCGTCTGCTCCCTGTCCCATGGGCAGCCATCCGGGGCGCGCAAGCGGACGATGATGTCATAGAGTTGGCCGAAGGCCTCGCGGGAACGCTCGGTGTTGTTCATGCCGGGTATTGTGCCGTCGATGGAATCGTTGCGCAAGGTCCGCGCGCCGGGAATGGCCGGCACTGCATGAACGTCGAATACTCCCACTGTCCACTGCATGGAATGTGCATAAAATATGCTTCGCCCGGGCATTTTGCCGATTGACAAGAGTCTGGATATGCCGCATTGTGCGAACGTTTCTTGACGATTGCGGACCGATGAAGGCTGCCATATTGCATGGCGGCATCATGGAAGTACGGAGGGGATAAGGTACAACAGGTGAAAGGCAGCGACGTAGTCATCGAACACGTACGCAAGTCGTTTGGCGATTTCAGGGCGCTGGACGACGTGAGCGTTGCGATCAAGAAGGGCGAATTTTTCTCGCTCTTGGGTCCATCAGGTTGCGGCAAGACCACCTTGCTGCGAATCATCGCGGGTTTCGAAAGCCCGGAAAGCGGTTCGGTGCTGCTCGACGGCCTTGATGTACTGCCGTTGCCGCCCGACGGTCGCCATGTCAACACGGTCTTTCAGAACTACGCACTGTTTCCCCATCTTTCGGTCTTCGAGAATGTGGCCTTCTCCATGCGTCTCAAGCGCGCGCCGGAATCCGCCATCAAGTCGCGGGTCGGGGAATATCTGCAACTGGTCGAGCTGCAGGCCCACGCGAACAAGAAACCATCCCAGCTGTCGGGCGGCCAGAAGCAGCGCGTTGCCATAGCCAGGGCGCTGATCAACGAGCCGTCGGTGCTGCTGCTGGACGAACCGCTGTCCGCGCTCGACGCGAAGCTGCGCCAGCACATGCTGATAGAACTCGATGCGATCCACGACAAGATAGGCATCACGTTCATCTATGTTACGCATGACCAGCAGGAGGCGCTGTCCGTCTCCGACCGCATCGCCGTGATGAACCAGGGCGAGGTGCTGCAGATAGGCACGCCCCAGGAGATCTACGAGGCTCCCGCCACCGATTTTGTCGCCAAGTTCATAGGCGAAACCAACCTGTACGAGGCCGATGTGCTGGCTGTCGACGGCGAGATGGTCGAACTCCGGACGGAAGGGCTCGGCACGGTCAAGGTCACGGACATCGAGCCGCCGCCGGTTGGCTCCAGGGTCAGCTGGACCATCAGGCCCGAGAAGATACGGATCGGTTTCGACGAGCCCCGTTCGGCGCGCAACGGCATCAACGCGGTGCAGGGGCTGGTGGAAGAACCGATCTATTCCGGCTTTCAGAGCAAGTTCTACGTCAAGACGCCCAGCGGGGCCGTGCTCAAGGTGATCAAGCAGCACGCCGACTGGTCCGACGAGGGCCCGGAGATTGCCTGGAAGGATTCCGTCTGGCTGTCGTTCAGCGCCGAAGACGCCTACATCGTCGAGGTGAAGCGATGAAACGCGGGCCTGGCCGCCTGTATGCGGCTCCCGCGCTCTTCTGGCTGTCCGTCTTCTTCCTCGCGCCGCTCGTCATCATCGTCGCATACAGCTTCATGACGCCGGGAGCGCGCGGCGGCATCGAGTGGAAGCCGACGCTGGACGCCTACCGGGCGATAGCCAACCCGACCTTCCTCAAGGTAACGCTGAGCACGATCGTGATGGCCATAGGCGCCACCGCGATTACGCTGCTGATCGCCATACCGTGCGGGTACTACATGGCCAGGAGCAAGCACCAGAACCTGCTGCTGATGCTCGTGATGATACCGTTCTGGACCAACTTCCTGATACGCATCTACGCGTGGATCGCCATACTCGGCAATGAAGGATTCCTGAACGACATCCTGCTGGCCACCGGGCTGACCACGGAGAGCATACGCTTCCTGTACAACCGCGGGGCCGTGATGCTGGTGCTGGTCTATACCTATCTTCCCTACGCGATACTGCCGCTGTATTCGACCATTGACAAGTTCGACTTCTCGCTGCTCGAGGCGGCCCGCGATCTGGGGGCGACCAAGCTCAAGGCCATCAACCGGGTGCTGATGCCGAACATCAAGGGTGGCATCCTGACGGCGTTCCTCTTTACCTTCATACCCATCTTCGGCGCCTATGCCGTGCCGTTGCTGGTCGGCGGTACCGAATCGTACATGCTTGGCAACCTGATAGCCGACGAGCTGACGAAGAGCCGCGATTGGCCCCTGGCCTCGGCCATATCGCTGGTCATAACGCTGGTCACGACGATAGGCGTCCTGCTGCTGCTCAGGGCCAATGGGGCCGAGGTGCTCGGCGGATCAGGCGGCGAAGAGCGGGTCATACAGGAACCGGCGCCGGTCGGAGGTGCGCGATGAGGAAACGGGCGTCCTTCTCCAGGAGCGTCTTCATCGGGACGATCACCTTCCTGAGCCTGCCGCTCGTCGTGCTGATCGTCTACTCGTTCAACGCGTCGAAGTCGGGCTCGTGGAGCGGCTTTTCGTTGCGCTGGTACGTCAAGCTCTTTACCGACTCGCCGCAGCTCTGGCACGCGTTCTCCAACAGCGCGATCGTTGCCCTGTCGTCGGCGCTCGTCGCGACGATGATAGGTACGCTCGGAGCGGTCGCCGTCAACTGGTACAAGTTCCGCCTGCGAAGCTACCTGCGGACCATCACCTTCCTGCCGATGATACTGCCGGAGATCATCATCGGGGTATCGCTGCTGGTGTTCTTCTCCGGCATCGGGCTCAGGCTCAGCCTGTTCACGGTCTTCGTGGCGCATGTCTCGTTCAATCTGCCATTCGTGTTCCTCCTGGTACTTGCCAGGCTGGAGGAGTTCGATTTCTCGATCATAGAGGCCGCCCGCGACCTGGGCGCCAGCGAGACACAGACCCTGCTCAAGGTGATACTGCCCATATCGATGCCGGGCATCGTGTCAGGATTCCTGACCGCGGTAACCCTGTCGCTGGAGGACTTCGTCATCACCTTCTTTGTTACGGGTCCCGGCGCCACCACGCTGCCCTTGTATGTGTACTCGGCCATACGTTTCGGCGTCTCGCCGGTCATCAACGCGCTGTCGGTGGTGATGATCGTCGGCACGGTCGTGCTGACCTGGTCGACCAGGAATTTTCTCAAGTACATCGCGGCCAAATAGGCACGCGCGGCACGCACCCCGGTCCGGGGGCGCATATGGAAAGGAGTAGCTCATGAAGAGACGAGTTGGGCTTGCGGCCTTGGCCGCCATCATCGCCATGGCACTGTCGTCATGCGGCGGAGCCGCGCAGAAGCTGTATCTGTTCAACTGGATATACTACATACCGGATGATGTGATAACCGATTTTACGAAGGAAACCGGCATACAGGTCGTCGTCGATTCGTACGCCTCCAACGAGGAGATGTACAACAAGATCGTCGCCGGCGGCTCCGGCTACGACCTGGTCGTGCCCTCCGGCGACTATGTCTCCATCATGGCGGCCGAAGGGCTCGTCCAGCCCATCAACAAGGCAAACCTGAAGAACTTCGGCAACATCGACCCGGCGGCCCTGGCGCGCATCGGCTTTGACAAGGGCAACAAGTTCAGCGTGCCGTACATGATGGGCGCAGCCGGCATCGCGGTCAACAGGACGAAGGTAAGCGGATACGACCACAGCTGGAACATATTCGAACGCACCGACCTGAAGGGCCGGATGACGATGCTTGACGACATGCGCGAGGTACTCGGCGCCGCGCTCAAGTACCTCGGGTATTCGGTCAATGATCCTGACCCGGCCCATCTGGAGCAGGCCAGGCAGGTCGTCGAGCGCTGGAAACCCAACCTGGTCAAGTTCGATGCCGAGGCCTTTGCCAAGAGCTTTGCCGCAGGCGAGTTCTGGGTGGTACAGGGCTATGCCGAAAACGTGTTCCTGGAATACCCCGAGGACAAGCGGGGCGACGTCGACTTCTTCTTCCCGAAGGAGGGCACGCCGATGTACATGGACAACTTCTGCATCCTGAAGGGGGCAAAGAACGTCAATGCCGCCTACACGTTCATAGACTACATACTGCGCCCGGACATTGCCGCGCGCATCGCCGATTACCTGATGATACCCTCGCCCAATGTGCCGGCCCGCGCGCTGATGAAGGTTCGGCCGAATTACCAGTTCGAGGACCTGGCGAACAGCGAGTTCAAGGAAGACCTGGGGCAGGAGACGCTGAAGCTGTACAACGACGTATGGCGCAGGATCCGGGTGGGCAACTAGCGCTCGATACTCCTGAAATCTGAACCGCGGGGGCCGCACCGGCTCCTGCAATTGTTCCCGCAATTGTTCCCGCGGCGCGGCCGTCGGCGGCCAATCTCTTCCGCTATGCGGTAAAGACGTGTATACTGATATATCAGGTGGTATATCACGGACACGGATCCCTGGATGCCACCGCCGCCGTTGGCGGACAGGCTCCCGGAAGTCCGCTCCACCGACACGATGGACCGCGCGGTGTCCGGGAACCACACATCTTCCATAGCACCATACTTCGAGCTCCGGCTGGCCTACAGCGACACACCCGGATACGGGCGTCGCCATGGCGCGGAGCCGAAGGGCCGCATTCGAAAGGGTGCGACCTCCCGACATTTGGAAAGGAGTATGGCATGTACGATTCTATGCTTTACGGGCAGGAGCCCATCCCGACCCTGCCGCCCAACGAGCCAGTCCGCTCGTTCGCCCCTGGCTCCGCCGAGCGCGCGGCCATCGACGCCGAACTCAAGGCGATGGCGGCCAGCCCCATCGAAATTCCAGCAATCATCGGCGGCAAGGAAGTGCGCACCGGCAGGATCAAGGAGATCCGCGCCCCGCATGACCGCTCGCTGGTGCTCGGCCGCTACCATGAGGCGGGGCGCGCCGAGGCCCTGGCCGCGGCAGACGCGGCCGCCACGGCGTACCGGACCTGGTCACAGACACCGTTCCAGGAACGGGCCGCCGTCTTCCGCAAGGCTGCCGACCTGATGTCGTCGGGCTGGTGGAAGCGGCTGTCCGCCGCCACGATGCTGGGCCAGTCGAAGAACGTGTACCAGTCCGAGATAGACGCGGTGTGCGAGACCGCCGATTTCTACCGCATGAACCCGGCGCTTGCCGAGCGCCTGTACGTGGAACAGCCACGGTCGGTGGCCGGCGAGCGCAATCTGGTCGACTACCGGCCGCTTGACGGCTTCGTGTACGCGGTGACACCGTTCAACTTCACATCGATCGCGGCCAACCTGCCCTCGGCTCCGGCATTGATGGGCAACACCGTGGTCTGGAAGCCGGCATCGACCTCGGTGCTCTCCAACTGGTACCTCTATCAGCTGTACCGCGAGGCGGGGCTGCCCGAAGGCGTCATCAACTTCATTCCCGGATCGGCCCGCGACATCAGCGCGGGCATCCTGTCCAGGCCCGATCTCGCAGGACTCCACTTCACCGGCTCCACATCGGTCTTCAACGGGCTGTGGAAGGCCGTCGCCGAGAACCTCTCGACCTACCGGGCCTATCCGCGGCTGGTCGGCGAGACCGGCGGCAAGGATTTCATACTGGTCCATCCCGATGCGGACATGGACGCCGTCGTGGCCGCGTGCGTCCGCAGCGCGTTCGAGTACCAGGGCCAGAAGTGTTCCGCGGCATCACGACTCTACCTGCCGAGGTCGTCCGCAGCCGCCCTGCTGGACAGGCTTGCCGCCGAAATTTCGGGCCTGCGGGTGGGGCCGCCGACGGACCACCGCAACTTCGTCAATGCCGTCATCGATGAGGCGGCCTTCGACACCATCGTTGGCTACATCGAGCGGGCCAGGGCCAACCCGGCCTGCCGCATCATCGCCGGCGGCACCTATGACAAGTCAGAAGGCTTTTTCATCGCCCCGACCCTCATCGTCACCGATGATCCGCGCGCTGAAAGCATGGTCCAGGAGATATTCGGGCCGGTGCTGACGGCCTACGCCTATGATGATGCCGACATGGCCGCTGCCTACAGCCTGGTCGACTCGACAACGCCGTATGCGCTGACCGGAGCCGTCTTCGCGACCGACCGCCTCGCTCTTGTCGAGGCGACGGACGCCCTGAGGCATGCGGCGGGCAATTTCTACATCAACGACAAGCCGACAGGCGCCGTTGTGGGCAGGCAACCCTTCGGCGGGGCGCGCGGATCGGGTACCAACGACAAGGCAGGCTCGTTCCTCAATCTGGTCCGCTGGACGAGCCCGCGGACGATCAAGGAGAACTTCGCGCCTCCGGCCGACTGGCGCTACCCGTTCCTGGCCTAGCCCCGACCGGGGCGGCCAGGAGGTCGAACGCGGGTGACCATACGGGTGGGGGCCTTGCCGGTCCCCACCCGCCTTACTTGAGCAGCTCCATCGCGGCCTTGATGTCCGTCGCCCCGATGCCGACTCCGATGCCCATCGTCGCCGGTGTCACGTCGAACCATCCCAGAATTCCGGCAAGAGACTTGGCATCGTAGGCCAGCGGGGCGCTGTCGGCCGGCCGCAGGCGCATGATCAGCCTGTTCAGAGCCTTGGTCGACACGTACCAGATGGCACGCGTGTCGGCCGGCGCTCCCGCCTTGAGCGCCACGAACGACTGGTCCCGCGCAAGCGGCTTCTGCGCGGCGCCGCGGGCCAGCATGGGCCTGAGCTTCTCCGGCGCACCGAGTCCGATGAATACCTTGTCGTCACGGTACACATAGACGGGCGCCACGAGGTGCTCGAGCAGCGCCGCATAGGGCGCATCGCCGAACCGATAGCGGTACGAGTCGTAGGGCAGGCCATCCAGCGTGCCCTTGTTGCGCTGAATGTCGAGCGAGACGCCCGAGCCTGCCAGCATGCTGGCATAATCCGGATTCTTGACTATCTCGACCATGCGCGCGGCCGTATCACGAAAGGTCTGCCGGTCCCTGACCTCGATGGCGCCAGCCGCGTCGAGGGTCAGACCCCGCGTCAGCAGCGCCAGCGTTTCCTGTTCGTCCAGTGATGAACCCGAAGCCAGCGCCCGCATCAGCTCATCGGACGCGCCGATATCAAACGACGCGCCGCCGTTCATGCCGGAGGCCGCCGCGTAGGCGCGCATCGATTCCAGTGACGACTGCACCAGGTCGGATCCCGGCAGGATCAGGCCATACAGGGCCTCCATCAAGGGCTCGCTCCAGTCGGGCGGCGCCGACCACGCGAAGGACATCAAGGCGTCGGATTCACAGAATGACAGGTACGGCATCGCCTTGTCGCCGCGCGCAGCCTTAGCCGCCATCGTCGCCAGGGAGCCGCCATCGACCAGGCTGGCGCCCATTCTGAACCAGGCGCGATCCTTCTGCACGGTCAGCGCGATGTCGATGCCGCGCAGCTCGGTGACGGCGGCCCGCAGGCCCTCGGCCACGGCGTTCGTGCCCAGCGTGTCGAGCGCCGAAGCGCCGTTCGTGGTCGAATCCTGCGTGATGTCTTCGGTAGAGGTGTCGGCAGGGGTATCGGCCGACGTGTCGGCCGGCGCGTTGTCATTCGGGTTGGCCTGCGCAGCCGCATCGGCGGCGTCCTCGTCCGGCGTCGTCGCTCCCGGATTCAGGACCTCCTTGAAGCCCGGCACGCGGTCAAGGTAGGTGGAGGCGATGCGCGTGTCTGCCCACGCGGCCAGGCTCGATACCGGATATGCCGACAGTGTCGACAGGTCGATCGTCTGCCCGGCGCCGAAGGACGGTGCCTGCATGCCGCCCAGCCCGATGACGGCATAGCCCTGGTAGCCAGAGCCGACGGTTCCGCCGGAGAATGTCTGCCCCAGCGCACGGGCAAGTGCCTGGCCGGCCCTGGCCTGCTCGGCGGCGGCAAGCGTGGGCTGCAGCGGCACGAACACGAGTGACTGGAACGAGCCGGCCTCGGCCGGGTACAGCGCTACAAGCACGCGTCGGGTCAGATCGATGCCCTTGGCCAGCGCCGCGCCATCGTCGCCCGCGGAGGCGCATTGCAGCCCGCTCATCATCGATGTGATGGAGCTGGCCAAGGCATCGGCCTGCGACCCGAGGCCCGCATTGCGCAGAAAGCCGGTGGCGTTGTCTATGAACATCGCGGGGTTGCCGATGGTGATGACCATGGCGGCGCCCTGCGGCACCGCGGCCAGTGCGTCGAATGCCGGTTGCGGCGTCGCGCCGGTCAGCAGCGTCGAGGCGACGATGATGAGCAGCGGCACGACATGATGTTTTCTGGCGGTTGCCATGTGAGCTCCTTGCTGGATTTTATGTGCGTTCAGCCTATGGCAAGCGCCGCGGCTCCGAGCAGTCCTGAATCCGGGCCCAGGCCCGGTGGCACGATGAACCCATCCATCGCACCCGCCGCGTCGAGCCGCGGTGCGTAGCCGGCAAGGCGGTCTCCGAGGTGGGAGCGCACGAGCTGCAGCAGGCCGGGAGCGGAGCCGAGCCCGCCACCCAGCACGATGCGCTCGGTGGCCAGCACCAGCACCAGCGGCATGAAGCCGGAGGCCAGGTAGCGGGCCTCCATGTCCCAGGCCGGATGTTCCGGCGGCAGCGTCTCCGCGGGTGCGCCCCAGCGCGCGGCCACCGCCGGCCCGGAAGCCATGCCCTCCAGGCAGGTGCCGTGGAAGGGGCAGTGCCCCGTGTACCGGTCATCCGGCTCCCGCGGCACCGGCACGTGGCCCGTCTCCGGATGGCTGGCACCATGCAGCAGGGCACCGTTGGACACGACGCCGCCGCCGATGCCCGTGCCCACCGTCACATACACATGGTCCGCAAGCCCGCGGCAGGCACCCCAGCGCCCCTCGGCCAGCGCAGCGGCGTTCACATCGGTGTCCATCGCGATGGTCATGCCAAGCCGCTCACGCATCGCTCCGGCCAGATCGAAGCCGGACCAGCCCGGCTTGGGTGTCTTGCCGATGCGGCCCCAGTCGGCGGCGCCAAACCTGCCGGCCAGCGGTCCGAACGATGCTATGCCCATGCGTTCCACCGGGCCGTAGGTATCCGTTGCCTTCCTGAACCAGGCGGCGGCCTCGTCGGTCGTTGCCGCTGGATCCTGTGTCGCGACCCTGCCTCGAGCCAGGACGACCGGAACCGTGTGCCGCCCGCCGCTTTCGACGATGCCAAGCACGAATTTTGTACCCCCGGCCTCCAGGGCCGCCACGCGCATCGTGTCGCTCATTCCTCACCTGGCTCCCGGGGTATCACTACGGATTCGGAATCCCGTGGTTTGATGGTCGCAACCGCCTTGACGTATATGTAGTAGTCGTTGTCGCTGTCGTAGAAGCCGGGAATGTGGCCAATGGTCTGGAAGCCCGCGCTCTGGTAGAAGGCTTCGCCGATGGCCTGTTCCTTGACCCTGGACGTCTCGGCCCTGATCACCGCGTATGTGTTGGTCTTGAGCAGGTTTTCTTCAAGCATGGCCATCAGGCGCGGCCCGACGGCGCCGTTGCGATAGTCGCGGCCAACGACGAACGTGTGTATGTCGAAGGTGTAGTCGGTATTGGGCGAGCGATAGTAGAGGCAGAACCCTGCGAGAATGATGCCGTCGCGCAGCTCCAGCAATTCGAATGGCCTGCCGGGACTCTCCTTCCAGGCGGCGAGTGTCTCTTTCAGTATATCAAGCTCGATATCCCGGTAGGCTCCGGTCTCAAGCGATAGCAGCTCATATTCCCGAACATTGATCATTCCCGGTATTCCTCATGCCCTCGTGGCTCTGGGCGTTTTTTGATGTATCGAATATTATGATCATCGAGCGAAACACGCGCGTTGTCTTGCCTTTGATGGACGCTCGATACCATAGTATTTTAATCCATGGATCATGATTTGTACACGTCCGGCGGTGTTTTTGCCGGCCCGCCGGCTGGAAGCGGGGCGCAGATGGTGCTTCGTGTTCAATTTTTTGGCCGTTCAGGCCGAAATATAATAAGAACCAGACACGAATGGCAGCACGGGGCCTTCGCCGATCCCGGTCGATGGCTTCTTCCAGGCAAGGATGGACTACAGTGATGAACTATTCGATAAAGAACGCCGATATCGCGACAGGCGACAGCCTGCGCCGCAAAGGTACCGTATCGATCGATGGGACACGACTTGCCTCGACTCCGACCAAGGGCCCGTCGTTTGATCTGGCCGGCGCCTCGTTCGTCTACCCGGCCCTGATCAACATCCATGACCACTTCAGGGGCAACTATCTGCCGCGCGTCGGCCCCAAGGACGACAAGTTCTACACCAACTGGGGCCCCTGGGATGCCGATCTCAAGTCGTCGTCGGTCTACGAAGAACGGGCCAACATCAATGTCGAGCAGATGTACTTCCTGTCGGCCTACAAGAACCTGTTTTCGGGCGTCGCGACGGCCAACGACCACTTTCCGCACGAGATCAACGGCGCCTATCTGCCACGGCTGCCGATCCGCGTCATAGAGAACTACTGCCTGTCCCACGAATGCTCGTCGTATGACCTCAACTGGGGTGATGGGATCGAGATAGAGCACGCGCGCGCGCTGGAGCGCAACTGGCCCTACATTACCCACCTCGAGGAAGGCTTCGATTTCGAGTCGCAGGATGGCATCGGCATCCTGGAACAGCTGGGTTGCCTCGATGACCACTGCGTGTTCATCCACTGCATCGGTTTTTCCGATGACGACATAGCGAAGACCGCCAAGGCCGGAGCCTCCATATCCTGGTGCCCGGCGTCGAACAAGCTGATGTTCAATGTGACCTGCAAGATCAGGAAGATGCTGCGGGCGGGCATCAACGTTTCGATCGGCACCGACTCCACCGCGACCGGCTCCGTCAACCTGCTGGCCGAGATGCAGTACGCCCGTCTGGTCTATCGCCAGATGTACGGTGAGGATCTGCCCGCGCAGTCGATATTCAGGATGGTGACCACGAATCCGGCGCGGGCATTCCGCATGTCGGACAGGATCGGCGCCCTGGAGCCGGGCATGAACGCGGATATCCTGGTGCTCAGGGCCCGGCATGATGACCCCTACGAGAATCTGGCGTCCGCGACCATGCAGGACATCGAGTTCCTGTCGGTAGATGGCGTGCCCGTGCTGGCCGACAAGAGGTTTGGCGAGCTGGTCCCCCCTGATGGGAGCTACGAAGAGGTCATCGTCGACGGCAGGACGATGCTTGCCAAGGGCTCACCGGCAAGCCTGTACAGGACGATCCGCCAGGAAGTGGGCTTCAAGAAGGTTCTGGACTATCTGCCTTTCGAGGTCTGAGCGCACCCGGCGGAAACGTGCACATCGGCATGGTAGCGGGAGCAGATATGTACTATAATCAGCCAATGGCTGATTGGTACGGAGCATAGCCTAAATTCTGGAGCAATGAGGAAACGATGCCCAAGGTAGGGACATACCACGCCAACTCGGTTATTTACTTCCAGGGAGACCAGGGAGACAAGATCTTCGTTCTCCAGCGTGGCAGGGTGAGCCTCAATTACAACGATATCGAAACAGGCAAGCTGATACGCGAGATCATACAGACCGGCGAGTTCTTTGGCGTCAAGAGCGCCCTGGGCCGCTATCCCCGCGAAGAGAATGCGGTCGTACTCGAAGACGCCAATGTGCTCGCCTTCAGCGTGCCCGAGTTCGAGGCATTCTCCATGTCCAACACCAGGATCATCATCAAGATGCTCAAGGTGTTCTCCAACCAGCTCCGGCACATCCACAAGCAGGTCGAGAACCTCATGGAGAACCCCATGGCGGTCAACGCGGAGACCGGACTCTTCAAGACCGGTGAATACTACCTGCGCAACCGGATGTACTCGCAGGCTCGATACGTGCTGAGCCGCTATCTGACATACTATCCCGCCGGCAAGCTGGCCGAGGCGGCCGGGCGATACCTGGAATCGGCAGAGGCCGCGCTCTCCCGGTATGGCGATGGCAAGGGACCGGCGCCGCTGGCTGGTGCAGCCCCCACGGCCAGCGCCGGTGCGCCGGGAGCGGCGCCAGCGGGCCTGTCCGCCGAGCCACCCGCCCCCAAGGCCGCCGTGCGGCCGACGGAAGGCGCCGGCCTCTCCGACACGGCCAAGGATTACTACAACGCGATCAGCCTGTTTTCCCAGGAGAAGTACCAGGAAGCCTTCAAGGAACTCAAGCGCATAGCCGATTCCAGCGACGACCGTGAGTATGTCGGCAAGGCCCAGTTCGACATGGGCCGATGCTTGTCTGCTCTTGGGCAGTGGGACCTTGCCATCAAGCACTTCACCGCCATCGTGCAGGGTTCGCCCAAGCACCCGGACATGTCCGATATCCTGTTCATCATGGGCCAGTCGTGGGAGAAGAAAGGCGACAAGGACAAGGCCAAGGCATTCTATACCAAGGTGCTGTCCATGCCCGGAGACGACGATTCCAGCGCCCGCATCAAAGCCAAGAAGGCCCTTGGCGCCTTGGGAGGAGCCTGACCATGGCGGACCTTGCCGGATTCAGCCGCTTTGCCCGAACCTACCAGGCCGGAGAGATCATCTTCTCGGAGTATGAGCCGGGTGACAGCTTCTATCTGATTCAGACCGGCCGCGTCAGAATCACCAAGATTGTCGGCGATATCGAGAAGAACATAGACATCCTGTCGGCACCGGAGATATTCGGCGAGATGGCCATTCTCGAGGGCGCCCCGCGATCGGCGACCGCCATTGCGGAAGAGACCGTCAAGGTGCTGGAGTTCAACAGGGCCAATTTCGAGATCTTGATGATGGGGAACCCGCAGATAGCGCTCAGGCTGCTCAAGGTCTTTACCAAACGCATCTATGACCAGAAGCGCAGGTTCATGATCATGACCCTGGAGGATCCGCAGGCCAAGATAGCCGATGTGTTCCTGATGCTCGACGAGACCCAGGGATCGGTCAACCAGGGCGAAGCGCTGGGCGACAAGCGCGAGTTCAAGGTTACCGTCGATGATGTGGCGCACTGGGCGGGCATGAATCCCTCGGACGCCCAGGCGATTCTGGGGCATTTCTCCAACCAGCGCCGCGTCGAGCTGTACGCCGACCGCATCGTGGTCAAGAACATCAACGACTTCATACGCTTCGTCAACTCCAAACGCAAGAAGTAGCCTGTTCCCTTGCGGCAACGCGGGCTCTTGCCCTGCCGTCCCCTTTTCAGGTATAGTCTCGCCAGAATCGCCGAGATAGCTCACTTGGCAGAGCGGCGCACTCGTAATGCGCAGGTACCGGGTTCGATTCCCGGTCTCGGCTTGAAGTATTTTGGTGTATTGCCTTTCTCTACAAAGAAATACCGAAGTTATCGTGTTGCGATGACCTCGGTATTTTTGTTGGCTTTGCCTAATACGACCACTAACCCGACCATTTCAGCGATTTCTCCGTTTCCCACCCCAAACCTCCGAATTACTGCTCAAAAAAGCATAGTTCATTGTGAGGCACCCGAAGGGAATGCCGCCCAAGCAAAAAGCTGGGCAAAGGAGAGACCATGGGAAGAACAAAGCAACCCTACACTCTGATCGAGCCAGAGAAGAAGGGAGGGGCGTATCTCTACAGAATGGGCTACGACTCAAAGAGACCAGCGGCGAGGTCTACAGGAAAGACAACGAAGCGAGAGGCTATTCTTTTTTGTGAGCATTTGCTCAATAATAAGGGTAAAAGCGACCCAACACTGAAGGAGTACACAAAAGACTTCTATATCTTCAATAAATGCCCATATGCCGCCAGTCGGCGCAGGACAGGGAAGCCAGTCGATGAGAGGACTCTGGGAGATGAGCGTTCCAGATTGGAGAACTATATCCTCCCAGCATTTGGCGACATCAATCTAAAAGACCTATCTCCGGTTCATTGGGATCGTTGGTTGGAAGACATAGAGTCTGGAAAGGTTCTAACTAAAGGTCTCCATCCTCATACCGTCGCCGATGGTACAGTCAATCGAATAAGGCGAACTCTAATACAAATTCTCGATGTTGCAAAGAAGCATGGCCTTGTTCAATCGAATGTTATCAGGGATACAGAACCGATGTCGCAATCAACCTACAAGCCTCGTGAGGTGCTTGAGCCTGAAGATATAAAGCGTTTGTTTCCAGAAGACAATGCAGAGCTTCTAAAGATATGGAAAAGCAATGAGAGAGTTGCTTTATTTAGTCTTTTTCTCACCTCGGGGCTTCGCTCGGGTGAAGTTCAAGCATTGAAATGGTGTAAAATCAGCTTCAAAGATGGTGGAATCATCGTCGACAAAGCAATCAAGTATTCTGGAAAATCAGGAGTTACCAAGACTGGTACACCACGAGTGCTTATTCTGCCGAAACAGACACTTGCTCATCTGAAATGCTGGTATGAAGCCACCCCTAAGAAGGGAAATGATGATTACTTATTCTACAACAGGAAGAGCGAAGATCATGTCCGAGGTGATTCTGTCCTGAAGCTCTTTAAGCGCGTTCTAAAACAACAAGGATTCGATCCTAAAAGGAATTTAGTTGTCCATAGCTTTCGGCACACTTTCACAACAGCTTTGGCTGAAAAGTTGCCTGTCGAGGATGTGATGGCTTTCACTGGGCATAAAAGCGCATCAATGATAGCCCGGTACTCTCATCCGAACTATGCTACTACGCTTAAAGCCATGAGAGGGAAGTATGACTCTCAAATAGCCGCAATATGGCAAGAGAAGCTGGGGCAAGAAGATACTTCTGAGCAGGTCAAGCTAAAAGCTGATTCTGATATTAGGCCAGAAGAAAAAGAGTTGGTAGAAGTTAAATAGTCACAAGAGGCACCGTAAAAGGTGCCTCTTGTTTACTTTCGGAATCCTCCTTGCAAGATAACTCATGGAGGAATATATCCGCGCACTCAAAACAGTAATAACCAAACAGAAACCCAAGGCCGATGTCCGCGCCTACTACTCTGGCAAGGTTGTGTACTTGTAACGTCTCTCTGACTATCGCCATGTCGATGGACATTACAAGCCCGTAAAGCGATTTGTGCCAGTGAATAGAACGATCTTCGAGATGCTTATGGGTGGTGGGAAGACTCTTCCATAGAGAGACGGAACAGGAATTCAGTAATAATCTAAAGAAATCAGACGAATTTCACTATTCTACTTGCCTGATTAAAGATAATCCCATGAACCTCACCCAACACGCAAAACGCCTACTCCTCAGCCTGACTTTCGAGAGTGAATCTGGCTTGAACCTCACAATGGCGTTCATCGACCTCCTCTAACTCTTAACGCCAAGGGTTGAAAATAAACGAATCAGAAATCCGCCACAAGATAAGTAGGTGGAGGATTAAAAATGAATTTCTTTGATGCAATGAAAACTGCCTCAGTAAAAAACAAACGAAAAGCAGGTATGCGTAGGTACATAAGCAATGGAGAAATATATCTCAGTCGCTTAATGGGTTATACTCTTGTGGATGGAATTTATACTCCCAATAAAAGCTATGCCCCTGCAATTACACTAATATTTGAAATGCTTGCGTCTGGTGCATCATTAACAACGATTAGAGAAAAACTTGAAAACCTAAAAGCCCGTGATAGCAGTAATAATAAATATAGCATTTCCCGCATACGATCAATAGGATCACGAATGATTTATGCTGGATATTTGCGAAATGGGTTTCGATTGATTAAAGTCAAAAACTTAATACCAATGGTTTCTCTACAAGTATTCAAAGAAGCTGAACGAAATCTGAAAAGAGAAGAGAAGAAACTTGTATGAAGCCTATTTTCTGTGCTTCGAGTTTTGCTTTAGATACTTTGATATTGCCTTGTCTATAGTAGATTTTAATGTATCAGCAATTTTTCGTGCGTGATCAATCATTTCTTCATTTTCATCAGGAACCTCGTCATCTAAGAATAATTGATAGGGACAAATTTCCAATGCTTCAGCGAGCATTGTGATAGCTTCAAGGCTTGGAGTCTTTTTTCCAGTTTCGATCTGAGCAATATATGCTTTTGATAGTTTCGATTTAACAGCCAGTTCTAACTGGGTGAGTTGTAGGTCATTTCGATAACACCGAACATTTCCGCCAATGATACTAACCAGTTCAGTTGTCAGCATCACAACCTCCATACCAATAATATAACTTTGGCATAACTATATGATATGCGAATGGCAATTTTTAAGCAAATTTTGAAATTGGATTCTATACTCAATTCTATCTACTATCGAAAATTACTATAGGTATATCAATTTAATTCGATTCTGTTTTTAGTTGAATTAATTCATTGTATGATATGGAATTACGACTTTTTGGTGTTGAAAAATTACCCTTTTCTGGTATATTACACCTGTAGGGCAGATTGGAGGCATTTACATGAACTTGCTACTTGCTGAGGCAATGGTCGCATAAGTAAATCAGAAAAAAAACTTCCTCTTATGAACATCGTCTTCACAGATGGTTAGGAGAGGTATGCACTGTGGATTGAGACTTTGGTTCGTATTTCTGGGAACAGAGATGCAAGCCATGTTCTTTGATAAAAATTAGGGAAGGGGTGTCGCCTCTGCACATAATCAGGGGTTCGGATTAAAGGAAAAACAACCTCGGCTTGAACGAGGGAATCGGACGCCGTGAAGAACAACCGCACGGCACACTTCTTCTTTTATAAGGAGAAATCACCATTAGTAGATTTGCTCCGAATCGTAGAATAAACGATTAGGACAAATCAAGGAGAACACTATGGACAAGAGAATCACTTTGGATGAGGTAAAGCGGGCTCCACACTACCTCTACTCGGGAGATACGCCAGTTACAGCATCAGGCCTAACAGATGCAGATAAAACAGAACTGCTTAATAGGCAGTCTGTCTATGATCCCAGCAATAATTGCATCGCTGACTGGGTGGCGGCGTTTAGAGATGCAGAGTGTAGGCTGGATGGATTCGCTCTAACTGAAAACGAATGGCTTTACTTACAAGCGGCACAGGGGAACATCCCCATTACTGCTGGACTCGAAAACCAGCTTGTCATGAACGTCGAGGAAACCATTGTTTATGAAGATCATGGGTTTTTGTCTCGTGGCGAAGTAACGGTGTTGGCGGACAGGATTCGTAGCCTTTCCTACTTCGAGCAGTTAGTTCTTGCCTATAAGGCAAAGAAGCTTTTCGAAGAAAACTGTTAGTTATCTTCCACTGGAATCTGCGCCATGACAGTCTTCATGGCAATTTTATATCGGAAGCAGGGAAGTCAACCGCCCTGCAATTTTGATGAGGAGGACGACGATGAAACAGATTGCAATATCGGATGATGGTTTATTCACATGTTACCTTTTTCCAGAGGCTGGCATATGTTGGGTTACTACCATCGACAGAACCTATACCGAGGATGAAGACGGCGAGTTCTTTATAGACAAAAAGGCAACCACGGAAATACCAGCATCCGAGGCACTGGCACAAATATTATCGATGTCGAACATCAAGATATCGCCAGCCGATCTGGAAGAGTTGAAATCCGCCGCCGCTAAAGGTCAGGCGTAGGAAAGGGGGACTTGATGCCAACTGCCAAAGAGTTGTTTGACGAGGCTTTTGCCAAGCCAAGGTCTCCGCGCTCAGAGGCCTACAAGTTGGGTGTCTTGAGGAAACTCAGGATCAAAGTGGATGGCATCAAGTGCGAGTGCCCCTACGCCGAGGGGACGGCAGAGGCAGGGATTCAGGAGCAAGATTGGGTGAAGGTGTCATCCTGCTTGATGGCGACATATCGTCTGGCGGAAGTCGGGTCAACTGGACTACCACTGTAGATATTGATTCAGTCATTGAAATCAAGGACATGACTTCCGAACAGGTTGAAATGGCACGAAAATATGTAGAGCGATATGGCAAGTGGGAAATCATTGAGGTTACAAAGCAGGTGGTGAAACCTTTGGCAAGAGATGTTGGAAAGAAGAAAACGCCAAAGTGCCGTTTCAAACTTGTCGGTAATAAGTGTGCTTGAATGAGTGAGATAAACATTAGGGTGCTGAAGAAGTTTATTCGCTGAAAGGCGCTGTTTTCCATATCTAAAAATATGCTATTCCCTCGTCAAGTTGACGGGGATGTTAAAAAGTTGGTGTTCACTTAATGAAAAGGGAATAACTGTTCACTATATGAATAGACCTTTTCACTAAATGAACACCAGAATCAAGAATTAGGCAAATCTGTATCTCTGGGTGAACATATATAGATATTACAACTGTAGAGACATTATTTAAAAAGAGATAAACAACAAAGGTTTTAGAAATCCGGTAGAAAATTGCATCATTTCTACTTATCCATGCAAGATAGATTATGAAACAAACAAGATCGGTAGAAGATTCATACACAAGTATTAAAATTCCGGAATCGTTGAAACGCCAACTGAGACTGCTTGCCGCGCAACGTGATCTATACATTTATCAAATTATTGCCTCGTTGGTTGTGCAAGAAATCGAGCGGATGAGCAATAAGGAAATGAAATTTTAGCATAGTTAAAGATGACTGTTGGTAGCAGTCTTGAAAGAGCATTATATAAGATAAAGAGTCCATATAGACTGGTGTGACAGCATGTAAATGCTCGCAGGTTGTCACCTACCAACCAGTCTGTATGGACTTTTCTATTGGAGAGCATATGGAATTAGAGAAATATGAAGAGTTCATTTCGAAAGGCAATTTTACCCAGATTTCCAATTATTTGATGACATCGTATTGTGCGTTAGGGTTGGAATCTGAAGAATATGTGTTTTTAACATACATTATGAAATGGATCACAAAACCCAAGAGACCAATTTATGATTATGAAATCAGTCGTGACCTTGGGTGGTCTCGAAACATGCTACTGAAACAAAGAAGAACCCTAAAGGAAAAAAAGTATCTTACATCGAACTATAGTAATGAGTACGACCCAGAAAAAGGGTATAGGTCGACAGGGTATTATTATTGTATGCAAGGTCTTTTTGAGAAAATATATTCTTATTCATCAATGCCAGAAGAGCAATATTTGAGAATTAGGCTTGAAGCTGAAGCCACTGCTGAGAAATTACGTTTGGAGAAAGCCAAACACTTAAATTTCAAGAAACGAAAAGATAAAAGCATTGAAACCACAACGCTATCTGGGGGCTCCCCATCACCTACCTTGGAACTGGACATCACCTATATAGGTGATGAAGAGCATCTGGGTAGGGCACCTATAAATACAGATATAAATACAAATGAAGACATAATAAATACTGAAGAAGTAGTTTCTTTGGAACAACAGGATCAATTAGATCAAGAAAAAGAAGTAATGAATCAAGAAGAGATAGTTGCGACTGGCGGCGTCTGTTGCGAAAACCTGCCTGATGACTTTGACGAAGATGAAGCATTCCTTGACAACGGCGGCGATGAAGATTGGGAAAAACTGGCGGCTGAAGAGGATGAAGAATTTAGAAGATTGGAATACGAAAAAGAGCATCCTTCAAATATTGAGCAAGGTATCATCGATTGGTTTGTTCGTATGAAGCTTCCTGCTCCCAAGCACTATATAGAGGCATTCAAGAAAAAGAAATTTGATACTAAATCTCTTCAGCGATTCTGGTTGCTCAAAATCCGATGGATGGAGTATCCAGAAGTTGATGGAACGGATCGATCTTTGTATATGCTTTCTCGGAATCTTGAAGGCTTTATTCAGAAGTATTGGGATATATATGAGTATGAGCAAAAACAGGAAAATGAGATGCAAGAACGAATCCAAAAAAGACAAGAGCTTGAAGCATTCCTTGATGCCCATTCTATATGGTGGAAAAAGATGGATATGTCATATGAAGAACGACAGGAGCTACGAAGTGTCTGTAAACAAATAGATGATTTGACCCAAGGAGACAAGTTACATGACTTGTATTGGAGTTGGTCATGTAACACTAAAGGATTCTGTCTTACTGATGGGAAACTATTTCGCGGTTCAGTTGAAGTTAATCCCTCGGATTTTACAAAAGAGGCAATTTATATTCATATCGAAAAGTTAAAGCAATTAAAAATGGAAAGGAGTGGTCAAGTATTGGTAACTGAGGATGAATTCACACAATCCCTTATGAACTCATTAAAAGATGATGAGGCTATTACAAGGATTCCACCGTGGATGGAAGAACAGTATATAGCGGATATGCTCAAGTCTCTGGAAGAAGAATAGCTGTATATAATTAGTGGGAATCAGGATCAATGATGCTTAGTCATTTGAAGCTTGAAAAGTTCCTTATCTATTTTCAATCCAGAGATGCTTATTAAATGAAAAATGTACTGGGGGCGAAAGTAAATTGATCTCTTGTGGATTATATATCATACTATGTAGAAATATTGCATGAGAGGCAAGTATGACGCAAAAGATTAAATTGTCAGATTCACTGAAGGATTTCAATTATCGACTTTTTGGTACTCTTATTCTGATCTCCTTGCTACCTACTATTTATACAACGATCAGGATATTCTTTCTTGGCGACCTTCCGGGCGACTGGGGATTCAATATTGCTTCACAACTGGCTTGGGTCAACATATTCTACGAGGTTGTTCAGGAGGCTTTGATCCTTCCCTTGTTCTACCTCATCAGTAAGGCGTTGCATGATCGGGAAGAACTTTCTAATCGCGTTCGTACCGGTTTGATCTCAGCGTTCCTTGTGTTCTTGGCTATGTCGATCTTGATAATCACCTTTGTCTCTCCCCTTCTCAGTTTTATGGGGCAGAAGCAGGAGATTATCGGCCAGACGGCTCAATACATCCGTCTTGAAGCCATAGCGATTCAGATTTCCGTCCTTTTCAGGTTCATCACGTTAGTGCTGATCATCCTAAAAAGAAACGGAAAACTCCTTATGCTTCTGGCCATCCAGATGATCCTGACAATCCTATCGGATACCTTCCTTGTCAGCACTCTGCCAATATCGCTGAAGATCGGTGTGAATGGGATTGCGATAGGCAACATTTGCGTCAACATCGTCTTGGTCATAGTGGGTCTGCTCATGCTCCATCAGGATGGAATTCAGGTCATCACAAAAGGCAAGAACAACTTTTCGTGGTTGAAAGAATGGATTCGGGTTGGTGGACTTTCCGGCCTTGAGTCTTTCGTCAGGAATGCGGCATTCACCATTATGATAATCCGAATGATCAACATGGTTCAGGAGCAAGGGACTTACTGAGTCGCCAACAACTTCATCTGGGGATGGCTCCTTCTTCCGATCCTCGCGCTTGGCGAGTTGATCAAGCGGAACACTGCCGAGGATTCGCATAGCATCAAGCGAACCATGCCCGCTTATCTCGTCCTGACAACCGGTATCTGCGTACTCTGGCTTGCCACAATGCCTGTGTGGAACGTATTTGTCCAGAAGGTCATGAATGTCGCTTCATACCAGAGCGTCGTGAATGTGGCCGTGATTTCTATCGTGTTCTACATCATATTCGCGTACAACAACATTGTTGATAGCATTTTTTATGGACTGGGGCGGACTGACCTCATGCTCTATCAGTCGCTTTTGGTGAACACCGTTTACTATGGCGGAATGTACATCGTCTACAAGACGGGATTGTTTGTTCCTTCCCTTGAGCGGATCGCCATTATGTTTGGTGTCGGCATGGCCGCCGATTCGATGATCACCTTTGTGATGTTCTGGGTACTGAACAAGAAGAACCGACTTGTCTCGGGTGAGGCGAAAACATGATCATCAAAGAAATATTACATATTCTGGAAGACAGTCAGACCCTTTCAGAATCAGAGCTAAAGTGGAGAATAAATGAACTCTTAAAAGGCAAGAAACTTCATGAAGAGATTAGCTCCCTGAAGAAGTATAGGATAGAAGCGAAAGGGAAAATCGCAAGAACAAATAGTGTCAAGTTTCAGCAATACATGATGTACTTCCTCTTCGCAGATGAGGTAATAGACATGATTGGAGAGTCATGGCGTCAGTCACCTGACAAGGACTCTTGCCAGTACCGAATCAATGCTACCACAAAGCTATTCAACAAGACTCGCCAGATTATGCTGGACATGCTTCCGCTATTCGAACATGGGGCCTTGCCAAGCTGTCTGGTACTCTGGCGGAGCATGTACGAGAACTATGTATTTACCAAATATCTTTTGACATCGCCCGATGTGGAATCGGATCGCTTCAACGACTACGCGACGATTCAGACTGGCCTCATGTCAAAAGAGTACAAAGCGAAGCACTCTTCCAAGATTGATGGATTGCTAATAAAGTATGGCAAAGACTTCTCAGAGCCATTCGGTTGGATCACCGTGGCAAAGACCAGAAGCATAAGTGGTGTCATCAAACACATAAAGGAGAAGGAGTTTGCGGACTACTACCAGTTCACTTCAATGCAGATACACGCGAGCCCTTTCTCGGTCAACAAGTCCATCTTTCATGAAGGAGAACATGGGAACGTTGATATGCTTGGTGTATTTACTGAGGGGGTGGAACTGCCATTCAATCTCGTCATCAAGTTGATGTCGAAGTACATGGAGATGATGATCGACTTCTTCATTACGGATGAGAGGATGAAAGGAATAATGCAGGTGTCAAACCAACTCATTTCAGCAGAGACGGCGATGGAAAACCCAGAGGTGTAGAACGCCTCTGGTAACCGACTAAAAAGTTCGCCGAGCCAATCAATCGTCACGTCCCAGAACCCATTGTGATCCATGCAGTCGTCGTCGGCGGCAAGTTCGCCATTTTCCATCGCGCGGCAGAAGTCGACCCTCAAAAAACAAATAAATGGCCCCCAGAAAACCCTAAATCAACCCATGGTTGAAGGAGGGAAGCTGAGGGCAGGGAATCATCCAAGCAAGCCCCCCGACGCGGCTATGGGCCGCTATGAGCGGCTGGGAAGGAAGTCGAAAAACTCTAAAAAGGTAGAAATATTCCGAAAAATCCATAAGACTTTTGCGCATTGGGCCAAAATCTGCTACAATAAACGAGCCGACATTCGGTCTTCTGGGCCAAGTCAAAGAGAACAAATTTGCATCTAAAAACGTCGGATCGGGAGGATGTACACCCATGAGACTTGTCACCAACTCCGGTACTGATCGGGTCGTGGACATTCTTCGTAGCTCAGTCACTGATTCGGCAACAATCGACGCCGCCTCACCCTCACTTTCCCTGTTCGCATACGGTGAAGTCAAAGACCTGTTTCAGAAAGCTAAGGTGACAAGGCTACTGATCCCGGTCTCCAAGGATGGATCACTTGGTTTGCTGGGTGGTGAGTCTGAGCGTCCTTATCGGAATAGACTCCAAGCCCGATGGCTTGCGAAGAAGTATGCGGAATGGGTTGCCAAGAAAGCAGAAGTTCGGGGCGCTAATGCGATACTACCACAGTCAACCGTAGTCGTCAGAGGGAGTGGCCCTGATCATGACAAGGCCATCCTTGGAAACTGCCCGCTAACTACCGAAGGTCTCGGTCTTACGCCGGGAAACGGCATGAGTCTCATCCAGTGCGCTGATGCTCCAACCGAAGTCCCCATGTTCTCCGCTTGGTTCGATAGTATCTGGCAGACCCTTCCTGATGGAACTGAAGCCAAGCAAGCACTTCTTGACGAGCTACAGAAGATTATCGCTCACAAGGAACCGTCTCTCCTCTATCACTCGTTCTTATACCATCTCTTTAAGGATCGCGGAGAGGAGCTTGATGAAGAGAAGGTCATCAAGACTGCGACCGGTATTAAAAACACCGTCGTCTGGAAGAAGCTCTACAGGTTCCAGCGGGATGGTGTAGTTGGTGCCATTGATAAGCTTGAAAAGTACGGTGGTTGCATCATCGCTGACTCGGTAGGTCTCGGAAAAACCTTCGAGGCGCTTGCCATCATCAAGTATTATGAGCTTCGCAATGATCGAGTTCTTGTTTTGTGTCCGAAGAGACTCAGGGAGAACTGGACACTTTATCGTGCGAATGACCGCAGAAACATCCTGTCCTCTGATCGTTTCAACTACGATGTATTGAACCACACTGATCTCTCGCGCGAAACGGGCATGTCGGGTGACATTGACCTCATGAATATAAACTGGGGCAACTACGATCTTCTTGTCATTGATGAGTCCCACAACTTCCGCAACAAGGCCGCCCATAAGGACAAGGACACCCGCTATTCAAGGTTGATGGAGAAAGTGATTCGCGCAGGGGTGAAGACCCGAGTCCTCATGCTCTCAGCCACTCCGGTCAATAATCGGCTCGCCGACCTAAAGAACCAGATAGCGTTTGCTACCGAAGGAGATGACACCGCGCTCTTCGAGCAGGGCATCGAGAGCATTGAGCAAACAACTCGCCTCGCCCAGACGCAGTTTAACAAGTGGCTCAACTTCGATGAATCGGATCGAACACCTTCACGACTTCTCGACATGCTTGGCTTCGACTATTTCAAGCTTCTCGACATGCTCACCATAGCTCGTAGCCGAAAGCATATTGAGAAATACTATGGAACGTCGGAGACTGGCCGCTTCCCCCAACGGCTAAAGCCCATCAACTATAAGCCGGATGTTGACTCGGCGGGTGTATTCCCGTCGATTAGGATCATCAACAACGAGATCAGACGACTCCACCTTGCCGCATACGCGCCTCTCCGCTATGTGCTTCCCGGTCGCCAAGAAGCGTACAACAACAAGTACAATGTCGAAGTAAGGGGAGGTGAAGGGTTCTTCCGGCAGGTTGACCGCGAGGAAAGTCTTGTCCACCTGATGCGAGTCAATCTCCTAAAACGTATGGAGAGTGCCGTCTCATCCTTTGCATTGACTGTAGAACGGCAGTTGTCTGAAGTTGAGTACCTAATCAACAAGATCGAATCCCATGCTGATAGTTTTGATGAGATTGATATTGAGGATGTCGATATTGATGATCCTGCCTTCGAGCCACTTCTCGTTGGCCGGAAGGTTAAGGTATTGCTTCAGGATATGGATGTGGTTCGCTGGAAGCAAGACTTGACCGAGGATAGGAACCGGTTCTCAACGCTGTTATCGAACGCTCGCCAAGTAGGTTCAGAGCGTGATGCCAAGCTGTCCACGCTCAAGTCGGTCATACTCTCCAAGGTCGGCAGTCCGATAAACGATGACAATAAAAAGATCATTGTCTTTACTGCCTTCGCTGACACGGCGAAGTACCTCTACGACAACATTGCGCCTATGGTTCTAAAAGACCTCGGACTTCACTGCGCCTTGGTGACGGGGACAGGAAGCAACCAGACGACACTCCCCGGAATACGGAAAGACCTTGCGAGCATCCTCACCGCCTTCTCTCCGCGATCGAAAGAGCGACCGGAGGAGTATACCTCAGAGGGAGAGATTGATGTTCTGATTGCCACGGATTGCATCAGCGAAGGACAAAACCTTCAGGACTGTGACTTCCTCGTTAACTATGACATCCACTGGAACCCAGTTCGTATTATCCAGCGGTTTGGCCGTATCGACCGCATTGGATCACCGAATGCAACGATTCAGCTTGTGAACTTCTGGGCTAATATGGAGCTTGAGGAATATATCAATCTCGAACAGCGTGTCAGCGGGCGGATGGTATTGCTGGACATCTCGGCGACCGGAGAAGAGAATCTCATTGAGCAGGAATCTGGAAACCAGATGAACGATCTGGAATACCGGCGAAAACAACTCCTGAAGCTTCAGGATTCAGTCATTGATCTTGAGGACTTATCCTCTGGCATTTCCATTGCTGACCTCACACTGACGGATTTCCGCATTGATCTTGCGAGATTCCAGAAAGATCATCTGGCAAGACTTGAATCCCTGCCGTTTGGTTCATTCTCCGTAGTCGCATCAGGAGGTGGCGAGAACCCACTACAGCCCGGTGTATTCTTCTGCCTCCGGGCAGAGGGGGAAGGGCAAGCCGTCCACGATGACGGATATCCGCTGGCTCCTTACTATCTCGTGTATGTTGGAGAGGACGGATCGGTAGTCCTTCCATACAATCAAGCGAAACAGATACTGGATCGGGTGAAGAAGACCTGCATAGGTCGTGATCTGCCGGATGCAATGGCATGTACCCGATTCGACAAGGTGACACGGGATTGCGAGAACATGGTATCGATTACCTCCAAGCTTGCAACTGCCGTTTCTTCGGTTGTTGGCAAGAAGGAAGAGCGGGCAGTCGCATCGCTTTTCACCCCCGGAGGGACTCATGCGCTGAAGGGAGAGTTTGCTGGCTCCCGTGACTTCGAGGTTGTCTCGTTCATTGTCGTTCTGCCTGAGAGCGATTTATGACAGCCGATAGGGTCATAGCCTCCCTCGATTTACCGCAGGGAGCGAGAGTGGATCAACGCATAGCCAAGAAGCTTCTGATTGAGAATGGAGCCCCAACGGCTTCCGATAAAAAACAGATTAACGACGGGATCGAGGAACTGGTCTGGATAGCCGCTCTCAAGCCTAATACAGTAGGTGTTCCTGAGTATCGCGATACTGTTCGTGAGGTTCTTGAGGTAGCCGTGCTTCACTTGAAGCTTCGCAATGGCGCGAAATCTACCCGCATTGTCGAGCTCATTCATCGCGCAATCCCATATCCCGTATTCTTGGTAGCGGATACTGATGGCAAGGTAGCCCTATCTCTCGCGTCCAAACGATGGGCTCAGAACGAGGGCGGAAAGACGGTGCTTGATCAAGACCCGCTGTCCGTTGAGGTTGGTGAAGACTCACGAAGTATGAGTTTTGTTGCCGCCCTATCGCTACGGAAGCAAAATCGTCAGAACCTAAATGAGTTCTACGCAGGTTGGAAGGCTCTATTCGAGGCATATCTTGCCTCCGCGTATAGTGGGATATTCAAGCAGTCTATCTCACCAGAAGACGCTGAAAGGCGCAGGAAAGCACTCGATTCGGCCAACGCAATACAGCGTGAGTTGGTTGTCTTGAAGGCAAAGGCAGAACGCGAAACACAGATGAACAGGAAAGTTCAACTGAATCTTGATATTAAGCGACTTGAGCAGGACTTGCTCGTAGCGACCAAAGAAATGGCATGAAGGAGCTAACATGACACCCATCAATCGAACTGACAATGAAGCCAGATCAGCCGATATGATCGCGCAGAACATCGAGATTCTAAAAGGACTTTTCCCCGAAGCGGTATCCGAAGGAAAGCTCGATCTCTCGGTTCTGAAGGGACTGATTGGAGCCGCGCTTCTCCCTGACGAAGAGCGCGATGAGAAGTATGGACTCAACTGGTTCGGCAAGCGTAAGGCCCGACAGATCGCGCTGACACCTTCAACGGGAACCTTGCGACCTTGCAAGGAAGATAGCGTTGATTGGGATACTACAAAGAATCTCATGATCGAGGGAGACAACCTAGAAGTCCTAAAACTTCTTCAGAAATCATATGCAGGGAAAGTAAAGCTCATCTATATTGATCCTCCATACAATACCGGAAAAGACTTCGTCTATCCTGATAACTTCCAAGACAACATCAAAAACTATCTTGAACTTACTGGACAGGCCGAAGTTGGAGCCAAAATGCAAGCCAACACAGAATCGTCTGGGCGATTCCATACCGATTGGCTAAATATGATGTACCCGAGATTGAGACTCGCCCGGAATTTGCTTAGTGAGAGTGGTCTTATCTTTGTGCAAATCGGTGAAAAGGAAATCGGCAACCTCAAACTTCTATGCGATGATGTCTTTGGTGAGGAATGCTGTCTGGGAATAGCTTGTCGTGTGGCCAAGAAAAGCAATAATAAGGGAGATCATTGGGCTCCCAATTTCGATTATATTCTCACCTATGCAAAGGATGTTTCTGCTTGTCCCCCATTTTCTGGTGGGGCTAATATAGATGCCTATAACTTAATCGAGCAAGATGGTCCCCGAAAGGGCGAGCGATATCAACTTGTCCGGCTCTATATGTCCACTATAGAAAATCGAAATCCTGAGCAGAGATTTTGGATCGAGTGTCCAGATGGAACAAAAGTCATACCGCCCGGGAAAACATTTCCTCCTGAACGACCTGAGCTTGGTGATGGCATCTGGCGTTGGACCAAAAAGAAATTTGAAAGCGAAAGGGAAAGGATTGTTATTAAAGAGGTACGGTCGTCTAATCTGGTAAGCGACACTGGGAAACCGGCTCGGTGGAATGTATTCACAAAGACATATCTTTCCGATGTATTGGAAAACGCAACCTCTAAACCAAACAACTTGATTGAAGACCACATAAATCAGATCGGGTCGCACGAAATGACAACGCTGGGTATCCCTTTTGATTATCCGAAACCCAGCACACTTATAGAGTTCTTATTGGAGATATCGGGAACTAAAAATAATGACATTGTTCTTGATTTTTTTGCAGGGTCAGGTTCTACCGGCGAAGCTACTTTCAGAAGGTCGTTGAAGATTAACGATGCCATAAGGTTTATTTGCGTACAGTTGCCAGAACCAATCGGTATTGATGATGCAAATCAAAAAGAGGCAAGAGACTTTTGTTCGCAACTAAAGAAGCCTCAGAATATCGCAGAGCTAACTAAAGAACGCTTGCGGAGAGCAGGTGCGAAAATAGCAGAAGATAGTACAATGTTCAAGGGTGATTTTGGTTTCAGAGTTTTCAGGCTCGATACATCTAATATCCTTCCTTGGGAACCTGAATGGGATCAGCTTGAGGCGATCATCAAGAAATCTGTAGACCATATCAAAGAAGGTCGCTCCGAATCTGACATTCTCTACGAGCTCCTTCTGAAGCTTGGACTTGATCTCGCTGTACCAATAGAACAGAAGACAATCGGGGTCAAAAAAGCTTACTCCATCGGGGCAGGAACGCTCATCGTGTGTCTCGACAAGAAGATCAGTCGATCGGACGCAGAACCTTTGGCCCTCGGGATAGTCGGGTGGCATAAGGAACTCGCGCCAGTCGGGGAGACGACTTGCGTATTCCTTGATTCAGGTTTTGTTGATGATGTTGCAAAGACCAACCTTTCCGCCATCCTGAACCAGCATGGACTGGCTAATGTAAGGAGTCTCTGATGGCCTTGAGACTCCATTTTGAGCCCAATCTTGAATACCAGCATGAGGCAATAGAGGCTATTTGTGACCTCTTCCGAGGCCAAGAGATATGCAAGACCGAGTTCACGGTCACATTCGCAAAGGAGCAGGACGCTCTTGGTCTCGTTCAGAACCAGCTTGGAATCGGCAACCGCCTCTCGTTGCTTGATGACGAGATACATGCCAACCTGACTGACATACAGATTCGCAACGGACTCAAGCCTTCAGAGGCAATAGTATCCGGCGATTTTACCGTCGAAATGGAGACGGGCACGGGCAAGACCTATGTCTACCTGAGAACCATCTTCGAGCTAAACCGTCGGTATGGCTTTACCAAGTTCTGCATTGTGGTTCCTTCAGTTGCGATAAAGGAAGGTGTATACAAGTCCATCCAGATGATGGAGGACCATTTTCGTTCGCTCTATGCGAATGTTCCATTTGATTTTTTTATTTACGATTCAGGCAAGCTTGGTCAGGTGCGCAACTTCGCTACAAGCCCCAATATACAGATCATGATTGTTACGGTTGGGGCCATCAATAAGAAAGATGTTAACAATCTATACAAGGACTCGGAAAAGACCGGAGGGGAGAAGCCCATTGATTTGATCAAGGCAACTCAACCGATCCTTATCGTCGATGAGCCCCAGAGTGTCGATGGAGGGCTTGAGGGAAGGGGCAAGGAAGCCTTGGATTCCATGTCCCCTCTTTGCACCCTCCGCTACTCGGCAACACATGTTTCCAAGCACCACATGGTCTACAGCTTGAATGCGGTCGATGCTTACGAAAAGAAGCTCGTCAAGCAGATTGAAGTTGCTTCCGCGTCGATCGAGGGAGGACAGAACAAGCCATTCGTAAAGCTACTCGAAGTTAGTAAGCCCGGAAAGCCGATCAGAGCCAAGCTTGAACTCGACATGCAAGATGGGGCATCCATTAAGCGGAAGGCTACATGGGTTCAGTCTGGTGATGATCTTGAGCAGATGACCGGTCGGGGAATCTACGCTGGCTACCTTGTTGGAAACATCGGGGTAAAGCCCGCGAATGAGTTTCTTGAGCTTTCCAACCTTGATGATTCCTTGAAGCTTGGTAAATCCATCGGCGGCGTAGATGAAGATGCGATCAAGCGCCAGATGATACACCGAACCATTGAAGAGCACTTGGACAAAGAGCTTCGGCTCGCTCCGCAAGGGATTAAGGTGTTGTCTCTCTTCTTTGTCGATTCAGTTGAGCATTATCGCCAATACGCGCCAGACGGAAGCAGGATCAAAGGCAAGTACGCAGTCATGTTCGAGGAGGAGTACAAAGCCCTTACCGCTAAACCAAAGTACAGGAGCCTGTTCTCTGAAGTTGATAGTGGATCGACCCCTGAAGAAGTACATGACGGCTACTTTTCGATCGACAAGAAGAAGATTGGTGATAAGACAGTTGAAGAGTTCACCGACACGAGGGGCAACTCAAAAGCTGACGAGGATACCTATAGTCTCATCATGAGGGACAAGGAGAAACTTCTCTCCTTTGAGTCAAAGCTCAAGTTCATCTTTTCACATTCGGCCCTGAAGGAAGGTTGGGACAATCCCAATGTCTTCCAGATATGTGCGCTTAGGGACATGGGAACCGAGCGGGAACGGCGACAAACTATCGGTCGGGGGCTGAGGCTTTGTGTCGATCAGACCGGTGAGCGAAAGCGCGGGTTCGAGACAAATACTCTTACAGTAATCGCAACCGAGAGCTACGAGGATTTTGCGGCCAATCTCCAAAAGGAGATTGAGGAAGATACCGGTATCCGTTTTGGGGTAGTTGAAGGGCATCAGTTTGCTGGTGTTGGCGTGGTCGGTCCTGATGGAAGTGTTCATCCTATGGGAATGAAGGATTCACAGGCGATTTGGGATTATCTAAAAACCTCTGGTCATATCGACGCCAAGGGCAAAGTCCAAGATAGTCTCAAGAAAGCCCTCAAAGACGGCACATTCAAGCTCCCAGATAAGTATAAGGCGCAACAACCGCAAGTAGCCGAGATTCTCAAGAAGCTCTCTGGAAAACTGGAAGTCAAAAATGCCGAAGAGAGGAAGCCAGTTAAGACAAGACAGGCAATGCTTAATAGCGAGGAATTCAAGGCGCTTTGGGACAGGATCAAGCACAAGACCACCTATCGAGTTGAGTTTGACAATGAAAAGCTGATCAAGGATTGCATCGACGCAATCATGGCATTTCCCAAGATTCCAAAAACGAGATTGAAATGGCGAAAGGCCGACCTTTCAATCGGCAAGGCCGGTGTCGAGGTTACTGAGACTGAAACCTCCGCCCCGATCGTGCTTGAGGATCGGATCGAACTCCCTGATGTCATCACCGATCTACAGGACAAGACGCAACTGACCCGGGCCACGATCGTCAGGCTACTGATTGAATCCGGGCGGCTTGATGACTTCAAGGCCAATCCGCAAGCCTATATTGATCTGGTCACTGAGATAATCGGCAAGAAGAAGCGGATGGCGCTCGTGGATGGAATCAAGTACCAGAGGCTTGGTGATGAGTTCTATTATGCCCAGAGCCTCTTTGAGTCTGAAGAGTTGACGGGCTACCTCAAGCACATGCTGTCCGTCCAGAAGAGTGTACATGAGTATGTTGTCTATGACTCTCCGTATGTGGAGAGGGGCTTTGCTGAAGACCTTGAGAAGAATCCAGCGGTGAAGGTATATGCCAAGCTTCCCGTCTGGTTCAAGGTACCTACTCCTCTGGGCACCTATAATCCCGACTGGGCAGTTCTCATCGACAAGGACGGCGAACAGAGGCTCTACTTTGTTGTCGAGACGAAATCAAGCCTTTTCACCGACGACCTCCGAGATAACGAGAGTGCAAAGATAAAGTGCGGTGCGGCCCACTTCAAGGCGCTGAAGAATGGAGACAAACCGGCGGAGTTTGTGGTGGCGACAAAACTTGATGATGTATTCGCGCAGGTGAAGTAGGGTGTCGTATCAGCCTAAGACTTCAGGTGTTGTTATCTGAAGTCTTGGGTTGTTCTTGAACGACAGCGGGGATGCTATATCCGCATTGTTCGCAGTAGTAGAATTCATCCTCCCGCTCAGAATGTGCAAAGATATGCCCGCAGACAGGGCATTGAAGAGACATGATTTGACGTAGAGACGGGACGTTGGACAGCATATTGATTCTCCTGCCCAATATACGCCGGTAGAAGCATTCTTGCTTGCAGAATCGGAAGAAAAAAATGGAATGGAGGATGAAATGGAATACTCTATCGAGGAATACCAGAGAAATCTATCAGCATTGATGACCTTTACTGAAAAGTTCAGTGAGGAATTGGCATCAGATAGAGAAATTGCGATTGTCGGAGTTTCTTATCTCGAATCAATATTGGAAGAGACTCTCAGGTGCTTTTTTGTTGATGATAAAAAATTCATAGATGATGCGATGAAACGTATTTGTGGTAATTATTCTACAAAAGTTAAGTTGCTATATAGCATGGGCTTAATCCCCGCTCTAATAAGAGATGATCTGGAATTATTAGGAAAGATTCGTAATGCTTTTGCACACAACGTTGAAATGTCATTTTCTGACGCAAGTGTGAGTTCGGCATGTAGAAATCTTAAATGGCATATCTTTGCTTATACTAACCCTCCCGAAGATGCTACCTCAAGGGAGTTATATCAAGTTGGCTTAAATCAAGTTGTTTGCTATCTTTCTGGTGCAGTGGGAATAGCCCGAGGCGAGAAAAGAAAAATACGCCTTTAAAAAAATAGTTATTTATGAATAGCATTGTAAGTATATAATCTGACTATGATATCTGTCGTTCTTGAGGTATGTATTTAGCCATATGGCACATCCTTCCGGCAGGTTATTTCAATTCTAAGAGGTTCTTGCTGAACATAGTCGAGAAGTCCATACCCAAATGGTGAACTGGGGCTTGGATCGAGATTGAGGCATTCCAGAGCAGTAGTCACGCCGCCAGAATCACGAAAGTGAAACACTGAACCTTGACGGCAAAAGACTCGCTCATCTGCCCGTAGCATGCGTTCAAGGTTATGAATCTGCGATTGGAAGAGTTTGCGAATGTAGGTATCCCGTTTTTGTCTAAACGATGGAGATAGTACGATGGGAGAATGCGGGCATCGAGCGAAGGTAATAGTCATCCCATCAATCACCGGTTCTGCCAAGAAGCATGAGAAGGCAAAGTGATTCAGCTGAATGAAAGCGTCCCGTGCTTCTTGCTCTGAGGTAAAATGAAGTATGTTGGGTGTTGCATCATATCGTATGTAATTCAGAGGTAGATTGACCAATGTCCCGATGAGAATTTCAACCTCTTCGGCAAAAGTCTTGCCGATGTATTTGACCTTCATCATCTTCTCAGCCTCCTTCGATGGTCAAAGAAGCACCTAACCAGTTCGGGCAAGCTCTTGTCTCCGTTTATGATATAGGGGTTCTCATGAAGTATGTTTTCTCCCAAACCATAGACGACAAACGGTGCTGTCTCATCTGTCGAATCAAGGAGATCAATAATATGATCTTCAACAGCAAAATATGAGTCAGAATCAAGAATCCTAAAAAAGCATGAAATATCCACCAGCATGGGAAGTAGCAGTTCAGCATCTCGGTAAATGTCAAACACATGGGCAAGGTGGGAGTAGTAGTTTATCACCTCTGCTCGTATTTTTGGGTCTGCAAAAGCTACCACCACCGTATTGAAGGGATTGTAGGTGAGACTTCTATCATAAGGGTCAACCAGATTTAGTTCCATTGCACACGTTCGCTTTTGAAATCATCCCGCATATTATTCATCTAATCAGCTTCATGGTCGTAATGGTGTGAGGCTCGGGCATGAGCCAACCATTCATTGAAAAGGGCTAAGGCTTCCGCTGATGTCATGTCACTTGCATTATGAAGGCAAGGGTGCTGGTAGAGAGGGGCGGTTGACTCAGTGACCACAATCGGCGGATGAGTTGTCTGGTCTTTCCCTCGTAATCGTTCGGTGATTTCTGTTGCATGTCGGAGATAGGCTTTATAGTCTATGAGATAATAAAATGATTCGATCTCAAACAAGGAATCTGAGTCATGGGAATCATGAAAATAGACATTAAGAGAATTGTTTTTCCAATGGGCTGTATCTTCAGAATTTGAAAATGAGAGAGTCGCGGTAGGGAGTTTCATATCTGGCTTAACTCTTCTTCAGTTGGTGGAGCAAGATCAATATCATTTTTTTGAATCCAATCACCAATTTGATCATGGAAGAAGACTTCGAGTGTAATAGCCATAAGTAAGTACGTTGATGTGCCATGATCTTTTCGATGGATAACTAATGAGAAGACTTCTTGCCATGCACGTTTCACCAACGCAAGTAAATAGCGTGGATAGTGTAATACCGATGTAAAGGCTGTCGCTTCCTCTTTCTTGAGGAAATAACAATGGATAAAGAGAGCATTGGAACTTGTTTCAATTAGTGCGTTATGCCCCTGAAGCGTAATGTAACGTGCATAAGCACAGCCAGCACGAATGCGGTCGATTATGGTAGGGTGCTGGGTTAGGATTAGTCGCTTATCAAAGCGATAATCTGCTCGGCGTTGGACGATCCGCTTTCCTATAGCCACGATATGCTTGGTCGCCCACCATTCGGGGTAGTGGTCAACGAGGGATTGGACTGTCCAACCTTCTAAGGCGTCGAGCATGTATTATTTTACCATATTTCGATTTATAAATCAAAAAAATGGAAAGACGTAATTGCATGTATTGTCGATAATTAGAATATTGTTTTATTTTTTACTTTATGATATAATGAAGCTCGTTCTGGGAGGTGGGATGAGCAAGCAGACTGTATATAAGAGTCTCAAGACCGCGATAACCAGAAATGACTTTCCGCACTGCCAGTTCCGAGATGATCAGACAACTATTCTGTTTGATAGCTGGGATCAATTCAAACCATTTGATAGCTACTTAGATTCCATTACAACCAAGGACTGCAAGCTCAACATTTATGCTGAACGGGTGAACGGTCATCCTGACGGAGTGGCTGTTACGGTTGATGATCAAATCCAGCACCTTGGCTACATGCAGTCAAGATTGGATATGGAATTAAAGCTGAAGCAATGGGAGCATTTGCTTTCGAGTATTTTGAAATCGGGTACGAAAATCCACAACTATAACTACAGAGTATTTACGATTGAATTTGACGAGCATGAATTTCATGTGTTTTACCGAGATTTCAAAAAGAACAAGTCAAAGTTCCTATCTGATGGAATGACATATTACATATCCCACCCGCCAATGAAGATCAATGGATTGGATATGTTTGTTTTCCATGTGGAGTTCCCGAATTGACCATCCGCCTGACTCGATTGCCTGACATCAATTCAGACAGCGATCTACAGCGATACGAATTGAAGGCCTATGGCCGCTTCGCGCTTCTCAGAGGTGGGGCAGGTCTCTGGTGGGGCAACCTCTACTCGTCGCATCCTTCGACAACGCAAACCGGCTGGTACTGGGCGGTCGATTCCAGCGGCAATCTTGAAATCTCAGCGAGAGGGGCTGGCATTGATGGCGAAATGCTGATGAGAGAGCGTCGGGACATATTGGCTTGGCTCGTTGAGGAACTCGTGAGGCGTCGCTTTATCAGGAAACCTGAGTCCCTCTGCATTCTTGAATAAAACCAACGGTTGTACCCGCATACTGTTGGTCTTAACCCCTTCCTCAGAACTCCTTAATAGTCTAAGAAAGTATGCTTTTAGGACACCCGCGTAAGTTGTCCAAGAATACTGTCAGAAATAGCATGGGTAGGATGGATTTTCTAAACAAGGATTTAGACAGCCTACTCTGGCCGCACAATAAAGAGCTTTTTGTCCAGTTCGCGAATAGATAACCTTTCTGATCTGGTCAGCTTATAGAATCGCTGTATAACCTCGGGGTAGTGCTGTTGAAGGTTCTTCACCTGACCTTGAGAGTCCTTCTCATGGGAAATGCCAAGATTTGTGACGATCCAGCGGTCGAGGATGGGCAGTAGGGAGGGAAAGAAGGCACAGAGCATCGCTGACCAATAGCTGTGGGAGAATCCTTTGATTCTCTGGTCATCGAGGATAGCAAAGGACTCGATGCAGAGCACGATTAGGGACTCGACCTCTGTAGGCAATAGGTCTCGGAGGCTCCTATCCCCAAAGGCTTCATTGATCCGTCGAAGGATGGCTGAATAGGATTCCAGCTTTCTCTCGATTTCTGGCGTAGTTCCTGAGACTGAAGCGTTTCCACCCTTGAAGTTGGAGATATACATAAGGTCCGCTATAGAAAGGACAAAACGGTCGGTTTTCGCGAGTAGGTAGTCTTGATATAGGATGAAGGCTCTGTTCGCGTTCTCCCAGTTGGTATCAGCACGGTCGGATGACATTGTTGCTCCTATCTCTGGACAGTCGAAGGTACGGATTCCTTCGTCAGCCAATGCAGGTAGGTCGCCCTCGTACACCCGAGGAGCTTCGAAATCGAGGTCTTGTTCAAGCCAAGTTGCTGGTAACGCTCAATCTCATCCCTGCGGTCATCCAGCTTACTCTTGCCAGCAGGGCGTCCGAGCTTCACCCCTGCTCTTTTTCGCGCCTGTAAGGCGGAAGAGGTTCGCTGAGAGATCATTTCCCTCTCAATGCGGCCAGCCAATCCAAGAGCGAAGACATAAGCTTCCCCGGCCACACTACTGTCGATAACCGTGCCAGATTTGGTCTCAACAAGGCGAGCGCCAGCCTTGCGAATCTGCTCCACTATCCCAAAAAGGCTTCCAACGCCGCCGCGAGTTAGGCGGGAAAGCTCCCAGACGGCTAAAGTGTCACCTGCTTGCAGTCCGGCAAGGGTACGCTCAAGCTCGGGGCGGTCTTTAGCTCCCGAGGCGGTTTCCCTGACGATCACTGGGTCAAGAAGGCTCTCTTTCTCACAGTAGGCGAGGATGCCTTCGATCTGGTGGGTGGCCTCTTGGCGGTCCGTGCTGATCCGCGCGTAGGCGATGGTTTTACCGTTCTTCTTGGCCATTCCGGCCTCCTGTATAAATAAACCTCAAATACGGAATATATTATACAATAAATGTATATAAAAATCAAATAAATTGCCGACATTCGGCGCATGGGGAAACGTTGGTTTAATTACTTGTTGATTCTAAATAATTATGGTTATAACTATTGTTAGCGGATTTGTTCAAGGGAGAAAACAATGGGAATTCTTTTACGGAAATTATTTTTAGGCAAAAGCGGAGACGATTATAATAACATTGGATATAGTATAGGACGAACAGCGCTTGAATCTGCTAATACGATAGATAAATCAAAACTGTTCTATATTGAGAAGTATGATAATCGGCTTGATAAACTTATGAGTAGAAAAACAATTTTTGAATATTATATTGAGTTTTTTACCTTGTATTTATATAGGGTTTTACCCTACATGCAATATAAAGGATTAAATGATATCAATCTTGTTGTTAATATTGCCAATGAAAGTATAGAACATAATCCATATGGCAAATATATAATGAAGAGAGAGGCAGTACATCTTTGGCCTGATACAAAACAAATGACGTACAAATACGTGCTATCATTTACTTCAGGGGAATTTTTAGAATGGGTAAAGTATGCTTGTCGTATCTTGTCATTTCGGTGGACAGGATTTGGGAGAGAAGATTATGTATGGAAGGAAGGTAATGCAAAACAGAAATATGTAGTATCAACGGTGATGGCGGATTCTTTCAATCGTTTCAATCAACATGGCTTTTTAGCAAACAAAGAGAAATATGAGGCTCTTGAAGTCCCCGAGTCTATGCTTTCAGATGAGGAAGAAATATGGTAGACTGTTTATAGGAAATATCAAATAATATAAGCCTTTTTTTAAAATAGCGATTACATAATTTGATTATACATATGAGAAGGATTGAGGATGGCAGTTAATTTCATTCCTGCCGCGATCGCAGGTGAGAATGCCCCGATAAATGAATAGTCGATAGGGATATACTCTCCATCCGGAATCCTATCCCCGGTTGATGTGTATTGACACATAAGGCTGAATCTAAAATATGATTTAGGTGTATCTGCATTGGCTTGTACAAGACAAATAGCATGCCCAGATATTTCATCAAAAAAAGTTGCTATATATGCTTCATAGCCCCAAAAGCGAAGAAAGTCAGCCGTCAATAATGCCCAGTCCTCGCAATCACCACCTGACTGAGAGACGAAAGCATCTGGGGTCAAAGCTGTTCTATTATTTAGATATTTAAAGTGAGTAAAAATATATCGCTGGAAAAGCTCTATTTGGTTCCAGCTGATCGAGGTTGTTCTATCATTGGCTATTATGCAATAGAGATCGGTTAATTCTTTTTTTGCGAAAAAAGTTGTGTTCATATAGTTCTCAATTCTTTTTAATGTAGATGGTCCTGCGATAGGTCGAAGTTGTGAGGGGTGACGAGGTTTGTGCAATGAAACAACATCAGAAAAGGAAATATCATAGATTCGGATTACATTTTGCTTGGTATCCACAGCAGGTATATAAAGTTCAGGTATGTAGAGTCCCGGTATAACAATTTCTGGTATATCGCCATAGGGAGTTGTTTTTTGAGGAATGATGCGCGTTGGAATTGTTATTGGCTTTATAGTTTGGGCTGGGAAATGTATCTCTGGAATTGTAATTTCTCTTTGTTGGCTTTCTACAGTAAATGTGAAATTTAATAAAAATAAAATAATCGATATGAATTTCATATTCTATTATGATATATTTGGCTTTTCCGTTCGCGGAGCGCATATCCTATTACGACAGACTCGATTGATGGCGACGAAAAGAATAAAATATACTTCCCAACTGTTGCACCAAATAGATAGTCGAGGCTGTCGATCCCATATATCGGAATTATTTCCAGCCTTGATATCCCCAAGATGGTAATAACCTCACGGTATGTCATTCCGTCGTAGATTATATTTTCAATTGAGTTATTTGATATAACAATTCTTTGGAGTGCGCTTTGTATCGTTTCGATTTGTTTTGGGGTGAGGGCTGATGTCTGTGCAAAAATAGAAAACGGAACTGCAAAGAACAAGAAACTAATGAGCACCCTCTTTTTCATTTTCTCTCCCCTCTTATAATACTCGATTTGGAATATAAACAAAATAACATTAATAGGAATTTGACTTGTAGTGATAAATATGTATGTTTTTCACCTGTCATTTTATAGTTGCCCTCTTAGTTCGTGTGAAGTTTTCCAACAAGCATGACTCTCTCTTTCGACAAAACAAACGGTTAGGTCTGAGTGGTTTTGTTTCTCTGTGTAGCATATGGTCTTAGTTGCTTTGTTTTCCCGATCCACAAAACACCAAGTTTCATCTTTTTCGCGTGTGACTCGCGGTCCGCCACAAAGACACAAGGATCAGCTTTGTTCTCTTTGTCAGTTTCAAACACCACAACATCTGTCTTACTTTCTCGATTGGTTAGATAGATCATAATGCTATATTTCCCTCCTGATGTGTATTTTATTGTATGTCGTAAAGAAATCAAGCGTAAGTTGCATGATATGAGCTTGTCACTGGATAAGGCTTGTTTATCTACGATAAATGCTTCATGAATGGAAAAGCGGACTTTCGCCCGCCTTTTAGCCTACTTTTTTGCAGGTCTTCCTTTTTTCTTGGGTGCCGCAACTGTCTTCTCAGCCTTGGCGGGAGCCGCTTTAACCACGGTCTTAGGAGATACTTTAGCAGGAACCGTCTTTGCGGGGGTAGGGACGGCTTCCGCTTTCTTCAGTTCCACTGCAACGATTTCAGCAAGAGCTTTGATCTCCTCGTTGATTTTGGCAGACTTTGCCTGAAGGGAAGCGAGTTTCTTGGAAATCTGGGCTAAAGGGTTTGCTTTGGGCATAAAATCCTCCAATAAAGAATATCAACAATTATATACTGCTAATCTACAACTGAATAGGATAATATGGATTCATAAGAACCTTTTCTGCTTTCGGATGGTAATAAGACCATGATCTTGTCGCCCTTCTTGATGGGAGTTAGTTTTAGATAGAAGTTGCCGTCTTCTGATGCAAGCATTGGAAGGAACTCACTGTTATAGGCGATATAAGCTGATTTTCTATTTGGAATAGAAAGTAAAAAGATAGTCTCCTTATTTGACTTAAGGTTTCCAGTTAAAGGACTGAATATCTTATAGTTATTGCCAATCGAGCTATCGTACTGTTCTGGGAAAACCAACTCTGATCCAGATGACGCTGAGTAAACGATCTCCCCAATAGAACTATGTGTCTTACCGCTTTGACCTGCAAAAAGCTGTAATGAATATAATCCTGATTTTGGGAATGTAATCTGGATTTGGGAGATGCCATCGTAGTACGTTATCAAGGTTGATGATTCGAGAATTGATCCCTTTTCATCAGATAAATAAGCTGAAAGAGCCTTCCCTGATTTTGTCTTAAATCGCAAAGTGGCACTGTTAGCTACTATGTTGACTGAGGATATTGTTGGCTCAATCGCTTCAACGCTGTCAAAATAGTCCCCTGTAAGGTATGGCAGATTTAAAAATTCATTTCTGCTAAGTTGGCGATTGAGTAGTTGCCACATCGCTGTGCTTGGAAAATGTGTATGTAACATAGCCAGTGGATCAAGAAGGAAATATGAGGTCGAGTATCGTTTTGCATAGGAGTAGGATGTCTTATAACAACCAGTAACATGACCTGCATCCCAAGTAGTATCTACGAAGTACCAGTTGCCTTGTAGAAAAACAACATTCCAAGCATGATTGGAGTCCAGTGATGTATCCTGCGCGAGAGGATTGAATCCAACACCACGGGCATACCCGCTCACTTTTTGGCATTTTATATTTGCAAGCGAACACATCTTGAGATAGAGATTTGAATAACCTTCACATACTGCTTTCTTAGACTTGAGAACGCTTGAATATGACTGATCTGGAATCTCTCCCTTGCTAAAGGCTACGACGTTGTAAGATATGTTTAGAGCTATCCAGTCATGGAGAATCTTAGCTTGTCGAACTGGATCGTCAATGCCTTTCAATAGAGTGGTAACCAATACTTGCAGGTTAGCTTCAGGGTTTGAAAAAACGCTGTTGTTGAGAGAAGTCGAAATAGATGTAGCTTGCTTATCTGGGGTATTGGTTCTGTATGGTGCTATATCGAACGCTTTGGTAGGGTCATTCTTGACTACAATTCCTTGTTCATGGAAGAACTGTGATGACTTGGATTGAATGTCATCGATGGTATCCTGAATCTGAACGGATGTGCAGGAGACGGCTAATAATAATGCAGTAAGAATGATAATTATTGTCTTGTTTTTCATTTTTTTTCCTCTTTCGAACAAATATCGAGTAGCAATAATGCTCGCATAATATCTTTTATATCCGCTTGAGGATTTTTCTCTATTGTTGCGATATCTGAATATAATGAAGTGTACTCGTCTAATATTATCTTTATCTTATCAAGATGGGTATTCAACTTCTCCTTTTCATCATAGATGGTTGATCGCCATTTAGAATGTTTGAGCATGTTCTTACGGTCTATAGGTTCTACAATTTTCGGAATGATGGTGAATATATTCAAAATTATGCTAATTAACTCTTTGAGGACACTCATTACTGTATTTAAGTAAAAGTGGTCGAATCGTTCATTAGAAAAGTAAGAAGGTTTTATTTTTCGAACCAATTGCCTGAATGATACTTTCTCCTCATCATTCAACGCTCTTATGTTATCCCTGAGATGAGTCAACTGGACATATTCAGATTCTGAAAGGTTTTCCAATATCATACTCTTGAACATGCGATGACCATACTCTGGAAATATCTGATTTTTATTATTATCGTTAATATTAAACAATCGTTTCTGAAACAGAGAAACGCTTAGGGAGTAGGTATCTGGATCAACCTCAAAAAGCTGGAAGTGCTGTTCTGCAATAAAGTGAATGTCGCTTTCAGTAAGGGTGAAAGGTTGTTTATGATTCGTTTCCTTCCAGACTTTAATGAATGAACTTTCGGTTACGACCTTGAGCCATTTAGAAATCTGCTCGTTGGAAACGGAGAAGGCTGAAAAATCCATATCGTCAGTGAATAGAAGGTAGCTATCTATTCTATAATGCTCCTCCTTTGATTTCTTCATCTCTCTCCTGAAGTCCTTGGAAAGTCTTGATTTTAATTTTTGCTGTTGGTCTTCAACTTGATGGATGCTGATGCTCTCTGGCTTACCGTTTGGGTAGATCAATAATACGTCTTTGTTTTTATAGTTCTGGTTTACCTCACCAATAAGCTTGCCAGATTTTGACTTCATTTCAATGGTAGATACAGAATGACGAGTCAGAACGACGATGTCAAATTGCCCGCGAATTGGCAAATTCACGTCATTATGATGATAAGGGATGTTTAAGAAGCAGTAGCAATACTCAGCGGGGTCGTCTTTGTAAACAGTTTTAAGTGAGTCGAGGACGATTTTACTCTGACGCTTCTCATGTTTATTGAAAAAATCTTCTTTTGCATAAACGAAAAATGACATATACACCTCGCAAAATAAAGGATACGAGGTGAGGGTGATGCAAACAAGAGAAATAACTTGAATATAGTAAACTATGTTCCCCGTGGGCGCAAGTAGGGAAAGGCGGGGTTGCCCCCGCCATTTCTCTTACTTCTTCTTGCCGCCGTCCGATTTCCCCGATCCTCCATTGAACTTCGGGTTCTGATGATCAAGCTGTTGCGACCGATTATCGAGACCGGCTTGATGAGTAGGATTGTTGGGGTTCATGGCTATAGATCGCTGGTCATTGGGAGAGTGATGCTTGGACATGATGTCCTCCTTCAGTCAAGATGCCTATAATATGAGCTTCCTGAGGTGGTTGAAGGAGTGTACACCTCGGCTACTTTTTTAGGGTTATAGAATCACCTCATCCCCTTCGATGCGATATATGAGTGCATACTCTGCTTTCTTAAAATACTGTATTGCCTGATCAATACCCATATCTTCGTAGTCGAGTGGCTTTGAGAAAAAGTGTTCATACAAACGCATCCAAGAATAGACATGCTTGAATGTACGCCTATTATCAAGTTGACTCGCACAATGTAAGGTTTCAACGCAGATTTGCTTTTGGAATCTCCCGGCGCGGTATTTCCCATCACTGAAGGCTGAGAGGTAATGATCTAAAGCTTTCTGATGATCGCCTTCAGTATGATGGTAGTATCTGCCCCAGCAGGTTTCGAGCTTGTATTTGAGGTTGTATTCCTCAACTAATGCACCATTTTTCTCAACGAAGGATTCGAGCTTCCATTTCACCTCGGGATTGTTGCTTTTTGTTTCCTTCAAGAAGAAGGCAATCGCCTTGCAGATCAAGTCAAGGTATGGCGGAGCTTCCTTTTCTAAAAGAAGAACTTGGTTCGCCCATGAGCCAATGCTGTCTATGAGAAATAGAGAGCCACTGATCGATGTATGTTTTCCAACGGCTCGAAAATAGTGAACAAGTATGATCGCATAATGAAAAAGAAGTTTTATGGCATCAGGTTCATCGGATAGACACAAGGTATCAAGGCACTCAAAGATGCTCTGTGGTGGGTTGTCTCCCCTAATCCATCTACGAATTGTGGTATCAGATGTTTCGAAGGTTTTACCAGAGCTTTCGCTTGCATGACGAATAGCCGCACTCTGTGATGGGTATCGGTGACTTATCCATGATTGTAATACACGGGAAAATACTGAGGTTGGTTGATCCTTTTCAGGATAGTACCAATGCTCTTCAAGAGATGGAAGAAGGGCATTGATTCCGAATAGTCGCTCCATCTCAAGCGCGATGTCCTTGACCATAGGTAGATAGAATCGGAGAAGGTAGGAAGTAGTTTTTTCGGCGGCAAAGTATGTAGGGGCGTTAAACACGAACTTCTTTGAGTAGAAAGACAAGAACCCAGAAGCCCAATCTCTAATATATGTGAGGGTCTTAGGTTCGCAAAAAACTGTATCAAGGTTGTGGATACCGAAATCAAGAATCTCATTGATGATAAGCTTGGTAGACTGGGCAGGATTCTCCGCCTCTCTTACCCGTTTCATGAAAGCTCGCCGTTGTTTTTGCTCTTCTTCGGAGAGCGATTTCACGCTATTTGTTGGGAAGCAGGTGTTTAAGATTGTTAGTAACAGTTGGTTGATTGGTGGATACATGGCTATATAAAAGGCGGGCTTTCACCCGCCGCTGACCTACTTCTTGCCCCGCTTCTTCGGAGGCATATCTTCCGCTGGATTGGCATTGAGCATGGATAGATAGTCGCTGGTCGTCTGTGTCTTCACCTTGGCGGGGCGTCCGCGCTTCTTCGGGGTGCTAACCGCTGTAGCGGGAGCTTTTTTATTAGAAGCCTTCTTAGTGGCGGCTTTCTTCTCTACAGGAGCAGGAGCAGGAGTCTGCGCCTTTCCAGCTTCCTCCGCAACGAGCGCCGAGAGGTCAGCGATCTCTTGGGCGAGCTTTTCAGACTTAGCTTTCAGGGATTCAAGTTTCTTCGCGATACCGGTAAGCGGGTTGGTGGGCTTAGGCATGCTGACTCCTAATGATAAGTTGGCTCAATAGTAATCTATGAATAGCACAAAGAAAAGCTGGGTTGCCCCTACTCACCCATTTTATGAGGCATTTGCGATACTCGCTAAATCTTCATCAGATTGTGTTACCCACTTCTGGATAGTCTCCCATCGCCAGCGTGATCGTCCACATGCAACTATGTCAGGCACACCACAGTTAGGTTGCAGATATCTATATTTCTGATTTGAGAGAGAGCCATAACTGATACCCTTTAATGCACATGCTTCTTTAAGATCGAATAACTCTTGATGTGGAGCCATTTTCTGTTTGATCGCCTCAAGTTCATCCTTAACTTTTCCAAGCTCCACGAGAAGGGTATCCAGTATCGGCAATTGGATCATCCCTTTAGCCATAGTTTCATTCATGATATAGTCCTTCGAGTCGATGTAATCTTTCAATCGCTCTATATAGAAGTATGCTAAAAAGATGATGATTAGGTCGTTTTGACCTAAAAAAAGGCACCCGACCAATATCCCGACCACTTCATTTGGATTCTATAGGCATAGTAGACCCAAACCAGAAAAAGTACCTTGACTATTTCCTTATATGTGATAAAAATACGCTTGGATGGAAAACGAAATGACCGCTCGTAATGCGCAGGTACCGGGTTCGATTCCCGGTCTCGGCTCAAGAAGCATGTACCCCATCGGGGTGCGTGCTTTTTTTAATCGACGCGACCGGGAATCGAAGGGAAAGCGCTCCGCAGAGCGCGCGAATCGATGAGCGCGATCAAGGGCGAGTCCGCAGGGAAGCATGCGAGCGGCGCGAGCATGCGGTGCGGACGAGAGCGCTTTCCCCGGCCCGGAGCATCGAGACAGGAAGTCGAGCTGCGCAGGGGATTCTCGGTCTCGGCTCAAGAAGCATGTACCCCATCGGGGTGCGTGCTTTTTTTATTGTCAGTCCCGGCTCAAGCCATGCGTTTCCGAGACCGAACATGGAAAGGATGAGACAACGCCAGACACATTGGAGTTTTTGCCATGAAGGCACCGGGAAGAGATGTACACGGTTTGCTCAGATCGTTCTATAAGCTGCTCTTCATCTCGCTTGGCGTGTCGATGCTTCTTTCATACCTCATCTTCTTCATACCCCTCAATGCCTCGTTCGTCAGGGAGCAGGAGAACTACTTCCGGAACGAGGTCATGATCAAGGCCAGTTCCGATGACCACCTCATACTTGACTTCATATCGAGCGCGGAGTCGCTTGGAAGCAGGACGGCCATACGGCAGAAGCTGATAGACTATCATGGTGGTGCGGTTGGCCTGGCCGAGCTGCGGGCGTTCGTCCAGCCCAAGTACGCCGATGGCGCGGCGGCGATCCTGGGCCTCGTCGGGGCAAGCCGCCACTTGCCCGATGGTACGACGATAGCCTCGTGGGGAGACGGAAGCCTCTATGCACGGCATGCGGAGGCAACGCCCGGCTTCCATCTCTACGCCGAAGATGGCGGGCTCTTTGCCCTGACCGTCAGCCGCATCGAGGAAAAGGGCACCTATCTGGGTTATGATGCCTGCGTCTTCAAGGCCGATATCCTCCTGGACAACAAGTCGGAGATTGTCAGATCATACGAGATACGGGCCGCCGGATCGATCGAGGGCACCGGCCGGAAGCACCGGTACTCGGTGCCCCTCTATGAGGAGCGCTACCTGTTGCTGGCGCTTCCGGATGATGTGATATTCAAGGATGCCACGCTGAAGGCGTTCTATTTCGTCACGCTGTACTCCTGCACGCTGTTCGTGTTCATATCCATCTTCTCCTATCTGAC
>MTLE01000481.1_pt2 | contig 48528 bp, 45 predicted proteins | sample 1982461 | NCBI WGS metagenome assembly MTLE01 (sample SAMN05712605, study PRJNA340218) | biofilm metagenome | isolation source: sample SPL anode biofilm adapted to -200 mV | place: USA | collected 2012-02-03 | reverse complement strand
ACCCCGCAACCTCGATCGCGGCGGACAATCAGATTACCACTGGGGCACAGATCAGCAACACCTTTTTTTCCCGTGGAGAGGAATTTTTTCTGAAAGCCTTTCCAGGACTGGCTTCTACCATGGTCTCCAGAATGGGAGTGGCTGGATGGAATTCGATGTGATCGGGGCGGGACTTGCGGGGGCCGAAGCCGCTTGGCAGTTGGCCAGCCATGGGCATGTGGTGAATCTAAGGGAGATGCGTCCAGCTGCCCGGACGCCTGCCCACCAGACGGACCAGGCAGCGGAGATGGTGTGCTCCAACTCCTTCAAGAGCGACGACCCCAACAGCGCCACCGGGATCCTCAAGGCCGAGATGGAGCGGCTGGGTTCGCTCATCCTCCGGTGCGCCAGGGAGACGAAGGTGCCTGCGGGCAATTCCCTCGCGGTGGACCGCCAGGCCTTCTCGGCGGCCGTGACGGACGCGCTCCGGGCGCATCCGCGCATCCGGTGGACGACGGAAACGGTGGTCAGGCCCGATGCGGACCGCCCCACCCTTCTGGCCACGGGCCCCCTCACCGCCGATCCCCTCGCGGAGTGGCTGGCCGCGGCGGTGGGTTCCGGACGCCTCTACTTCTACGACGCCATCGCGCCCATCGTGGACCGGGATTCCATCGACCTTTCCGTGGTCTTCGCGGCCTCGCGGTACGGGAAGGGCGGCAGCGACTTCTACAACTGCCCCCTGGACGCCGACGCCTACGAGCGGTTCCTGGACGCCCTGCTGGCGGCCCCGCGCGCGCCGCTGCACGACTTCGACACGCCCTACTTCGAGGCCTGCCTTCCCATCGAGGTGATGGCGGACCGGGGCCGCGAAACGCTGCGCCACGGGCCCATGAAGCCGGTGGGGCTGGACGATCCGCGCACGGGCCGCTACCCCTACGCGGTGGTGCAGCTCCGCCAGGATGACCTGGCGGGGGACCACTTCAACCTCGTGGGCTTCCAGACGCGCCTGACCTGGGGGGCGCAGCAGGACGTGTTCCGGCTCATCCCCGGCCTCGAGCATGCGGAATTCGCGCGCCTGGGGAGCATCCACCGCAACACCTACGTCAACGCCCCACGCGTGCTGGACGCGCAGCTGCGCGTCAAGGCCCTGCCCGGGCTCTGGATCGCGGGGCAGGTCAGCGGGGTGGAGGGCTACCTGGAATCGGCCGCGGGCGGCCTCGCGGCGTCCCTCTTCATGCGCCAGCACGCGCTGGGAACCGAACCCATGCCCCTTCCCAGGGAGACGATGATGGGTTCGCTGCTCCACTACCTGTCCCACGCCTCCGCGAAGGACTTCTGCCCCACCAACGCCATGATCGGCCTGCTGCCGGAAATCCCGGAGGGGATCCTCGACCACCGGATGCTGAAGAGGGCCGGCGGACTTCGCGGCCTCAAGCAGGCCAAGGGAGCCTATCATCGTGAGCGGGCCCTGGCCGCGCTGGAGGCCCATATCGCGGAGGCGAAGCTGTGAGACTCATCCTTCCCGCGGGGCTGGGAATTCTTCTGCTGCTGGGCGCAGGCATCTACCTCGGCACGCGCCACCAGCCCTCGGGGTCGCTCCTGGACGAGCCGGCCATCCCCTTCGCCGTCGATGCGGCCCAGCCCGGGTGGCGCGTGAAGTTCGTGGATTCGCAGATCCCCCTCCGCGCGCTGCGGTGGCTCGCGCCGCGCCAGCCCGGGGTGCTGGTGGCGCAGGTGCAGACCCAGAGCGACCGTCAGCAGGTGGCGGTCTTCCACGAAGGTACGGCGACGGCCTCGTTCCAGGTGGCGCGGCCCCAGGGCGTCAGCGAAGGGTTCTGGCGCGTCGCGCAGCTCCTGGACGCCTGGGTGGCCCCGGACGCCTCGCTGGTGCTCCTCTACCGGGGCGAGGCCTCCGGCGCGGAGCCCGCCCTGGCCATGGCCTTGGAGCCCGGCGGGGCCGAGCCCCGGTGGGTGCACCGCGGCTTCTACTTACGCATGGCGGTGGCCGGCGGACCGGAGGGCGCCGTGTTCCTCTTCGGCCCCAAGGGCCCTGTCCAGCGTCTGCCGCTGGCCGCGGGCGCCCGCAGGCCCATCGCCAAGGAGATCGAGCTTCCGCCGGAAGTGCCCGAGGTCGAGGATCTCCTGCCCACCGGACCGTGGACGTTCCTGGCCGCCACCCGCAACGGCCTTTCGGCTTTCCTCGGTTCCAAGGGCTGGAACCATTTCCCCGCCCCCGAGGACCGGGGGGTGCCCTGCACCGCCTGGCGCTCCTCGCTGGCCCAGGCCGGCAAGCGCTTCTGGTGGCAGCCCGCGCCTGGACGCATCGTGCAGGTGGCCCAGGACGGCACCCTGGTGGCCGAACGGGAGGTGACGGGCTTCGCGCCGGAGGACGCCCTCGCCCGCGATGCCAGGCTGCTGCGGCTGCTGGGGGCCGACGCCTCGGGGCGGCTGTGGTTCGGCCTGGCGGCGCCCGTTGCCACCCCCGGGAGCCTGGAGGACTGGGCGGCCTACACGGCCCAGGGCCTGGGCCGGGTCTACCGCTGGGACCCGGACAAGGAGGCCCTGGAGCGTCTGGTGTGGAGCCAGGCCTGGGCCTCGCTGAACCCGCCGCCCGAGGTGGCCCTGGGCACGCCGGTGCTGCATCCCGCCGCGGGCACGATGTTCCTGGAGGGGAGCCGCGCCGGATGGTGGCTGCCGCTGGGATCGCTGCCGTTCAGGAACTGCGCGAGCTAGCTAGGCCAGGTAGTCGAAGAGGTTCTTGCTGCTGATCCTGGCCATGACGCTCAGGGTCGCCGACTGCGCTGTGCCCTCCGCCGTGAAGCCGGTGATGGCGGTGGGGTAGTCCACGCCCTGGACGGTGTCCTGCACGGCCTTGAGGTTGGTGTTGATGTCGGCCAGGCTGGTGCGGATGTTGTCGATGCTGTTCTGGAGGCCGCCCAGGTGGGTGATGGAATCGTTCAGGTGCGAACTGATGGCCTTGAGGTTGTCGTACGCGATCTGGATGTTGGCGGTGTTGCCGGCCGTGAGCGCCTGGCTGAGGCTCTTGGTGGCGTTGAAGAGGTCCAGGTTCCCGCCGTAGGCTCCGGGAGCCGCCCCGCCCAGGAACAGGGTGTCGCCGGCGATGTTGGTGGCCGTCGAGGCGCTGGCGCCGACCGTGAAGTTGATGGCCGCGTTGTTGCCGTTGTAGGTGATGGAATTGGGGGAACCCGCCGGGGCGGTGGAGGCGTCGAAGGGGACGGTGGTGGTGTTGGTGCCTGCAAAGATGTACTTGCCCTGCACCTTCGTGTTGGCAAGGTTCACCAGGCTGGTGAAGACGCCGTCCACTTCGGAGGCGATGGCGCCGCGGCTCACGCCGCTCTGGGTCCCGTTCAGGCCGGACTGCGCCAGTTCCATGAGCCGGGTGACCTGGGTCTGGACGGAGGAGGCGACGGTCTCGGAGTTCTGGAGGTACCCGGTGGCGGCGTCGATCTGGCTCAGGAACTGGCGGTTCTGGTCGATGGAGGCCTGGAAGTTCAGGATGGCCGCGGATCCCGCCGGGTCGTCCCCGAGGTTCACGATGGCCTTGCCCGTGGTGAGCTGGGTGGCGTAGTTGGAGTACCGCTCCTTGGAGCGCTGCAGGTCCAGGAGCATCCGGGCCGAGTTGGTGGGGTTGGGGGTGCGGATGGTCATGGTTCCTCTCCCGCCTAGACGCCGAGGTTGTTGATGAGCTGCTCGGTGAGTTGGCTGATCACGGATACGAACCGGGCCGAGGCCTGGTACCCGCGCTGGTAGGTGATGAGGTTCGCGGCCTCGGTGTCCAGGTCCACCGCGGACACGCTGTCGCGCTGGGTGGTGAGCGCCGTGGTGATGTTCTCCACGTTGGTGGAGGTGATCTTCCACTTGGAGGCGTCGGTGCCCGCCTTCGTGACGAGCCCGGTGACGAAGGTGCTGAAGGGGCCGGTGACGGCGGCCCCGGGGCCCGCGCCGGTGCTGTCCACGGTGGATCCGGCCGTCTGCAGGGCCACCATCGCCTGGGCGTTCTGGGTGTCGCCCACGGCCCCGGTGCTGCTGGCCGCGAAGAGCGAAGGGTTGGCGACGATGGCCGCGTTCACGGAAAGGGCGAGGACCATCCCCTTGTAGTCGTTGGCGGCCACCAGGGGCGCCACGTCCGGCGGCACCTGGATGCCGGTGGGCAGATGGTTGGTGTTGCCGGCGGCGTTCTGGAAGAAGTCCAGGTTGTGCTGGACCCCGTCCATGGAGTACCCGGAGCTGTTCAGGACGTTGATGTTGTAGGCCAGACCCGCGGCCAGCTCATCCATCTGCTTTTCGTACCCGGCGATGAGGTTGTCCCGCAGGTCCAGCTGGGCCCCCAGCTGGCCGTTGGTGATGGCGGCCGTGACGTCCGTGAAGGGAGGGGTGCCCCCCAGGCTCACCATCACGTTGTTGTAGAACGGCGCGGTGGCGGGGGCCGCGTTGTTCTGGATGGCACTCATGGTGTAGGCCGTGCCCCCGATGACCAGGGGTGACGCGCCGCCGTCCAGATTGATGTTCATCTGGCCCTTGCTGTCGATGTACGTCTGGATCCCCACGATCTTGGCCAGCTGGTTCGCCAGGTCCTGGCGCTGGTCGATGGTGGTGTTGTCCTGGGCGGGGTTCACCTCGCCGGCCAGCCTCTTGTTGAGGGCGGCGATCTGCGCCGTGAGGGTGTTGACGGTGGGGACCAGGGCGGCGACCTGCTGGTCCGCGCTGGTCTGGGCCGCCCGCAGGGACTGGTACTTGGTCTGCAGGGTGCTGATCAGGTTCTGGGCCGTGCCCACGAGGTTGGTGCGCAGGGAGGAGTCCTCGGGCTGCGCCGCGACCTTCTGGAGGCTCGTGAAGAACGCGTTGAGCTGGGAGCTGATGCCGGAAGTGCCGTCTTCGGCGAAGACGCTCGAGATGGCCTGGAGGCCCTGGTACCGGGCCTGGGCCCCGCTCTGCTGGGCGGTGCTCACGGTGATCTGGAGGTCCAGCAGCTGGTCCCGGATGCCCTGGATGGCCTGGAGGTTGACGCCCATGCCGTAGTCCAGGCCGCCGAAGCTGGAGGAGCCGGCGGTCCCCAGCTGCGCGATCTGCCGGCTGTACCCGGGGGTGTTGACGTTGGCGATGTTGTGGCCGATCACGTCCAGGGAGTTCTGGGCGGCGGTGAGGCCCGAGAGGCCGATGTTCAGTCCTGCGGTCAAGCCCGGCATGGCGATCTCCTAGGCGTTCTGGTGGAGGCGGATGGACACGGTGGGCGGAAGGGGCACGCCTCCCCGGGCGGCGTAGGTGGCGCCGTCGCTCAGCTTGGAAAGCGTCGCCCGCAGCGGGGCCTCCAGGGTGTTGATGAGGAGCTTCAGATTCCGGAGCCGGGTCTGGAGACGCAGGGCCTCCTCCCGGTCCTTGGGCCACCCGATGACTTCCTGCCACCGCACGGTGGCCAGCAGGGGGATGGGATCCTCGCCCGCGATGAGCCTTTGCTCCAGGTCATTGAGCAGGGCGGGCAGCGAGTGCAGCATGAAGAGCCTCCAGGCCCTCCCTGCGCAAAGGCTGTGCCGTCTCCGTCAGGCCAGCAAATCCAGGCGTCCTTCGGCAAAATATGCCTGATCTCCGCCTTCCGTGCCGTTGGCGGCCTCGTCTTCGGCCTCGCGTTCGCCCTTCTCCTTGCCTTGCTGCTGGCGGCCCTGGCGCTCCTCGGTGCGCATGGCATCCGCCTTTGGTATTAGTGGAACATTGTTTTGTTCAAGCGTCGTCTGCTCGTCAACGTCCCGCTTGCGGGCGGCGTCCCGGGCCTGCAGTTCATGGACGCCCTGGGCCTCCCGGAGGGCCTCCAGGTTGGCGTTCTGGAACGACTGGCGCAGGGTGATGGGGTTCATGGGCCGGGTCCGTCACGGCTCCTGGTGAGCGGGCATGTGCTCCCGCACCAGGCCATCGGCCACGGCCTCCCCGTCGGGGTTGTAGGCGTCGGCATCGATGCGGGCCCGGATGGCCTCGACCTTGTCCTGGCGCACATCGGGGATGGCGTCCAGGCGGGCACGCGCCACCGCGATGAAATGGGCCCCGTTGGAAACGCTGAACGCATCGGCCGGCACCGCGGCCCCCACCGGACCCGTCGAGGCCGGAGCGGCTCCGCCCCCCACCTTCTGGGTTGCGGTTGGCGCCCCGGTCTTGATTGAAACCCTCATTACTCACCTCAACTCGATTCTAATATCGGCAGAGGTGAGGATCCAATTAAGTACTGTTCATCACTTTTGCTTCGAGGCGGCGAAAGAGGACGCCAACCGTTCACTCAGCCCCCATGTTTTCCCGCTCTCCATGGCGTGATTGACCACCGCCTGGTCCAATAAATACTCATATGTCCCCCGGGCCGAGTCGCTTTGGCCGAACAGGCCCGAGGTGTGCACTGTCTTGCGCATTTCCTTGAAAAGGTTGGCCATCAGGAGGCCCTCGAACTGCATGGCGGCCTCCTTGGGGTCCCTGCCGCCCGGAAGGGCGGGGACCACCAGGTCCTGGGCCGGGGTGGCCGCGAGGCTGAGGATGGGGGAGCTCACAGGATCCTCAGCTCGGCATTGAGGGCGCCGGCGTCCTTCATGGCCTGGAGGATGGCCACCAGGTCCCGGGGCGTGACGCCCACGTTGTTCAGCATCTCGGCGAGCCGGCCCACGGTGGTGCCGGGTTCGAGGGTGAGGGACTTGACCTTTTCGTCCTCGGCCTTGACCTCGCCGGTGGTGGTGGTGGCCGTCTTGCCCTTGCTGAGCGGCTTGGGCTGGCTCACCTGGCTCGTGTTCGTGACGGAGATGGACAGGCCGGCCTGGACGATGCTCACGGCGCCGATGTGCACGTCCGAGCCCATGATCACGGTGCCGGTCTTCTCGTTCACCACCACCCGGGCGTGGGACTGGAGCTGGACGGGCAGGTTCTCGAGGCGGGCCACCAGTTCGACGATGCGCCCCTGGAACTCGGAGGGCACGGGCACCTCGACGGTGCGGGCGTCCAGGGCCCGGGCCGAGGCCGAGGGCAGCTCCTGGTTGATGGCCTTGACGACGCGCACGGCCGTGGTGAAGTCCTCCATGAGCAGGCTGTAGCGCAACACCTTGCGGTCGTTGAAGTTGCCGCCCACCTCGCGTTCCACCAGGCCCCCCTCCGGGATGCGGCCGGCGGTGGGGTGGTTCTTGGTGTTGGAGGCGCCGGCGGTGGCCACGGAGAAGCCTCCCACCAGGAGCGGCCCCTGGGCCACCACGTAGACCTGGCCGTCGGGGCCCTGCAGGGGGGTCATGAGGAGGGTGCCGCCGGCCAGGGACGAGGCGTCCCCGTTGGAGCTGACGGTGACGTCCACCCTCTGGCCGGGCCTGCCGAAGGCGGGCAGCTCGGAGGTGACGATCACCGAGGCCACGTTCTTCACGTTCACGCCGGTGGTGGGAATGCTGATGCCCTGGCGGGCCATGAGGTTGGCCAGGCTCTGGATGGTGAATTTGGACTGGATGGTGTCGCCGGTGCCCTTGAGGCCCACCACGAGGCCGTAGCCCATGAGCATGTTGCCCCGGACGCCCTGGAGGGATGCGACCTCCCGCAGGGGGAGGGCCGTGCCCGTGCCGGAGGCGGCCGAAGCCACGGCGAGGGGTGCCAGAAGAAGGAGGAGGAGGCGTCTAAGCATGGGTTCCGCCTCAGAAGGGCCAGATGAAGGAAAGGAGGCGGCTGACGTAGCCCGGTTTCAGGGTCTCGTCCACCACGCCCTGGCCGCCGTAGCCCACGCGCAGCTCGGCCACTTGTGCCGAGCCGATGGTGTTGGCGGTGTCCAGGCGCGCGGGATCGAGCATCCCGGCCACGTAGAGACGCTGCTTCTCGTTGTTGAGCTGGATGTCCCGGTACCCTTCGAAGATGAGGTTGCCGTTGCCCAGAACCTTGACCACCCGGGCGGTGATGGTGGTGGTGAACAGGGCGCTGCGGTCGGTGACGCCGTTGCCCGCGTACTTGCTGGCGGTGCCGGTCTTGAAGCCGCCGGTGGCCGCGGAGCCGCTGCCCACGCCCAGGCTGGCCAGGCGGTTGAAGAGGGACGGGCTGGTGAGGGTGTTCGACCCGGCCCGCGAGGTGGTGACGTCGGCCTTGGACGTGGCGGTGGTGGACTCGGAGATCTTGATGGTCACCAGGTCGTTGAGGCGGTGGGCGCGCAGGTCGGCCACGGTCTGCCGGTCCTGCCAGAGGGAACCGTCCGAGAGGGGCGCGGCGGCCGGCCCCTCCTCGGCGTAGGGGATCCGGGCCTGCTTGGTGAGACTGGGATCATGGGTCTTGGGGATGGAGCACCCCAAGGCCAGAACTCCGATGGTGATGGGCAAAAGATACCGCATGACCTGCCTCCACTCCCAGTCATGGCAGGGGTCGTGCCAGTTAGAGGAGCGCCATGAGGCACCGGTCGTGCCCGGCCAGGTCCTGGTGCACCACCACGCGCTTCCAGCCCGAGGCCAGGGCCCGGGCCCTGAGTTCCTCCCCCTGCCCCGCGCCGATCTCCAGGACGCAGCCCGGGGCGGCCCGCCGCCGGGCTTCGCGCAGGATCTCCGTGGCCAGGGCCAGGCCCCGGTCGGGGGCGAACAGGGCCGTGGCGGGCTCGAAGGTCAGTTCCCGCTGGAGCCCGGGCGCGTCGGCGGGGTCCACGTAGGGGGGGTTGGACACCACCAGGCCCAGGGGCTCCTGGAGGGGGGCCAGGAGATGCCCGCGGTGGAAAGCCACCTTGGCCCCCAGGGCCTCGGCGTTGCCCCGGGCGGCCTTCAGGGCGCCCAGGCTGATGTCGGAGGCCTGGACCGCCCAGTCCGTCTCCAGGGCCAGGCACACCGCGAGGATGCCCGAACCCGTGCCCACGTCGCAGGCGTGGAGCACCCCCAGGCGCCGCCCCACCTCCAGGGCCGCCTCCAGCACCAGCTCCGTCTCGGGCCGGGGGATCAGCGTATCCCGGTTCACCATGAACCGCCGCCCCCGGAAGTCGCACCAGCCGAGGATGTAGGACCAGGGCTCCCCCTGCTTCCGCCGCTCCAGCCACCCGGCCACCTTCGCCGCGTCCTCGCCGGGCACGGGGTCGTCGCCGTGGATCAGGAGCCAGGATGAAGAGAGTCCCAATCCCTCCTGAAACCAGCGACGGCTCTCGGCGCGGGCCTCGGCCGCATCCAGGAACCCGGCCAAGGCCGAAGTCAGTTCGCCGGAAAGCTGGGAGTAGGAGATTTGCATGGGCATGCCTGGACCTTACGGAGAGAAACAGGGATTTTTTTTATCCCTTTTTCATCCCCGTCCATCCCCGTGGGATGGACGGGGATGAAAGAAGAAAATTCAATCCCATTTATTTTGCGGCCATCAGTTCCTTGGCCCGTTCCAGGCTTGTCCGGGCCACCTCCTCGTGGAGGCTGCCGCCGTGGCTGTCCATGGTGACCACCAGGGGGAAATCCTCCACCTCGATGATCCAGAAGGCCTCGGGGCTCCCGAACTCGTCGAGCATCTTCACGTCCACCACCCGCTTGACCCGCTCGGCCAGGAGCGCGCCGGCGCCGCCGGTGGCGTGCAGGTAGCAGGCGCCCACCTTGCCCAGGGCGTCGGAGGTCTTCTTGCCCATGCCGCCCTTGCCGATGACCCCGCGCACGGTGTAGGTCTCGAGGACATCCGCCTGGTAGGGCTCCTCCCGGATGCTGGTGGTGGGGCCGGCGGAGACGAAGGACCAGTGGCCGTCCTCGTGGTGGGCCACCACGGGCCCGCAGTGGTAGATGACCGCCTCGTGGAGCAGCGGCTTGAGCCAGTCGGGCTTCTTCTCGACCATGAACTTGTGGCCGATGTCCCGGGAGAGGACCACCCGGCCGTTGAGGAGGATCTCGTCGCCGACCTTGAGGCCGCGGATGACGTCTTCGGAAATGGGAGTGGAGATGCGCTTCACGGGAGTCTCCTAGCGGTACACGACGGAGCCGGACGGTTCGAGGACCAGGTCCATGCGCCGGCTGGACCAGCACATGTAGCTGATGCTCACGAAGAAGCTGGCGGGATGGCGGAACATCTCGGACACGAGCACGCCCAGGACCGTGGTGCGGCCGCCGTAGCCCATGGGGCCGATGCCCAGCGTGTTGATCTCCTCCGTGAGCTTGCGCTCGAAGGCGTCCAGTTTGGGATCGGGGTTGGGGGTGCCCAGCTTGCGGAGGATCACCTCCTTGCTGCGCTCGTAGCCCGTGACCCGGTCGCCGCCGATGGCCACGCCCAGGATTCCCGGAGAGCAGCCCTGGCCCTGGGCCTTGGTGACGGCGTCCAGGATGCACTTGCGCACGCCGCCCAGGTCGCGGCCCGCGCCCAGGGAGACCTCGGGGAGGCGGTACTGGGCGCCCACGTTCTCGCAGCCGCCGCCCTTGAGCATGATGGAGACCTCCACCGAAGGCTCCTCGCGCTCCTCGAAGTGGATGACGGGATGGCCTTCCAGGAAGGGGTCCATGTTGTTCCCGGGATTCCGGCCGGAAAGGCTCTCCACGCAGTTGGGCCGCAGCCAGGACTTGGCGGTGGCCTCGGCCACGGCCTTGCGGATCTGCTCCTTCGCCCTGCGCTGGGAGAGGCCGAAGGGGTGGCGCACCCAGAAGATGATGGTGCCCGTGTCCTGGCACAGCGGCGACACGTGGTCGTCGGCCAGGGTGATGTTCTCGAGCATCGTGTCCAGGGTGTTGGCGGCGCGGGAACCCTCGGCTTCCAGGTTCCGGTTGGCCACCACCGCCTCGATGATGTCCTGGGGCAGCCGGCTGGTGGTGCGGCGGATGAGTTCAAGGACCGGCTGGGTGAGGTCGAGGCCGGCGAGGTCGGACAGGTCGGCCTTCCAGTCCTTGGGCAGCACCGACCTGGATTCGACCGTCCCCAGGGACGTGAGGTTGGGCATGGAACAGGCGGTCATGGGTCCCCCTTGGCGTGCTCTAGGTGTAGGTCCGATTCAAAGGATTAACAACTCTTTTTTTGGTTCAGGCCGACCAGGCCCGGCACAGGGCGGTGGTGAGGTTCAGGAGGGGGCTGGGACTGCGGCTGATGGCCATTCCCTTCAGGTCCATGTCGGTCTGGTTCACCAGGTGGAGCAGGCGCCCGGCCCCCTCGGGGCCGATGCGGTTCAGGACCCGGTCATAGCCGTCGAACAGGAAGGCCTGGTTGGGCCCCAGGCCCAGGGCGGCCACCTGGCCGTCACGGCTCTTGACGCCGTTCCGCCGGGCGTCGGCCAGGCGGCAGAGGCGCTCCACCTCCCGGCGCGCCTGGCCCAGGAGCATCAGCGGGGCGCCGCTGGGGTCGTCCTCCACGGCCTGCCGCAGCGCGGCCAGGGCCTGGGGGGCGGACCCGCCCTGCCAGGCCCGGGACCACGCGAAGGCGGTCTGCTCGCCCAGCCTGAACGTCGCCTTGTCCACCAGGTCGGCCTCCACCCTGCGGTCCTCGGCCAGCAGGTCCAGGACCTCCAGGCAGCGGCGCAGGATGCCGGGGTTGCCGCCCATGCGGGCCGCGATGCGCTTGGCCACGCCCGAGCCCAGGCGCAGCCCCAGCCGGGCGGCTTCGGCCTCCACCCACCCCGGGGCCTCCTTCTCGTCCATGGCCCCCAGCTTCAGGACCCTGCCCTGCTTGACCCAGTCGCTGAACGGCTTGGCGCCGAGGATCTTGCCGGGGCCCGCGGAAAGGGCGCCCCGGGCCACCAACAGCAGGCGAGTGGACGGCAAGGGCTCCTGGATGAGGCGCTTGACCGAAGGGGGCAGTTCCTTGGCCCGTTCCAGGAGGTTGTCGGCCTGGGGCACCAGGACCACCCGGTCGGCGCCCAGGGGCGCGGACTCGGTGAGGGCGTTGACCACCTCGGCCCAGGGGCAGCCTTCGGCGCACACCGTGAAGGAGAACACCTCCCATTCCGGGTCCACGTGCACGGCCTTCCAGGCCTCCACCGCGGCCCTGCGGCCGTCGCTGTCCTCCCCGTGGATGAGGGCGTAGGGCGCGTCCAGCCAGGTACCTGGAATGGCCATTCAGTCGCTCCCTTCCAGCAGCTGGGTCAGGAAGCTCTCGGCGAAGTCGTCCGAGAGGGTGCCCAGCACCCGCAGTTCCTGGTTGTTGAAGCTGGCGAAGTTCTGGTCGACGCGGTACTGGTTGGAGAAGGTCAGCCCGGGCCGCTGGACCACCACGTCGCCGGTGACGCCGTCCAGCAGCTGCACCGAGGCCACCACCACAACTTCCACCCGGGTGGCGCTGCCGGCCGAGCCCTTCACGGAGTCGCTGCCCAGGGAGAGACCCAGGGCGCGCACCTCGTAGCGCTCCAGGGCCCCCTGGAGCACCCAGCGGCTGGCCGCGTTCTGGGGCACCAGGCGCCAGGGGGACGCGGCCACGATGCGGTTCTCCAGGGCCTTGCGGAAGGTCTCCTCCGCCCCCAGCCGGGGGGTGTTGTTGCGGAAGGCGGCGATGCGTACGGTCTGCCCCTTCGCCATCCAGGACGCGGCCCGGGGGCGGGTGTCCAGCCGGTGGTAGCCGCAGCCCAGCAGGAGGAGGCCGGCCAGCGCCGGCGCGATTCGACGGGCCATGGGGTGCTTTCAGGCGGGGTTGTAGATGCCCACGTAGGGGAGGTTGCGCAGCTTGCCTTCCAGGTCGAGGCCGTAGCCCACCACGAAGTGGTCCTCGATGGAGAACCCGATGTAGTCCACCGGAACCTCCACGCGGCGCCGGCTGGGCTTGCTGAGCAGGGTGCAGATCCTCAGGCTGGCGGGTTCCCGGTCCAGCAGCAGGTTGCGCACCTTGTGGAGGGTGAGGCCGGTGTCCACGATGTCCTCCACCACCAGGGCGTGGCGGCCCCGGATGGACTTGTCGATGTCGGTGAGGATCTTCACCTCGCCGGTGGACTCCAGGCCGTGGCCGTAGCTGGCCACCCGCATGAAGTTCACGTCCATGTCGAGCTTGATGGCCCGGGTCAGGTCGGCGAAGAAGGGATAGACGCCGTTGAGGAGCCCGATGACGACCAGGTCCTTTCCCGTGTAGTCCCGGGAGATCTCCTCGCCCAGTTCGGCCACGCGGGCGGCGATCTGGGCCTCGGTGAGCAGGGGGTAGATGCGGCTGAGGGAAGCGGACATGGGTTACTCCAGATTCTTTATACCATTCAACCCGGGCCCCGCCCCCGGGGTCTAGTAGGCATGACCCACGTCCGGGTCTTGCGCTTTGCGGGTGGGCCCCTGATGATTACCCTTGCGTTCCCAGCCAGAGACGAGAGGTTGATGCAGCAGGCAGCCCTGGATTCCCCCTATCACGGTCCCGAGATCCAGGAATGGGTCGTGGCCGCGCAGGCCGGGGACCAGGCCGCCTTCGGCAAGCTGGTGGAGCGCTTCCAGCGGGACGTGTACGGCAAGGCCTTCTCCATCCTCAAGAATCACCTGGACGCCGACGATGTGGTGCAGGAGACCTTCCTCAGGGTCTTCCGGGCCCTGCCCGGTTTCCGGTTCGAGTCCTCCTTCCGCACTTGGCTCATCACCATCACCACCCGCCAGGCGCTCAATTTCCTGGGGCGGACCCGGTCCAGCCACGAAAGCCTGGACACCGCCCCCGACGGCCCCGAACACCTGGCGCTCCGGGTGGAGGACAATCAGATGTCCACGCTCCTGGACCAGGAGTCCAGGCGCCTGCTGCGGGACGCCCTCCCGCGCCTGCCCAGGCGCCAGCGCCAGGCCCTCATGCTCAAGATCGAAAATGATTGGAAATACGAACAGATCGCCTCTGAAATGAACATTTCCGTGGGCAGCGTCAAGGCCCACGTGTTCCACGCCATCCAGAACCTGTCGCACCTGATCAAAGGGGGAAGGCCATGATGACCTGCCTTGAAGCCCTCGCCGCCATCGAAGTGGATCCCCTGGACCTGCCGCCCGGGGTGGAGGCCCACGTGAAGGCCTGTGCGGGCTGTTCGGAAGCGAGGGTCACCTGGCTGGCCATGCAGGACGCCCCCACGGCCCTGGCGCCGGCGGGCTATTTCGAGCAGCTGCCCGCGAGGGTGCTGCGCAAGCTGCCCAGCCGCCCCCGGGCGGCCCATCGCCAACCCGCCCTGTGGGCCCTGGCCGCCGGCCTCCTCCTGGCCGTGGGGTTCGGCGGCTTCTGGCTGGGGCGGGCCAACCGCCAGCCCCTGGTGGAGGCCACCTACACACCGCAGACCGTGGAACTGCCCGCCGCGCTGCCCGAAACCCCGTTCCTGGAAGGGGAGGACGAGGTGGCCCTGTTGCGCGGGCTCACCCCCGAGAAGGCCGACACGGTGCTCGAGGGCCTGGAATCCAAGCCCGCCAAGGAAACCAAGCGATGATCCGCCCGGAGGCCCCCGTGATGATGCGCATGGTCCTGATGCTCGGCCTTTCAGCCACCCTGGCCGCCCAGGCCCAGCCCCAGGGGCCGCACCGCACGGGACCCTCCCGTCCCAGCCGGGTCCAGGACCCCCAGTTCATGGCCCGGCTCTTCCAGTGGCGGGTCAACCGCATCTCCCGGGTGCTCGGCCTGACCGAGGACCGGGCCCGGGTCATGGCTGAGAAGTGGGGCCGCTGGGACCGCGAGCACATGGAGCGGGGCCAGCAGACCGCGGAGATCCGCAAGCAGTTCCACCAGATCCTCATGGGCCCCGAGGCCGAGGACGAGAAGAACGTCCGGCTCAAGCCGGTGGTGGACCAGTACATGACCCTGCGCCGCGCCCAGGAGGCTGGCCGCAAGCAGTTCGAGGAGGACATCCGGGCGGGGCTCTCCCCCGCCCAGCAGGCCCGGCTCATCATCGTGATGGAGGAGATCCAGCAGCGGCTGCGGGAGGGGCTCCGGGACGCGAAGTAGCTACCGACGCTTGCGGGGCTTAGCCGGCGGCGGCGGCGGTTCGCCGCTTCCCGTTTCCAGGATCATGGGCACCACCACGGGCCGGGTCTGGGTGGTCTTGCGGATGGTGCGGCGCAGGGACTGGCGCAGGAACTCCACCAGCAGGTCCCGGTCCTTGCGCACCTCCCGCGGGGCCTCCTCGAAGGCGTTCTTCACGGTGGCCCTGAGCAGCTCGGAATAGGCCTGGTCGTCGTTGAGAACCACGAACCCCCGGGTGAGGATGGAGGGCTCCGCGGCCAGGTCCCCGGTCTCGGGATCCACCACCAGCGTCGCGATGACGATGCCGTCCTCCTGGAGGATGAGGCGGTCGTGGATGACCCGGGCGTCCACCATGTGGTCCACGCCCTGGTCCACGAAGCACTTGCCCACGGGGACGCTGCCGGCCTCCTTGACCCTGCCGTCCTTGAAGAGGCGCAGGCACTCGCCGCCGTCCAGAAAGAGGATGTGCTCCTTGTCGTAGCCCATGGACGCGGCCAGCTGGGCGTGCACCTTGAGGTTCCGGAAGGTGCCGTGCACCGGCACCATGTGGCGCGGGCGCACCATGGAGATCATCTCGGCCGAATCGGGACGGTGGCCGTGGCCCGTGGCGTGGACGACGCCCAGGCCCTCCAGGGTGGTCTCCGCGCCCAGGCGGGCCGCGGTGTCCAGCGTGCGGGAGATGCTCACCTCGTTGCCGGGGATGGCGCGGGAGCTGAGCAGGAGCCTGTCGCCTTCGACCATCTTGATGCCCTTGACCTCGCCCTTGAGGATGCGCTGCAGGGCGGCCATCTCCTCGCCCTGGGAGCCGGTGCACAGCACGGCGACCTTCTTGGCGGGGAAGAGGGGGACCTCCTTGGGCTCGATGAAGAGGTCGTCGGGAAGCGCCAGGCGCTTGAGGCTCCGGGCCACGGCGACGTTGCGTTCCATGGAGCGCCCCAGGAGGCAGACCTTGCGGCCCTCCTCGTAGGCCAGGTCCAGAAAGATCTGGATGCGGTGGATGTTGGAGCTGAAAGTCGCCGTGAAGAGCTTGCCCTTGGTGGCGCGGAAGGCGTCCCGCAGGCCGCCGCGGCATTCCTCTTCGCTGGGGGTGGGCTTCGTGTTGAGGATGTTGGTGGAATCCGACAGCAGCACCGCCACGCCCGCGTCGCCCAGCTCCTTCAGGCGCGCGGTGCCGGTGAGGCGCCCGTCCACGGGGGTGGGGTCCAGCTTGTAGTCGCCGGTGTGCACCACCACGCCCCAGGGGGTGTGCAGGGCGATGGCGCACGCGTCCGGAATGCTGTGGGTGACGGGGATCCACTCGGCCTGGATCTCGCCGCGGCCCACCTTGACCCGGGCGAAGTCCTCCACCACGTGCATGTGCCTGGGGCTCCAGAGGTCGTGCTCCTTCAGCTTCCCCTCCAGGATGCCCATGGTGAAGGCGGTACCGTAGACCGGCACGGGCCAGCGTTCCAGGAAGTAGGGCAGCGCGCCCAGGTGGTCCTCGTGGCCGTGGGTGAGCAGCACCGCGTCGATGCGGTCCGCGAAGGGCTCCAGGTAGGCGAAGTCGGGGATGATGCTGTCGATGCCGGGCTGGTCCTCGGAGGGGAAGAGCTGACCGCAGTCCACCAGGAAAAGGCTCTTGGCGGTGTGGACGACCAGGGCGTTCATGCCGAATTCCCCCAGGCCGCCGATGGGGATGAGCCGCAGCTCGTCCTTGGCGGGGGGGTTCTGCCAGTCGATGAAGGGGGGGGAGGAGAAATCCATTTAATGCTTTCAGGAAAGGGCGTGGAACAGTTCGAGCCACGTGCGGGGAGGGATCGCTTCCGCCCGCACGGCGGGCGCAAGGCCCTGGGCGGCGAGGAGATCCTGGATCTTTTCGGGGGGCAGCCAGCCCTGCCAGTTGTTGGCGAGGGTCTTGCGGCGGTGGTTGAAGCTCCGGTGCAGGAGGGCCAGCAGGTCCCGGCGGACCTCCAGGGCCGGCGCGCCGGGAAGGGGTTCGAAGAGCAGCACGGCCGAATCCACCTTGGGCGCCGGACGGAAGGCCCCCGGCCCCAGCTTCAGGACCCGGGTCACCCGGCAGCAGAGCTGGGCCAGCACGGAAAGGGGGCCGTAGTCCTTGGTGGAGGGCTTCCCCAGGATCCGCTGGGCCACCTCCAGCTGGAACATGAAGACCATGCGCTCCCAGGGCACCGGCTCCGTCAGGAAGCGGCCCAGGATGGCGGTGGAGGCGTTGTAGGGGAGGTTCCCGGCGACGGTGAAGGCCGGTCCCTCCGGCAGGGGAGCGTGAACGGCGTCCCCGTGGATCAGGTGGAAGGTCGCGACCCCCTGGAAGCGCTGCTCCAGGACCGCCACGGCCTCCGGATCCAGTTCCACCGCCCACAGGGGGCGCCCGTCCTCCAGGAGCGGCGCGGTGAGCACGCCGGGGCCGGGGCCGATCTCAAGGATCCGGGTGGCCGGACTGGCCAGCACGGACCCCACGATGGCCTGAATGGCGGACGCCTGCACAAGGAAATGCTGGCCGAACCCTTTCTTCGGTATCAGTTTCAGGGGTTCGGCGATATCAAGCTCCACGGATTCAGCTTAGCAGGCTCCCGGCTTCAGCGGACGATCCGCCACGCTCGTCTGACTGGTGGCCCCCTTTCCTCCGGGATCGTCACGTAAACCTCCCGGGTCTGCACGAAAGGACGGGGCCCCAGCGCCCGGCCCACCACCTTCAGGCGCCAGAGCCCCGAGCCCGGCCACCGGCGCGCCGGACCCAGGAAGTGCGCCCGCACCTCGCCCTCCTGGGCGGGCTCCCGGGAAAAGACCCAGGGGGGCACCGCCAGGGCGAAGCCGGCCTCCCGGGCCCGGTCCTCCCCCCCGCCCGGCTCCGGAAGGTTCTTCCAGCCCTCCCGCATGAACCAGGCTTCGGCGCCGTCGGCGGCCAGGGACGCCCAGATCCCCCGCAGGGCCTCCCCTTCCACCACCAGGTCCCGCAGCACGGCCCGGTGCACCATCCAGGCCGTGCCCGCGCACAGCGCCAGCACCGCCATGGCCATGAGGAGGGCGGCGCCGCCCCTCAACGCGGGGGCCCGTTCCGGGGAACCCGGGCCACCACCAGGGCGCACCGCTCCCCGGCGGGGCCCCGGGCTTCCAGGGTCACCTTCACCGCCGGGGACCCCGCCTCCAGGTCCACCCAGAAGGCCTCCATGCGCTCCGCCACCACCCGGGCCCGCCCCCCGCCGCACCGGCGCACCAGGTTCGAGCCCTCGAGGCGGTAGGCCTGGGTGCGCCGGAGGCGCAGGAACGCCACGGGCGCCCCATCCCCGTGGGCCCGGGGAACCTCCCCCTCCAGGGCCGCCACGATCGCCTCTCCCGTTTCCCGGGACCGGAGGTCCAGCGGCCCCGTGAGCCGGAGGGCCTCCCAGGCTCCGTCCTCCACGAGCAGCACATCCCCCGCCTGCAGCTTCACGGGCCCGTCGGCGCTCACCCGGACACGGCGGGTGAGGGGCGCCGGGTCCCCCACCGGGAGCGGGGCGTCCAGGCGGCCCCGATGGGGAGCCACCTCGTCCTTCAGGATGATCAGTTCCCCCGACGGACCCACGGCCACCCCCGGCCCCCCCAGGGGCTCCCCGAAGGGAACCTGGAAGCCCGCCTCCTGCAGGTCCCAGGAGAGCTGGTCCGCGGCCCGGCGCAGCCCCCGGCGGAGCGCCACCCGCTCTGCAGTCCGGCCCAGGGTTTCATAGCAGGCCTTCAGGAAAAGAAGTAAGCCGGCGGTAAGGCATGCCATGAGAAGGAGCGCCACCATCAGTTCCACCAGGGTGTGCCCCCGCTCAGTCATGGCCCACCCAAACGTCCAGCCGGAGCGTGCCCCCGGGCCAGGACACCCGGGCCTCCCGCCGGTCCCCCACCTGGCCCACCGCCACCGCCACCGGACCCCGGGAGCCGGGCGGCTCCCCTTCCAGGGCCCCCAGGGCCGCCCACCGGGCCTGCAGGCGCACATCCACGCCCGCCCCCGCCCGCGCGGTGCCTTCCACCAGCCTGCCGATTCCGCCCAGTGCGAGCCCGGCGACCGCCATGACTGTCATCACCTCGATCAGGGAAAACCCGCCGTGACCCATGGCCCCCTCCGGCGCCCAGCATGGGCCCGGAACCCGCGCGGGGCCCGGCCTTCGCAGGTGGTGCAGGCGCAGAACCTGGACCGGCGGCCGTCCGCCGTTACCGGCACGGGGCGGGGGCGGATGTTCCTTTCGTTTCCAGCGGGCGGACTAGTGGAGTTCGTACACCGTGGAGCCGTTCTGATTGGTGGTGTAGACCGTCGCGCTGTTCAGGGTCGTATCCCTGACGTCCAGCTGGTAGGTGAGGCCCGTGGCGCCCACGGTCACGGTGTAGGCCATGCGGGTCGTGCCCCGGTTCACGATGAACGAGGGGGCCGGGTTCACGGAGGCCGCCGGGGCGGCGGTGGCCGTCCAGGTGTAGGCCGCGTTGGCGGGGCCGTACACGCCCGCGTCGGCCTTGCGGCTTTCCAAGGCCATGCGCAGGACCGCCGCGTTGGCCCTGGCGTCGCCGATCATGCGGGCCCGGCGGCGCTGGCCCAGGAACGAGGGGATGGCGATGGCGGAAATGATCCCGATGATGGCCAGGACCAGGAGCAGCTCGATCAGGGAGAATCCTTCTGATTTACGAGTACGGGTCATGACTCGGCTCCTGGTTGTGGGTCGTTGGAATGGACGCCCTCACTGGCAAGGGATCATCTCAGAAGATAATCCATACCGGCCTTCCGGCAGCGGGAAAAAAGAGGGGTCCGCTGCCGGGACGACGCCCGGCGAAGGATCCAATCGCTGCCGTGCGAGGCGTTGATGCCAGCCGGCGGGGTGTATAAAAAGGGGTCACACCCCGGCTCGGCACGGGTCCGGAGGGCCAATCATGTTTTCTAATTTTTGTTATTGTTAATTTTATATTCGGACGTGGTGACCTTTTGATTGATTCATCCTTTGATGAACCAAAAAGGACGCCCCATGCCCCCCCCTGCCCGATCCAACAGCGGATATTCCCTGACTGAACTTCTGGTGGTCCTGGCCATCGTCGGGATCCTGGCGGTGGCGGGTGTGGTCCTGATCGGGGACCGCTCGGGCACCTCGGTGCGGGCCACCCTGGACGAACTGGAAGGCACCCTCGCCAGCGCCCACAAGCAGGCCATGGCCGCGGGCACGGATGTGCGCGTGGCCACCCACGGGGACTGGTCCGCGGCCAACCCGATGATCATGACCTACGGCAACGCCACCCTTCCCCTGGCCACCCTCCTCGCAAACGGCCGGAACCAGTCGGAATCCTTCCGGGTGGCCGCCAACGCCACCGGCCTCCTGAGGGAGCACCTGAACGTCGAGGTGGTGACCAACGCCAACGCCGCGGCCTGGACCGCCGCCGCGGTGGGCAACGACAGCATCACCACCGTGCCGCCCTTCAACGACGCCGCGACCGGCTTCCAGGGCATCCTTGCCGTGGCCGCCCAGAACCTCTTCCAGGGCGGCACCACGGACAATGGCGTGCTCATCAGCGGCGCCAACAAGCGGTTCACGTCCAATTTCTTCATCCAGGTGATCAGCAGCCGCAACGGGGCTCCCGTCGCCGGCGGTCCCATGGGTCTCATCGTGGTGCTGGCCAACGGGGGCACCATCTACAAGTTCTACAACCCGGGCGTCATGAGCGGCAGCTTGAACGCAGGCAAGTGGAGGAAGATCTGATGACTACGCGCTCAATTCCCCGTGGGCGGTCCGCGCAGGCCGGCTTCAGCATGGTGGAGATGCTCATGGCGGCCTTCGTGCTGGCGGTGGGCATCCTCGGCATTTCCATGCTCCAGACCATGTCCCTGAAGGCTGCCCGGGGCAGCAAGAGCCTCACCAACGCCGTGCAGATCGCGGACCGGATCATGGACCAGATCGAAGCCGAGGGGCGCCTGAGCTGGCTCAACCTCACGGCCACGAATTTCGGCCCCCCGGGCGCCCTGCCCACCCTCACCTTCGTGAACAAGGGCGCCACCCAGTACCTGGCCTACAACGAGACCTACGACGCCACCACCAACCTGAGCAGCGTCGCGCCGGCCACCACGGCCCCCGTGGCGGGCAAGCCCGCGCTCTCTCCCACCGTCCGCTACGTGGCCACCATCGTGGAAGGCACCACCACCACCGTCGCCGGTGGCACGGGATCCACCACCAGCTACCAGGTGACGGTCGAGTTCGCGGACGACGTGGACGCCGCGGGCACGCGTGCGGTGCGGACGGTCAACATCTCCCGGAGCATCCTCCATGGCTAGGCGGCCCACCTTCTCAGCTTCCGACGGCTTCTCCCTGGTGGAGATGATGGTCGCCCTCCTCTTCGTCATGATCCTCATGGCGGGGATGACGACGGTCTTCCGGTCCACCCTCAACACCTTCACCCAGACCGGGGAGAAGCTCTCCAGCGCCCGGCGCAACCGCATGTCCATCGACCTGCTCTACGACGACCTGAACAACGCCGGGATGTACCTCACCGACCTGTCCATTCCCACCCAGTACTCCACGACGAACGAAGGCTTCTTCATTCTTCCGGACGCCAAGGCCGCCGCCGGCGCGCCCATTCCGGGTGTCACGCAGGGCGCCGACGAGCTGTTCTTCTGCATGGACGAGGCGCTGCCCTTCGAGGCCACCCTTAAGGTCGCCGGCACCCCGCCCAAGTCCGCCGCGCAGCTGGTAATGGAAACCGCCGCCGCCACCACCGCGGACTTCACCTACACCCTGAACTGCAAGGACATCTCCTACGCCAAGCAGGTGGCGGTGGGGCAGACCCTGATCTTCAAGGACACTTACGATCCCGTCTACATCGCCAGCATCCCCAGCCCTCCCACCGACGGCGACGTGACGGTCATCGTCGGGGCCGACCCGTCGGCCAACACCACCGGCAGCGGGGCCTCGGGCCTGCCCAACAAGGCGCCGCACATCGCGGGCACCTCCACCGTCTTCGTGCGCGGCAAGCAGCAGGTCAGGTACTCCATCGTGCCCCTGAACCTGGATCCCGCGAACAGCACGGCGTCCACCCTCTGCCTGGTGAGGGACCAGGGCCTCTACCTGTCTTCGGGCTTCACCCCCACCCTGCCCCAGCAGATCGTCACCGAGAACGTCTCGGGTTTTCGGGTCTTCATCAGCGGCGACGCCGGCAAGACCTGGGTGGGCGGCCCGGGCTACACCACCTGGGCGGCCATGAAGGCCGGCCTCAACGCCCAGCTCGCCGTGTCGGGCCGCCCCGACTACACGTCCATCGGCACCGACCTCAACTGGTTCAGGTCGGTCCCCGTGATGGTCCGGATCGACGTCACCACCCGCACCTCCAGACAGCGCCCGGAGTATTCGGCCTCCGGCACCACCCTCGCCTACCAGGAACAGGTCCAGAGCGTCGTCATGGTCCCGCGCCATTTCGGCCTTTCGATGAATTGAACGGAGTCGACGAACATGCGCAAACCATCGGAACGGAACCGGAGCGAGGCGGGCGGGATCACCATCCTGGTCGCCCTCATGCTGCTGGTCTTCATCACCCTCACCGCGGTGGGCATGTCCCGGAACTCGTTCCGGGAGGTGGTCATCTCCGGCACCACCCGCCAGGGCTCCCTGGCACGGAACCTTGCGGATTCGGGCATGGAATGGTCCATCTTCTGGATGGATGACAAGAACCGGGCCACCGCGCCCAGCGGTCCCGAAGGGAACCTCAACGCGCTGCGCGCCTCCCTCCTGCAGGCCAACGGCCTTTCGGGGAAGGCCTGGGACCTGATGTCACCGGGCTCCCTCTACAACCCCGCGTCCGCCGACGACGCGGTGGCCCTGCCTGCCGTCACCACCCCGGCCGGGACGGTCATGAACCAGGCCTTCGCCGCCGGCCTGACCCGCATGGGCAAGCTGCCCATGGCCAACCAGAGCCAGGGCGTCGGGGACGGGTCCTTCAAGCCGGCCACGGGCGAGCAGAGCAACCTGCTTCCCGACCTCTGGGCCTTCCGGGCCGATGCGCGTGTGTCTGTGGGTGGCGTCACCTTCATCCACGCCAAGGAACTCTGGGTCTCAACCGCGATCAGCCAGTAGGAGCATCCCCATGGCCATCCGAATCCGCCCCACGCTCACGGCCCTGTTCATGGCGCTGGCCCTGCCCGCCATGGCCCAGCTGGACCCCAAGCTCCAGGGCAGCAAGACGGACTTCCTGAACCTGTACCAGCAGTCCACCAACACCAAGGTGAAGCCTGAGGTCCTGACCATCTTCGACTTCTCGGGGTCCATGGAAACCCTCATGTTCCACCCGCTCTTCAGGAATGCCGACATCGGGGACAACGATCCCTACCGGAACATGAGCTTCACGCTCCACCCGGCGGTGGTGGCCGTGCCGGGCGTGAACACCTACACCATCCGTGCCCAGGCCCGGGGCTGCGCGAACACCTACGCTACTTACACCGTCACCGTCAACGGCGCGGGCGCCGTGGACGTCAGCAGCCTGGGCCCCAACTGCTCCTCGTCCAGCGTGTACCCCATCCGGGTGCGGTCGGTGGGCGGATCCGGCACCGGCAAGGCCACGGCGACGGCCAACCTCACCGTGGGCGGCGGCATCACCGGCCAGGTGAACACCCCGGCCTCGAGCTACACCATCACCCAGGCCAACGGCACCACCACCACCAACCCCATCACCATCTCGCCCAGCACGGTCTCGGCGGGATCGGCGGTGGTCCTGACCACCTACCTCAAGACCACGCGCAGCACCCGCAGCCTGGAATGGTCCACCGACGGCGGCAACACCTGGACCGCCGGCGCCACCACGGGCGTCGGTGGCTCACTCTACCGGTCCGATTTCACCTTCAACGTTCCGGCCGCCTCGGCCTACACCATCACGAACATCACCACCTCCGCCACCTCCTTCACGGCCGGGGCCAGCGTCACCTTCAACGCCGCCCTCACCCAGCGCGGCTCGGATTCCGTCATCAGCTGGTCGGACGGAGCAGGCCACACGGGGACGGGCACGAGCTTCGTCTGGCAGGTCCCCGCCTGGGATCCGGGCGTTTCCGGCGCCCCCGCCTACGTTACGGCTGCGCTGGACCCCCGTGGAAGCAAGGTACCTGGCGCGACCTACCTCACCTCGACGCTCTCCAACGGCGCCCTGGTGAAGCCGGACGGGAGCCTCGTCACCGAAGCCGACGCGGCATCGGCCAATTCCGGCTCTGGCCTCCACGGGGCCTCGTACGGCTCCAGCGACGTGCGGAACTGGGTGCGGGCCGCCAGCCACGTGCGGTTCGTGGCAGCCGTGGGCACGGACTCCCGCAGCATCGACATCCCCATTCCGTGGAAGATCACAAACAAGGATTCCTCGGGCAACCCCCTGAGTTCCTGGACGGTGCTTGACCGCCAGACCAAGACCGCCGCCGACGGCACCGTTACCAACTACGGCAGCGGCACCCAGATCGAGATGGACACCAACTACACCTTCGACGCGGGCGACGACGTGCTGGACGGGGACGCCTACCAGGAGACCTACACCACCCTCAGCACCGTTGTCTACAAGCCTGCCTACGTCAGCTGGCTCTTCAACGGCAAGTACACCGTCGGCACCTATGCCGGGAAGTACATCGTCTTCGACTCGGCCAACCCGAGCCTCGCGGGCGGCCAGAGCCTGGTGTCCTGGGGCCAGGGATACGGCGCCACGGCCGGCGACAGCACGATGAAGGTTCCGACCTACAATCTGGACGGCAGCTACACCGGCACCGAGACCAACCAGTTCGCCAGGGACAACGTCCTTCCCGCCCTTACCCGGGCGCAGGCCTCCAAGCGCGCGGCGATCACCACCTGGATCCAGTTCCAGGCGGACGTGATCTGGGCATTCCGCTTCCTGGACACCGCCTCGGAGAGCAACCCCACCTACAAGACCACCATCAACAACGACAGCGCCACCACGCAGACGGTCCCCAATACCTTCACCACCTGGCAGCGCGGCACCGATTCGGCCTGGAAGGTCCTCAACAACACCACCGCCCAGGGCATCACGTCCACCTCCGGCAATTCCGTGACGGGCATGAAGCGCATCGCCGCCCTCTTCGCCGACAATGGCACGCCCCTCACCTACGCCATGGCCCGCGGCCTGGCCCAGTTCACCGATCCCGACAGCGTCTTCAACTCCGTGGAGATCGGGGCCGACGCGCCGTCCCAGTGCATGAACCACTTCCTGATCCTGTTCACCGACGGCGCGGACAACAACAACACCGGCACCAACAACCCCAACGGAACGACGCCCTACTTCATCACCTCCTCGGGCGTCAGCAGCATCGACGCCGTGGCCGGCAACAAGGCCGTCATCGCCTCCCCCACGAACGTCGACCGGAGCGGATCCTGGTGGAACCTGTTCACCTTCGCCGGGATCGCCGCCCACCTGGGCGACACGTCCCTGGGCACCCCGGGCGTGGACTACCTTGCCTCGGTCGATCCGGGGCTCCCGGGCTCCGCCGTCAAGAGCGGGACGCCCTCCTCCTTCCTGCCCTTCTCCCTCTTCCGACGCATGACCACCCAGTTCACCAAGCCCCACCTGGTCACCACCATGACCGTCGGGGTGAGTCTGGCCGGTCAGTACACCGACGCCGCCAGCCCCAAGCGCAGCCTCTTCCTGGCCGCCGCGGTGGGCGACCCCACCCTCTCCTCCTGGAACGATGCGAGCACCCTCACCCCCTTCCAGTGGGACCCCACCCTCAACGACGGCAACGGGGGCCGGGTTTCCGGATCCCTCTACTTCTTCGACGCCACCAATCCGGACAACCTCAGCAACAGCCTCGTCTACGCCATCAAGTCCGCCGTGGGCGCGTCGAACATCAACACCGTGACCAACCCCAACACGCCCTATGTGGGGGCCGCGCTCTCCGGCGAAATCTTCATCGGCAAGTTCCAGCCCCCCCCCAACGGCGGATCGGTGTGGACCGGCGACCTGCTCATGTTCGGCACGCGCCTGGCTAACGACACCCTCCAGTTCCTGGACCGCTTTGGCGCAGTCACCACCACCATCGACAGCAACACCGCGCAGTGGTCCGCCCTGCAGGCGCTGTCCGCGAACCGCTCCTGGAAGGACCGCCATCTCTACACCCGCATCCCCGCCACCAGCGCCAACCCCAACCCCGGCCTCACGTCCTTCACCTACACCGGCACGGCCTACACGGACGCCACCAACGGACTGCAGAATTTCGTGTGCCGGGCCAGCAACAACCCCGGCCTGTCGACCTACACCGCCGGGAGCGCGATCCAGCAGCAGGTCATCCAGTGGGCCATGGGCGGGGACACCACCAACCTTGATTCCAGCGGCATCGCCAAGACCAACCGCCCCAACATCATGGGGGACATCGTCAATTCCTCCCCCGCGGTGCTGGAGTACCAGTTCAGCGACGTGTCGAGCAGCCTGACCCCGGCCCTCTCCGGCGTCGGCGGCTCCCGCTTCCGCCTCGTGCTCGTGGGCACCAACCAGGGCTTCCTCCACGCCTTCGGCGAGGTGGTCAAGCAGGACAACGCCGTCAGCGGCAACACGTCCACGCCCATCATCACCAAGGGCGCGGTGGACGAGCTCTGGAGCTTCATGCCCACGGACTTCCTGGGCTACCTGGACCAGTTGACCGTGACCAGCAATCCCCACCGCTTCCTCACCGACGGGGCCCCGGTCATCTACCACCTGGACCTGCCCCCGGCCTCCGGCGGTCCCGCGGACGGCATCCAGCAGGTCACGTCCTCCCCCGGGCCCGAACGCGCCCTGGTGATTTTCGGTCTGGGCAAGGGCGGCCGCAGCTACTACGCCCTGGACATCCACAACCCCTACACGCCCACCCTCAAGTGGTCCCTGGTTCCCGGCGAGGCCATGCTCAACGACGCCTCCGGAGCCAGCGTCCTGGGAGCCAGGATCCTCCCCCGGCCCGGCGCCCCCACCGTCGCCACGGTCCAGAACGTCGTCCGGAACATGGGCTTCTCCACCTGCACGCCCAGCGTCGCCCGCATCACGCTCACCGATTCCTCGGGCCTGCCCGTCGTGCGTGACGCCGTGTTCTTCGGCGGAGGCTTCAGCGTCCCCGAGATCGAGGCGAACTTCCTGGACGCCAACAGCAAGCCCACCCCCATGGGCCGCTCCATCCTGGCGCTGGACGCCTACACCGGCCAGATCCTCGCCGCGGTGGACCTCACGGCGCTGACCACCGCCGACCCCTCCGGCAACGCCATGCCCCCCGGTCCCGTGGTCCGGGGCCTGGTCCCCTTCGAGTTCATCCTGAATTCCGGCATGGCCCAGCGGGCCTACTTCCTCGACTACTGGGGCGGCCTCTGGTCCTGGGGCAGCCAGAAGACGGACACCAATTCCGTCATCCCCACCACCACCACGCCCAACCCCACCTACAAGTACCGCATCGACAGCTCCGACCTGGCGGCCTGGACCGTGGACGGTTCCGCCACCTCGTCCCCCGGCATCCGCCTCGTGGCCAAGGACCTCAGCGGCAGCGCCGTGGCCCTGTCGAACTACACGGTCACCCAGCGCTACTACAGCGAGGCCCTCTACTCGACCCTCCCCGCGCCGTTCCGCGTGGGCGAGTTCCCGGGCAAGTCCTTCAATGCGACGGGCCCGGTGCCCGCCACCGTGGGCATCGCCATCGAGAGCGGCGACAAGAACAATCCGCTGGACTACGCCTACACCGCCGCCGTGCCCAAGCCCGGGCACCACCGGCTGTCGGTGGTCTTCGACCGCCAGGACAGCGCGGCCTGGGGCGCCTCCGCCAACCCCATCGCCATCTCCCCCACCTCCACGGCGGTCTTCAATGCCTTCCCCTCCGGCGTTTCCTACCAGTTCGGCAACGGGATCATCACGCCGGGCAACGCCAGCTACTACCTCGCCCCGACGCCCTCGTCCGGAACGAAGTTCGGGTACTACGTCAACTTCCCGGACGCGGATACCGCCACCGGCCTGGTGCCCAAGGCCCTCAATCCCCCGCTGGTGGTCGCAGGGAGCCTCTTCTGGTCCTACTTCGGCCCCACCGCCGCGGACCCCTGCACCGGCGGCAGCGGCTTCACCCACAGCAACCTGATCTGCGACGTGCTCAACCCCATCGTCAAGGACACCCGCACCAACATGGCCTGCCTGAGCAACACCGACAAGTTCGTCCCCGTCGGGGTGGCTTCGGACTTCATGGCCCTGGGCACCCGGGGCGCCATCCAGATCGGCACGAAGATGGTGGTCAATCCCGCCGCCGGGGCCAGCAAGACGGCCCTCACCGCCACCACCATCGGGGGCAAGTCGAGCAACCAGTACCCCAAGGCCCGGGTTTGGCGCACGGTGCATTGACGCCCCGTCCCTGACCAGACCGGGGGCCGGCGGAAGGGAATCCTTCCGCCGGCCCCTTCCCGTTCTACCGGAGCACCATCGAGAACCGGATCGTCAGCTCCCGCCCGCCTTCCAGGGCCAGGATCACCTGCTCTTCCCAATTACCCGCCGGCAGGGCCCCCCCCACCACGAAGCGCAGCTTCTGCCGGGGCGCCGCTCCGGGCAGGTCCGGCACCCGGATGAGGGGATGGGTGGACCGGGCCGAAAGGATCCGGAAGGGCCTGCCGTCGCGGCTGCGCAGGGTCACGTCGCAGGGGACGTCCCGGCCGGCGGGCTCGGCCAGGGCCACCCGCGGAGGTTCGGCGATCACGGGGGCGAGCTTTTCCCAGGTGACCCGCAGGTTGACGACGGAGGGATTGGGGTTGGCCACGCGCAGCGCGATGGTGTCGGTGCCCGATTCCTTTCCGGGCGGCAGGTTGCGGGCCAGCAGGTCCAGGTCCACGTAGACGTCCTTGCCCACGGGGCGGGTGGCCACGCCCAGCCAGGGCGCCTCGGAAAGCTCGGCGTCCAGCACCGCGATGGGCTCGCCGGTGCCCGAGGTGAGCTTCACCGAACGCTTGCGGCGGTCCTTGCGAGCCAAGTCCCGGAAGGCGATCTCCTGCGTCGCCGGGATGACCTCGGCGAGGACGTCGGCCTCCACCGCCAGGGTCCGGCTGGCCCCGGCCGGGTCGTCGGTGACGAGCTCGATGAACTTCTTCAACGGGCCCCGGTACCCCGAGGCGTCGAGCACCACCTCCAACTCCGTGCCCTCCCCGGGTCCGAGCGTGTCCCGGCCCACCACGGTGGAGGTGCATCCGCAGGAGGCATTCACCCGCAGGATCCGCAGCGGGGCGTCGCCGGCGTTGGTGATCCGGAAGCGGTGGGCCACCTTGGCCCCGGCCCGGATCCGGCCGAAGTCGTGCCGCTCGGCGTCCAGCGCCAGCCGCTGCTGGGCCAGGCAGGTCACGGGCACGGCGGCCAGGAGCAGGAGGAGTGGGGTCCTGATCATGCGACGATCATACCCCAAATTGCAGGGGATCCCGGTCCAGCGTCACGGCCCCCCCGGGTTCCAGGGGCGCCGCGCGCATGGCCTCGCCCAGGGGGCCCCGGGAGGCGGCCTTGACGATGAGCTGCATGCGGTAGCGGTCCTTCACCTTGGCGATGGGCGATTCCAGGGGGCCCAGGAGGCGCAGGCCGGGAACGGTCTCCAGGCGCGCGCGGAGGGCGCGCAGGGGCTCCAGGGCCTCCCGGGGGCTGTCGCCCTCGCTGCGGTAGAGGCTCATGGCGGCGTAGGGGGGGTAGCCAAGAGCCTCCCGGTAGGGGAGCTCCTCGGCGGCGAAGCCCTCGAAGTTCTGGGCCACGGCGTGGACGATGGCGGGGTGGTCGGGGCTGTAGGTCTGGAGGAGGACCCGTCCGCTCAGCTCGGCCCGCCCGGCGCGTCCCGCCACCTGGGTGAGGAGCTGGAAGGTGCGCTCGGCGGCCCTGAAGTCGGGGATCTTCAGGCCCATGTCTGCGTTGAGGATGCCCACCAGGGTGAGCTTGGGGAAGGTGTGGCCCTTGGCCAGCATCTGGGTGCCCACGAGGATGTCCACGGCGCCTTCCTCCGCCGCCAGGAGGCCGGCCTCCAGGGAGCCCCGCCGGGTGGTGGTGTCCCGGTCCAGCCGCAGGATGCGGGCCTCGGGGAACAGCGCCCGGAGCTGGTCCTCGATCTGCTCGGTGCCCTCGCCCACGCCGCGCAGGTGCTCGGCGCCGCAGTGGATGCACACCTCGGGCGGGGCGGTCTCGTAGCCGCACAGGTGGCACCGCAGGCGGTAGGCGCCCTTGTGGTAGGTGAGGCTGAGCGCGCAGTGGGGACAGTCGAAGGTCTTCCCGCAGGCCCGGCACATCCAGAAATTCTCGAACCCGCGGCGGTTGAGGAGGAGCAAGCACTGCTGGCCCAAGGATAGGGCCTCCCGCATGCCCTTGAGCAGCAGGGGGGAGAACACCACCTTCTTCCGCTCCTCCTTGAAGCATTCGCGCAGGTCCACCACCTTCACCGTGGGCAGGGTCACCCCCGCGGGCCGCTCCATGAGGCGCAGCAGGTGGTACCGGCCGTTCTGGGCCGCGTGCCAGCTCTCCAGGGACGGGGTGGCGCTGCCCAGCACCACGGGGCACCCCTCCAGCTGCGCGCGCTTGACGGCGAGGTCGCGAGCGTTGATGCGGGGGTGCTCCTCGCTCTTGTAGGAACCTTCCTGCTCCTCGTCCACGATCACCAGGCCGATGTCCTTCAGGGGCGCCAGCACGGCGTTGCGCACTCCCACGAACAGCGGCGCCTCGTCCTGGAGCAGGCGCAGCACGTCGGCCTGCCGTTCCGTGGCGTTCAGGCCCGCGTGGCCCACGGCCACCTTCCCCGGGAACCGGGCCTCCAGCCTCGCCAGGAGCCTCGGCGTCAGGCCGATCTCGGGCACGAGCCACAGGACCCGGCGGCCCTTCGCGAGGACCCTGCCGGCCAGTTCCAGGTACACCTCGGTCTTGCCGCTGCCGGTGATGCCGTAGAGGAGCGAGGCGGAAAAGGCGTCCAGGTCCACGGCGGCCACGGCCCGGCGCTGCTCCTCGTTCAGGACGACGGCGCGGTCCGCGCCCTCCTCCCGGCGCTGGCTCATGAGGTCCAGGCGCTTCACCCGCTCCAGGACGCCCTGCTTGACCAGGTTGGCCAGAACCCCCGGGCCCACGGCGCAGGCCTCCAGGAGCGCGGCTTCCAGCATGGCCCCCCCGGCGCCCTCCAGGGCCAGGAGCACCTTGGCCTGGGTGGGCGTCACCCGCGGCGGGTTGGGGGCGGCGGTGCGCCGCACCTCCGTGACGCCCGCGCCCCGCAGGCCCCGGCGATGGAAGAGGGTGGGCAGGTCCAGGGTCCCGGCCTGCCACGCGGCGCCCGCCTGGGCCAGGCCCGGCCAGTCGCCGGCGTCGCGCAGGTCGCACAGGCGCGTGCCCGAGGGCAGCGGCGTCTCCCAGTCCGCCGCCACCGCCTGGGGCAGGCACAGGGGCAGCAGGTGCGCGAGGCCGCAGCCGTAGTACCGCCCGGCGAAATCCAGCAGCTCCCACAACCGGGGCGGAAGGAGCGGGAAGGGATCCAGGACGGCGTCCACGGGCTTGAGCTTCACCGCGGGCGGGGCCGGGTCCGGGCCCAGCACCACCCCCAGGGTCCGGCCGGCGCGCAGCCGCACTTCCACCCGGGTCCCGGGCTGCAGTCCGGCGGGAGCGAGGTAGGTGAGCGGAGGGATGGGTCTGGCGAGCTCGATGCGGGTGGGGATCAGGGAATCCATGCAGGGCGATGATAGCGCGGCCGCAGCCCCCGCAAAGAACTCCCGGACCCCGCCGGAGCCGGGGTAAACTGCATAGCCGCATATCCCGCCCCCCATCCTCCCGCATCCCCAAGGTCCTCCATGGAAACCAAAGGCCACCTGCTCATCGCCGACGACGAGGAGGCGTATCTCCGGACCATCTCGCAGCTCCTCACCCTCCACGGGTTCACGGTGGACTGCGCGGCCAGCGCCACCGAGGCGCGGGAGAAGCTCGAGGCCGGCCGGTACGACGTCCTGGTGTCGGACATCCAGATGCCGGGCCCTCCGGTGCTCGACGTGATCCGCCACATGCCCGCCCTGAACGCGGGCCTTCCCGTGGTGCTCATGACCGGCCACCCGTCCATGGACACCGCCCTGGAGGCCATGGGCAACGCCGTCCTGGCGTACCTCGTCAAGCCCGTGCGCACGGAGGAGCTGGTGATGCACATCCAGACAGGGGTGCGGCTCAGGAAGGTCCAGGGCCTCGCCCTGGAGTCCTCCATCCGCCTCCAGTCCTGGGCAGACGAGATGAAGGCCATCGAGGCCGACATCCGCTCGGCTCCCGCGTCCATGGGCGTCATGCCCCTTAGCGGCCTGGTGGGCCTGGTGCTCGGGAACCTCGCATCCTCGACCCTCGAGCTCAAGCAGCTGCTCGACCTGGCCCTGCAGGCGAACCCCGGCCAGGGGGTCTGCGGCATCCGCGAATGTCCGCGGCTGGGGCTGTACCGGGAGACCATCCGTACCGGGGTGGAAACCCTGGAGCACACCAAGAACTCATTCAAATCCAAGGAACTCGGGGAGCTCCGCAAGAAATTCTCGGCTTTGCTCGACGGCACGGTCCAGTCTTGACAAATCAAATCCCTTTCCCATAATTGCCCTCATCAATCCGTCCCACGGGGACACCTGTCTTGGCGTGCAGGATCCGGACCTGCAAGTCGAAGGCGCCCACCTGGAGCCACCGCATTCCGGTTGCCGGGTCTTTACCTCCTTTTGGCTCCTTGAGACCCGGGGTCCGGCATGCAGCACAAAATCCTCCTCGTCGCGACCTCCGAGGCCCAGGCGGCGGCGATCCTGCGTCCGCTCCAGGAGGCCGGACTGGCGTTCTCCAGCGAACGCGTGGCGACGTCCCAGGATCTCCGCGCCGCCCTGGCCCGCGGCCCCTGGGACCTGATCCTTTGCGAGCAGGCCCTGCCGGGACTCGCCTACCCCAGGGTCCTGTCGGACCTCCAGGCCCTCGCCCCGGCCCTGCCCTGCATCATCATCGCCCCCTCCGGGGACGAGGACCTGGTGAGCCGGGCCCTTCGCCTGGGCGCCCGGGACTTCATCTCCACGGGCCGCCTGGCCAGGCTGCCCCAGGCCGTCAGGCGGGAACTGGCAAGCATCCCTCCCCGCCCCCGGGCCCCGGAGCGGGCCGACGTGGCGGAGACCGGCCGGCTCGAGGACCTCATGGACGAGGCCTATGGGCTCCACGAGGTGATCTTCGACGCCCAGGGCGTACCGGCGGACTTCCGCTTCGTCAAGCTGAACCCCGCCTACGAGCGCCTCACGGGCATCCGGGCGGCCGAAGTCGTGGGGCGCAGGGCCCTGGAACTGGTCCCCGGATTGTCCCCGGATTGGATCCGGAAATTCGGGAGCGTGGCCCTCACCGGCCAGCCCCTGGCGGTGGATGACTACCGCAGCCTGCGGGGGCGGACCTTCGCGGGCCTGGCCTTCTGTCCCCAGCCGGGCCACTTCGCGGTGCTGTTCAACGACGTCACCGCCACCCTCGCCCTGGAAACCACCAAGGAACGCCTGGCCACCGCGGTGGAGCAGATCACGGAGGGGATCTTCATCGCCGACCTGGAGGGGATCCTCCTGTACGTCAACCCGGCCATGGAGGGCATCCTGGGGGCCGGTCCCGGCGAGATCCTGGGCCAGCCCGTGGCCAGCGTGCTGCCCGGCCTGCCCCTGGAGGACGCGGGCGACGCCTGGCAGGGGCGGTTCCCGGGGCGGAGCGCGGCCGGCGGGCCCCAGATCCTCGAATGCACCCTCGCCCCGGTGCGGGACGCCTCGGGGACGCCCACCTCCCGGGTCGGCATCGTCCACGACGTGACCATCGAGGCCGAGACCGAGCGCAGCCTGCGGCAGATGGAGAAGATGAAGGCCCTGGCGGAGGTGGCCGGGGGCGTCTCCCACGACTTCAACAACCTGCTCGCGGCGATCCTCAGCGCCACCGAGCTCATCGAATGGCAGCTTTCCGCCGACAGCCCCATCCGCCTCAAGCTCCAGGTGATCTACCAGGCCGTGATGAGGGCCGGGGAGCTCAACCGCCAGGTCCGCGCGTTCAGCCGCACCACGGAGGAGAAGAACGCGCCCATCGACCTGTCCCAGGTGGTGAAGGAGGCCATCCACCTCGTGCGGTCCACCTTCCCCGCCACGGTCCAGGTGCGCGCCACCCTCACCTCGGGCCTTTGGACCACCGGCAACGCCAGCCAGATCCACCAGGTCGTCATGAACCTGTCCATCAACGCCCTGCAGGCCATGCTCCCCGCCGGCGGCACCCTGGACTTCACCCTGGAGGACCGGGCCGGAAACGCGGCCGTCCTCACCGTGAAGGATTCCGGCTGCGGCATGGAGCCGGAGGTCCTGGAGCGGGTCTTCGAGCCCTTCTTCACCACCAAGGAGCGCACCGAGGGCAAGGGCCTGGGGCTTTCCGTGGTCCACGGCATCGTCAACGCCCACGGCGGGACCATCTCGGTGCGCAGCGAACCGGGCCTGGGCAGCGTGTTCCAGGTGGTCCTCCCCTGCAGCGTCCCCGAGGCGCCCGCGACCCTGGAACCGGTCCCCGAGGAGCCCACCGGCCACGAGCGGATCCTGTTCGTGGATGACGAGGAGGTGCTCAGCGCCCTGGGCAAGCAGGGCCTCCAGATGCTGGGCTACCGCGTCACCTCCCGCTCCGACAGCCAGGAGGCCCTGGAGGAGGTCACCCACCACCCCCAGGACTTCGACCTCCTGGTCACCGACCTCTCCATGCCCAACATGTCGGGCGTGGAGCTCACCCAGAAGATCCGCAAGATCTGCCCGGACCTGCCCGCCATCCTCATCACCGGGGCCTTCCAGGACGCCATGCCGCTGGAGGGCATGGCCACCCCCTTCGCCGAGGTGCTCCTCAAGCCGGTGACCATCCTGGACATGGCCAAGGCCATCCGGAAGGTCATGAACATGCGCCCCGCGGCGCGCTCCCGGCAGGAGCAGGCGGCGGAACCCCGGCCCGAAGGGGCCCCGGTCATCCTGCTCGCCGAGGACAGCAACACCACCCGGAGCCTGCTGCGCAGCTGGCTGGTGAAGGCCGGCTACGTGGTGGACGAGGCCCGGGACGGCCAGGAGGCCTGGGAGGCCCTGGAAAGGAATCCGGGCCGCCATTCCATCCTCGTCACCGACATCGTCATGCCCAGGCTGGACGGCCTGCGGCTCTCGGCGAAGGTGCGCAAGCTGGACGCCTCCATTCCCATCCTGATGCTTTCCTCCACCGACGACACCGAATCCATGAGGGAGGCCCTCCACCTCCATGTGAACGAATTCCTCACCAAGCCCTTCGAGTCCGCGATCCTCGTCTCCACCGTGGAGCGCCTCTGCGCCGACCAGGCCACACGGGTGAAGATCCTGCGCAGCCACGAGACCGCCCAGGCCGTGCGCATGGCCCAGCGCGCCATGGAGGCCATCCCCGAGAAGGACATGCCCATCTATTCCATCTCGGAACCCCTCACGGACGCGGGCGGCGACGTGTTCCGGGCCTTCCGCAGGGAGGACGGCTCGATCTTCTTCGCCATCGCCGACGTGGCCGGGCATTCGGTCATCAGTTCCTACGCGGTGGCGGCCTACCTGGGGATGCTCACCAACTTCCTGGCCTCGGACCTGGACCTGCGCGCCCTGGCGTTCAAGCTGAACCGGGCCATCCAGGCCGGGCCCTTCTCGGAGGTGCCCATCTGCGGCCTGTTCGGCCACTGGGACCCGGCCACGGGGCGGATCCACCTCCTGAACGCCGGCATCCCCCACGCCCTGTGGCACCGCGCCACCCGCGGCACGACGCGGCCCATCGCCATCAACGGGACGCCCCTGGGCGTCCTGGACGAACCCATCGTGGAGGAGAAGGTGGTCATCCTCGCCCCCGGGGACCGCCTGCTGCTGGGCAGCGACGGCTTCTTCGACGCGCTCTCGCCCGAGAATCACACCTTCCTCGACCTGGCCGGTCCCATCTGGGAGAACCTCCGCGGCACCGACATCTACCAGGCCATCAACCTGGTTTCCGAGGCCGCCCGGGCCCACGCCGGGGGGAACTTCGGCGACGACCTGCTCGTGGTGGCCCTGGAACAGCCTCCCCCGGCGCCGGATTCCGACCATCTGGCCCTGGACCTCCCCGCCGACCTGGAAGCCATCGACGACGCCTGCGAAGCCCTGGAGGCCTTCCTGGACGGCAAGGGCTGGACCGCCCCCCACGGCGGGCAGGACCGGTACGACACGCTCCTTGCGGTTCGCGAGGCCCTTTCCAACGCCGTGCTCCACGGCAGCCCCGGCGACCGCGCGGGTTCGGTGCAACTCTGGGCCAGGCCCATCCCGGGGGACGGGTTCCGCGTCGGCGTCGTGGACGGAGGCCAGGGGTTCGACCTCGGCGCCCACACCCCGCCGGACACCGCCTCCTCCGAGCGGGGCCGCGGCATCCCCCTCATGCAGTTCTTCGCCAGCCGGGTCGCCATGGTCGGCGGGGAACTGGTCATGGATTTCCGGCCGTCCCACTCCCATCTAAGTGATTGACATGCATTTCCCCGATCCGATACTGACAAGGTTTCCACCCGCCCATTCGGTGCGGAGTGTCTTGACGGGCGGGGCCAGGACCTGCAAGTCGGGGGCGCAATTCCACGGACCTTCGCGGCCGCCGTGGGTTGGGCCCCTTTTCGTATTCCCACATGACCCATGCCCCGGAGGATCGCGATGCCAGTGAACAATCCCAGCCCCAACGATCCCGTCACCCTCAGGATCCCCTCCGGCGGCAACCTGGTGGCCAGCACCGTGGAAGCCCGGCGCAAGGCGGCCCTGGAGGCGCTGGCGGCCCCCTGCGCGGAAGCGGTCCTGGACCTGACGGAGGCCGAGGTGGTGGACTCCCTGGGCATCACCCTCATCCTCGGGCTGTTCAAGACCTGCCAGCAGCGGAAGATCGGTTTCCGGGTGGAGGGGGCCAACGCCGACCTCATGCGGGTCTTCAGACTGTTCAGCCTGCCCAAGCTGTTCCCCATCGTGGAGCGATAGATGACCAGCCTGGCTGATGAAAGTATCATCGCCGATTTCGTGGCCGAGAGCCGGGAGCACCTGAGCACCATCGAGCCCGATCTCCTGGCCATGGAGGACCTCGGGGCCAAGGTCTCCCAGGAGGTCATCAACCGGGTGTTCCGGGCCATCCACAGCCTCAAGGGCGGCGCGGGGTTCTTCGCCTTCGAAGCCCTCAAGCGGCTCAGCCACGCCATGGAAAGCGTGCTCATGCTCGTTCGCGACGGCAAGCTCCACCCCACGCCCGACCTCATGGACAGCCTGTTCACGGGGGTGGACCGGCTGCGGGCCATGCTCGACGACATCCACGCCAGCGACGCCGTCCCCTGCGCCAAGGAGCTGGCGGGCCTGGAGGCCATCCTCGGCGGCCAGGGCGTGGACCTTTCCGAGACCGTCAAGGGCCGGGCCAAGGGCTCCAAGCGCGACTTCGACCTGGACGCCGAGGGCGTCCGCTCCGCCCTGCGCCGGGGCATGAACATCTACGGCGCCATCGCCTACCTGCACCGGGACCTCAAGGACCAGGGCATGGCTCCCCTGCAGTTCCTCAACAACGCCCTGTCCGTGGGCACCTGCCTGGACGCCTTCATCGACATCGAGGCCATCGCCAACCTGGAAAGCTGCCTGGAGCAGGACCTGCCCGTCACCCTTCTCTTCGCCAGCGTCCTCGAACCCGACCTGGCCGCCCTGGCCCTGAAGCTACCGGTGGAACAGGTGAAGGCGCTGGAGGTGAAGGCCCTCAGGGACAAGCTCAAGGCCAAGCCGGCCAAGCCTTCGGAAGCGGCGCCGGCGCCCGCCCCGCCGGCGGAGGCCCAGGCGGCGCCCGGGGACGACCCGGAGGATAAACCCGAAGACAGGCCCGAGGCCAGGGGCCCCGCCAAGGAGGGCGGCAACGAGACCCTGCGCGTGCGGGTGGACCTGCTCACGAACCTCATGAACCTCGCCGGCGAGCTGGTGCTGGGGCGCAACCAGCTGGTGCGGGCCATCACCGAATACCGCAACGAGATCCCCGGCCTGGGCGCGATCCTCCAGAACGTCAACCAGGTGACCACGGAGATGCAGGAAGGCATCATGCAGACCCGCATGCAGCCCATCGGGACGGTGTTCAACCGCTTCCCCCGCATCATCCGGGACATGAGCCGCCAGCTCGGCAAGCAGATCGAGGTTCGCATCGAAGGCGCGGAGGTGGAACTGGACAAGTCCATCGTCGAGTTGCTGGTGGATCCCCTCACCCACATCATCCGCAACTGCGCGGACCATGCCATCGAGGGCCCCGCGGAACGCAAGAAGGCGAAGAAGACCCCCACCGGCGCCATCCACCTCCACGCCTTCCACGAGGGCGGCCAGATCAACATCGCCGTCCGCGACGACGGCCGGGGCATCGATTCGAGGAAGGTGCTCGAGAAGGCCGTGGCCAAGGGCCTGGTGACCAAGGCCCAGGCCGCCGAGATGACGGAGCGGGAGATCGTCCACCTGGTGTTCGCCCCGGGGTTTTCCATGGCCGAGACCGTTTCGGACATCTCCGGGCGCGGGGTGGGCATGGACGTGGTGCGCACCAACGTCGAGAAGCTGGGGGGCCACGTCGAAATGGAGACGGAGGTGGGCATGGGCACCACGGTGCGCCTGCGCCTGCCCCTGACCCTGGCCATCATCCCGTCCATGATCGTGGGCGTGGCTGACCACCGCTTTGCCATCCCCCAGGTGAACGTCGTGGAGTTCGTGTGGGTCAAGGCCTCCGAGGCGGCCCAGCGCATCGAGCAGGTGCAGGGGGCGCTGGTGCTCCGCCTTCGGGACAAGCTCCTGCCCCTGGTGCGCCTCGCGGACGTGCTGGGCATCCCGCGGGTGTACGCCGATCCTGCCACCGGCCAAGCGCTTCCCGACCGGCGGGTCTCCATCGCCGACCGCCGCGCGGCGGAATCCCCCGAAGCCGACCCGAGGGAGGGGGATCGCCGGGAGGACTGGCGCACCGACCACAACATCATCGTCCTGCGGGTGGGCAAGAACCAGTACGGCGTCATCGTCGACGAGCTCTTCGACATCGAGGAGATCGTCGTCAAGCCGCTGTCCAGCTTCATCCAGGGCACCAAGTGCTTTTCCGGCGCCACCATCCTCGGCGACGGGCGCGTGATCATGATCCTGGACGCCGGGGGCCTGTCCACCACCGCCCAGCTCCACTTCTCGGACCTCCAGGCCGAGGAGCTCCGCCGGGCCGAGGAGGAGAAGCGCAGCGCGGCCCTGAAAGCCTCCCGGCGAAGGTCGGTCATCCTGTTCGAAGCGGCCTCCGGCGAACGCTTCGCCGTGCCCCAGGACCACGTGCTCAGGCTGGAGCGCATCCTGCGCAGCAGGATCGAGCTCATCGGCGAACGGGAGTACATCGAATACCGCGGCGAGGGCCTGCCCCTGGTGCGCCTGGACCGCCACCTGGAGGTGCGGCCCCTGGAAAGCGGCCTGCAGGAATACTTCCTGGTCATTCCCAAGATCCCCGGCCAGAACTCCACCGCACGCCCCCCGGCGGGCATCCTGATCTCGGAGATCCTGGACGCCCTGGACGTGGAGGTCGAGCTCAAGAAGGTCGAAGTGCGGGGACCCGGCCTGCTGGGCTCGGCCGTGGTGCAGGACCACCTGACCCTGTTCCTGGATCCGGTTGACCTCCTCCGGGCCGCGGGCCTCATGGGAGGGGACGCCGCATGAGCCAGTTCGCCACCTTCCGAGTCGGAGACCGCCTTTTCGGCCTGGACATCCTGGGCGTCCGGGAGATCATCCGGGTCTCCAACATCACCCCGGTGCCCAGGAGCGACGCCCACATCCGCGGCCTCATCAACCTGCGCGGCCAGATCGTCACCATCCTGGACCTGTCGGTGCGCCTGGGCCACGAGCCCGCCCAGGTGAAGGACTCCAGCCACATCGTCATCCTCAAGCACGCCTCCGCCTCGACCCCGGCCGGGGGCCAGGCCCGGGGCGGCACCGCCGACGTCATGGGCCTCCTGGTGGACGCCATCGGGGACGTGGTGGAGGCCGAGGCCACCCTGGCCGAAGCGCCCCCGGCCAACCTCACCGACGCCGAGGAGCGCTTCCTCGCCGGGGTCCTCAAGACCGAAGCCGGCCTCCTCGTGCTCCTGAACGTCCAGGAACTCCTTTCCAGCAGCTGACCACCGTTCTCCTCCCCGGATCCGTCCCACGCACCGAACGAACCCAAGCCAGGAGCCTCCATGCAATTCCTCGACAACATCAAGATGGGCCCGAAGCTCATCACATCGTTCCTCATCATGGTCGCCATCACGATTTTCGTGGGCACCTTCGGCGCCGTGAAGCTCAACTCCGCCGACGACTCGGACGAGCTGCTCTACCAGAAGATGCTGATTCCCATCGGCTACCTTTCGGACGTGCAGCAGTACAACCACCGGCTCCGCGTCAACATGCGCGACGCCCTCATCTCCGGCGACATCGACCGGTTCCAGCAGCGATACAAGGAACTGGAGGACCTCGCCGCCAAGTCGGAGGACCTCTACGAAAAGACCATCCTCACCGAGCTGGGCCGCGTGGTCTACGTCAAGTACAAGGAGGCCAAGAAGGCCGTCGTGGAGTCCAACAACACCTTCTTCGCCCTGATCCGCTCGGGCAAGAAGGGCCAGGCCGAGGATCTCCTCTACGGAGGCAACTACCGGCTGGTGCAGGCCCTGAACACCGCCACGGACGAAGTGGTGAAGTCCAAGCTCAACATCGCCAAGGAGACCTCTGACCAAAACACGTCACAGGCCTCCGCCGCCATCCGGGCCATGACGGTCCTGATGGCCGTCGCCGCCGTTCTTGGCGTGATCCTCGGCATCGTCATCGCCCGGTCCATCACGCGGCCCATGGCCATGGGCGTGGACATGATGAACGAGATGTCCAAGGGGCACCTGGGCAGGCGCCTGCGCATGAACCGCCAGGACGAGATCGGCCAGCTGGCCCAGGCCATGGACGGCTTCACGGACAACCTCCAGGGCATGGTGGGCGGCCTCGGCGAGATCGCCAAGGGCGACCTCACCCGCGAATGGACCCAGTCCGACGCCCAGGACGAGATCAACCCGGCCCTCAGGACCGTGCGCGCGAACCTCCTGGCCCTGATCGAGGACGCGGCCATGCTCAACAAGGCCGCCATGGAAGGCAAGCTCGCCACCCGCGCCGACGCCTCCAGGCACCAGGGCGACTACCGCCGGATCGTGCAGGGCGTCAACGACACGCTGGACGCGGTCATCGGTCCCCTCAACGTCTCCGCCGGCTACGTGGACCGCATCTCCAAGGGTGACATCCCCCCCCGGATCACGGACAAGTACAACGGCGACTTCAACGAGATCAAGAACAACCTGAACACCTGCGTCGATGCCGTCAACGCGCTCGTGGCCGACGCCGCCATGCTCAGCAAGGCCGCCATGGAAGGCCGGCTCGCCACCCGGGCCGACGCCTCCCGCCACCAGGGTGATTTCCGCAAGATCGTGCAGGGCGTCAACGACACCCTGGACGGGGTCATCAACCCCATCAACGAGGTCCAGCGGGTCATGGCGGCCATGGAGCAGGGGGACCTCACCGCCCGCATCACCACCGAGTACAAGGGCGACCTCCAGAGCCTGCGCAACGCCGTGAACAACAGCGCCACGAAGCTGGCCCAGGCCCTCACGGAGATCAGCGGCGCCTCCAACACCCTGGCCTCCAGCTCCGACGAGCTCACGGCCACCTCGGACACCATGGCCAACCGGGCCGAGCAGATGACGCTGCAGGCCAATACCGCCGCCGCGGGAACGGAGCAGGCTTCCACCAACGTGAAGAACATGGCCGCGGGCGTGGAGGAGATGAGCGCCAACGCCAACACCGTGGCCTCGGCCTCCGAGCAGGTCACCGCCAACCTGCGCACCGTGGGCGCGGCCGTGGAACAGATGTCCTCGAACATGAAGACCATCGCCGCCTCCACGGAGCAGATGACGGGTTCCGTGAACACGGTGGCCACGGCCATCGAGGAAATGAGCGTCAGCCTGAACGAGGTGTCCAAGAACTCGGGCCAGGCGGCCACGGTGGCCGGCAAGGCCTCCCGGAGCGCGGCCAGCACGGCCGAGACCGTGAACAAGCTCGGCCGCAGCGCTCAGGAAATCGGCAAGGTGGTGGACATGATCAAGGGCATCGCCGCCCAGACCAACCTGCTGGCCCTGAACGCGACCATCGAGGCCGCGAGCGCCGGCGAGGCCGGCAAGGGCTTCGCCGTGGTGGCCAACGAGGTCAAGGAACTGGCCAAGCAGACCGCGGGCGCCACCGAGGAGATCCGGGCCCAGGTGGAGGACATGCAGGGCAATACCCAGCAGGCCGTCAAGGCCATCGACGACATCGTGCAGATCATCGGCGAGATCAACGCCATCTCGGCCAACATCGCCGCGTCGGTGGAGGAGCAGACCGCCACCACCAACGAGATCTCCAAGAACGTCGGGTACGCCGCCCGGGGCGCGGCCGAGGTGGCCCGCAACGTCCAGCAGGCCGCCACCGGCACCAACGAGGTCAGCCGCAACGTCCAGGAGGCCGTGAAGGGCGTCACCGACATTTCCCGCAACATCAACCAGCTCGCCCAGGGCGCGGGCGACGTCGCGAAGAACGCCGGGGAAGCCTCCAAGGGCATGAACGACGTCTCCCGGAACGTGGCGCACGTCAGCACCGCGGCCAAGGACACCACCCGCGGCGCCGCCGACACCAACAACGCCTCGAAGGAACTGGCCCGGCTCGCCGAGAAGCTCCAGCAGAACGTGTCCCGCTTCAGGCTCTAGCAATCTCCGTCCCGGGCTCACTATACTCAAGGGAACCCATCCCACGCAGACTCCTCGCCCCACGCGTTTCGCAATGCGGAAGAACCCATGACGACCCGCCTCCAACCCTGCCCGCCCTCCCAAGGATCCAGGCATGGGATTTGAGTCCATCCAGCCCTCCGATTTCCGGCTCATGCGGGACTACATCGAGAGGAACTGCGGCATCGTGCTGGGGGAGGAGAAGGCCTACCTCGTGGAGACGCGCCTCGCGGGCCTCCTGATGGAGACGGGGTGCCTGGACTACGGGGAGCTGTACCGCCGCGCCGCCGGCGAGACGGGAACCGCCATGCGCGACCGCATCGTGGACGCCATGACCACCAACGAGACGCTCTGGTTCCGGGACGGGCATCCCTTCGAGATCCTCCGGGACGTGCTGCTGCCGGAGCTCTCGGCGCCGCTCCTGGCCGGCCTGCGGTTCCGCATCCGCATCTGGTCCGCGGCCAGTTCCACCGGCCAGGAGCCCTATTCCATCGCCATCACCATCCAGGAGTTCTGCCGCCGGAACCCCGGGGTCCGGCCCGACCAGTTCGAGATCCTCGCTTCGGACATCTCCCCTTCGGCGCTGTTCCTGGCCAAGGCCGGACGGTACGACGCGGCGGCCCTGGGCCGGGGCATGCCCGACGAGCTCCGGGACCGCTACTTCCGCCAGGAGGGCCAGGTGTGGGTGGTGGACGACGCGGTGAAGCGGATGGTCACCCTGAAGAAGTTCAACCTCCAGGATCCGCTGGACGGCCTGGGCCGCTTCGACATCGTCTTCTGCCGCTACGTCACCATCTACTTCTCGGATGCCTTCAAGCGCCAGATCTTCGAGGGCATCTCCCGGCTCACCAGCCAGGGCGGCTATTTCTTCACCAGCGCCGTGGAGAACCTCCAGACCTCCGACGACCTCTTCGCCCCGGTCTACCACGGCGCGGGCACCTACTACCGCAGCAGGAAAGGCTAGGCCGATGCCCTCCACCAGGCTCAGGATCCTCATCGTTGACGATACGGCGGTCTACCGCCGCATCCTCACTGAGGTCGTGGAGTCTCTCCTGGTCGACTGCGAGGTCTCGGCCTGCCCCAGCGGGCAGCTCGCCCTCAACCGCCTGGACAAGGCCGCCGTCGACCTGGTGCTCCTGGACGTGGAGATGCCCGACCTGAACGGACTCGAGACCCTGCGCCTCATCCGGACCCACCACCCCGCCACGAGCGTGATCATGATCAGCGGCACCACCTCGGCCGCGGCGGCCTACACCGTGGAGGCCCTGGCCCTTGGGGCGCTGGAGTTCGTGAACAAGCCCGAGGGGGCCGACGCCGAAACCAGCCGCGCCGAACTGCGGGACATCCTCCGGCCCATCGTGCGCCACGTGCAGACCCGTGCCAACCTTCGCGTCGCGCCCGCGGCGCCCCCCGTGCCCTCGCCGAAGGTGCCCGCGGCCCCTGCTCCGCCCGCGCCGCCCGCGCCTCCCCCGCCCCGCCGCCAGGCGCCCGGCCCCACCCGGTTCGCGGTGCTGGGCATCGGCGTCTCCACCGGCGGCCCCAACGCCCTGGGCGAGCTGATCCCCGCCCTGCCGGCGAACCTGGGCGTGCCCGTGCTCGTCGTGCAGCACATGCCTCCCCTCTTCACGGCCTCCCTGGCCGAGCACCTGGACCGGAACTCCCGGCTGTCCGTGCACGAGGCCATCGAGGGCGAGCCGGTGCTTCCCGGCAAGGTCTACATCGCGCCCGGCGGAAGGCACATGGTCCTGCGGCGTTCCCGGGAGGGGGACCAGGCCATCATCGGCCTCAACGAGAACCCGCCCGAGAACAGCTGCCGGCCCTCCGTTGACGTGCTCTTCAGGTCCATGGCCGCGCACTACGGCGGCAACATCCTCGCCGTGGTCATGACCGGCATGGGCAACGACGGCTGCGAGGGGGTTCGGGCCATGAAGCGCGCCGGGTGCCACTGCCTGACGCAGTCCGAGGACACTTGCGTGGTCTACGGCATGCCCATGGCGGTGGACGAGGCGGGTCTCTCGGACGAGCGCGTCCCCCTGCCCCTCCTGGCATCGCGCATCTCCAGCCTCGTGGGGGCCGGGAGGATGCCGTGAGCCAGGGGATAATCACCAGCGCCGAGTTCCGCCTCCTCCGGGACTACATCCAGGAGCACTGCGGCATCTGCCTCGGGGAGGAGAAGGCCTACCTCGTGGAGACGCGCCTCGCCGGCCTCCTGGCCAAGCACGGCTGCCCCGACTTCAGCTCCTTCTACCGGCTGGCCCGGCACGACCCCTCCCCGGCGCTCCGGGAGGAGGTCATCGATGCCATGACCACCAACGAGACCCTCTGGTTCCGGGACGCCCATCCCTTCGCCATCCTGCGGGAGAAGCTCCTGCCGCCCCTGGCGGACGGGATCCGGCGGGGGGACCGGGGCCGGGTCCGCATCTGGTCCGCGGCCTGCTCAACGGGCCAGGAGCCCTACTCCATCGCCATGGTCATCCTGGAGTTCTGCCGCCTCAACCCCGACATCAGCCCCGCCCAATTCGAGATCCTGGCCTCGGACATCTCCCCTTCCGCCCTGTACCTGGCGAAGTGCGGGCGGTACGACGAGAGCGCCATGCGGCGGGGCCTCCCGCCCGGGCTGCGGGACCGCTACTTCCAGGCCGACGGCGCGTCCTGGGTCGTGAACGACGAGGTCAGGCGCCTGGTCACCTTCCGGCCGTTCAACCTGCAGGAGCCCATGGGTCCCCTGGGGCCCTTCGACGTGGTCTTCTGCCGGAACGTGACGATCTACTTCGCCGACGACTTCAGGCGGCGGATCTTCGCGGGCATCGCCAGCCTCCTGGCCCCCTCGGGCCACCTCCTGATCAGCGCGGTGGAATCCCTGCGGGGCGCCGCCGACGCCTTCCTGCCCATGACCCACGCCGGGGGAATCTACTACCGGTGCGATCCCTCCATTCCCGGAGCCGAACGATGAAGATCCTGTCCGTTGACGATTCCACCACCATGAGAAGGATCATCGGCCGGGTGGTGGGCATGCTGGGCTACGACTTCGCCGAGGCGGCCAACGGGGCCGAAGCCCTGGAACTCCTGGCCCGGGACACCTCCGACATCGCCCTGGTGATCATGGACATCAACATGCCTGAAATGGACGGGATCACCTGCCTGCAACGCATCAAGGCCGATCCCGCGCTCAAGCACCTACCCGTCATGATGGTCACCACCGATTCCGACCGCGCGCGGATCATCCAGGCGGTGCAGGCCGGGGCGGCGAACTACGTGACCAAGCCCTTCACGCACGACGACCTGGTGACCCGCATTGCTGCGACGCTGGGTGAGGATGAATTCTAGAACCGCAGGCTCAGATCCACGGACGGGGCGCTGTGGGTGAGGGCGCCCACGCTCAGGAAATCCACCCCCGTTTCCGCCACGGCCCGCGCGCGCTCCAGGGTCAGGTTCCCGCTGGCCTCCAGGAAGACCGGGCTCCCGGCTCGCAGGGACACGGCCTCGGCCATCTGCGCGAGGGTCATGTTGTCCAGGAGCACGCCGTCCACGCCGGGGGTCGCCAGGCACTCGGCGAGCTGCTGCAGGGTCTCGGCCTCCACCTCGATGCGCACCAGGTTCGGGGCGACGGCCCGGGCCTGGGCCACGGCCTCGCGGATGCCGCCGGCGGCCGCGATGTGGTTCTCCTTGAGCAGGACGCCGTCGCCCAGGGTGAGGCGGTGGTTGAACCCGCCTCCGCAGCGCACGGCGTACTTCTCCAGCAGCTTGAGCCCGGGCGTGGTCTTGCGGGTGTCCAGGATGCGGGCGCCGGTGCCGGCCACCGCGTCCACGAAGGCGCGGGTGAGGGTCGCCGTGCCCGAAAGGCGCTGCAGGAGGTTGAGCATCACCCGCTCGGCCATGAGGATGGCCCGGCTGGAACCCTCGATGCGCATCACCACGGCGCCCGGGTCCACGCGATCGCCGTCCTGGGCCCCGGGCACGACCTTCAGGCCCGGGTCCACGGCCCGGAAGACCTCCGCGGCCACCGGCAGCCCGGCCAGCACGAGGCGTCCCTTGGCCACCACCCGGGCCTCCATGGGGCGGTCCGGCACCGAGGCCGAGGTCCAGTCCTGGGTGCCCCAGTCCTCCCGCAGGAAGGCCCGGACGGCGTCCACGTATGTCAGGGGGTGCGGCGCGTTGAACATGGCTAGACCATCCTTCCGGCCATGGGCCGCCCGCCCAGGAGGTGGAAGTGCAGGTGGAACACCGTCTGCCCCGCGTCGGGCCCGGCGTTGGAAACCAGCCGCCACCCCGAGGCCACGCGGCCTTCCTCGGCCGCGAGCTTCCGGGCCACCAGGGCGATCTTGGCCACCACCGGCGCCAGTTCCGGCGTGACGTCGTTGAGCCCGGCCAGGTGGACCCGGGGAATGATCACGATGTGGGTGGGGGCCTGGGGCGAGATGTCCCGGAACGCCACCACGTCCTCGTCCTCGTGGACGAAGGTCGCGGGGATCTGCCTAGCGGCGATCTTGCAGAAGATGCAGTTGGGGTCGGACATGGTGGCTCCCGGTTGCCCTGTATTTTGCCCGGATTATGATCGATGGTATCGAAAGGTTGACCCCGTGCCCTTCCACATCGTCCTGCACCAGCCCGAAATCCCCCAGAACACGGGCAGCATCGGCCGCCTTTGCGTGTCCACCGACACCCGGCTGCACCTGATCCACCCCCTGGGCTTCGACACGTCGGACTACTACCTGCGCCGGGCGGGCCTGGACTACTGGGAGCGCCTGAACCCCACCCACCACGCCTCCTGGGAGGCCTTCCTGGCCGCGGAACCCGCCATGCGGCTGTGGTTCTTCAGCACCAAGGGCGACCGCCGCCACACCGACGTGCGGTGGCAGGACGGCGACGGCCTGGTGTTCGGCCGGGAAACCGTCGGACTGCCCCCCGAGATCCTCGCGGCCTACCCCGAGCAGCTGGTCAAGATCCCCATGCGCGGAGAATTCCACCGGAGCCTGAACCTCGCCCAGGCCGCGGCCGTGGGCCTCTACGAGGCACTGAGGCAGACCGAAGGCTGGTAGCCCCGCGAGGAGTGCCTTCCGAAGGGCGGCAACCCGATCTGTCGACAGAAACCTGTCGTACGGAAAGCCTGGTGGAAAGACTTCGGCGCCTCGGCGACAAGCTTTTCGTCACAACTTGCGAACAGATGGGATTCCGCAGAACCTAAGATCCAATCGTGCCTTTTACCGCGGTGCGACAGATCGGTACAAGCCTTCCTGGCGGTTCACGAGAAGGGGCAGTCCGCCGTCACCCGCATGCAAAAGGCCCCCGGCTCCACCGTGATCTCCGCCCGGTCCCGCTCCGCCACCGGCTCTCCGTCCATGTGCCACGGGCAGGCCCGGTCCAGGCGCACCACGGCCTTCCGGATGCGGCCCTCCTGGCGCAGGCTGGTGCGTCCCCCCTCCCGGAACAGCTGGGGCACCTCCGACAGGACGTCGAACACCCCCGGCCTCTTGAGCCGCACCCAGCTGAGCACGCCGTCGGCGGGGTGGGCGCCGGGGGCGATCCAGAGGCCGGAGCCGTACTGGGGCAGGTTGGCGAAGCACAGGCTCCACGCCGTGGCGGGCAGTTCGGGCTCGGGGCCCCTCCAGGCGGCCCGAAGGGTTTCCATGCGGCCCCGGACCTCCCGGGGCGCGGGCTGGGCCTCCCAGGAAAGGGCCACGTCCCGGTGGTTCCGCCACAGGGCCAGGCAGTTGCGGGCGTAGGTCCGGAAGCCCCGCCCCTGGGCCCGGTCGAAGGCCAGGGCCACCTCGGCCTCGAAGCCGGTGCCGCAGAGGTTGAGGAAGGGCGCGCCGTCGAGGCGGCCCAGGTCCATGGCAAGGTCCCGGCCCTCCAGGAGGCGCAGGACGGCGCCGGCGGGGTCCAGGGGGGTGCGCAGGCCCCGGACGAGGCCGTTGCCCGAACCGCCCGGGACCGCGCCCAGGGCCACGGGCAGGCCCAGGGCCGCCAGGGCCGCC
>MTLE01000578.1_pt2 | contig 48554 bp, 35 predicted proteins | sample 1982461 | NCBI WGS metagenome assembly MTLE01 (sample SAMN05712605, study PRJNA340218) | biofilm metagenome | isolation source: sample SPL anode biofilm adapted to -200 mV | place: USA | collected 2012-02-03 | reverse complement strand
GGGTTTAACCCCGGAAATCTCAATCGGATTCGTTGAGCGCATAGCTTGTGCTTCGCCCCCCCGCCTCCTCCTTGCGGAGCACCCCCCTCGCCACCAGGTCGTTGATGTCCCTCAGGGCCGTGTCCTGGGAGCACTTGGCGAGGATGGCCCACTTGGTGGTGGTCAGGTTCCCTTCGAAACCCTCGAGAAGTTTATTGAGCATCCTTGCCTGGCGGTCGTTCAAAGGCAGGGAGGCCCAGCTCCGCCAGAAGCGGCTTCTGGCCAGGACGGCGTCCAGGGTGGCATGGGCCTGGGTCACGGCCCGCAGCAGGGTCTCCAGGAACCAGGCGAGCCACTCCGTCACGTCCAGGGATCCGCGCTGGGTCTTTTCCAGGATGGCGTAATAGGCCTTCCGTTCCCGGTGGATCTGGGCCGAAAGGCTGTAGAACCTCCGCGAGCTGCCCTCGGCGCGCGCCAGGAGCAGGTCGCCGATGGCGCGCGCGATGCGGCCATTGCCATCCTCGAAGGGATGCAAGGTCACGAACCACAGGTGGCCAAGTCCGGCTCGAACCAGGGAGGGTTCCACGGACGGGCCCTTGACCCAATCGAGGAACCGCTCCATTTCCGCGTCCAGCCGCAGCGCGGGGGGAGCTTCGAAATGGACGCGCTCCCGGCCCAAACGACCGGACACGACCTGCATGGGGCCCTTGGCGTCATCACGCCAGGCGCCCACCCGGAGCCTGGAAAGGCCCGAGTGCCCCGTGGGAAACAGGGCGGCATGCCAGCTGAACAATCGCTCCCGGGTCAGGGGCGCCTGGCCGTTGGACGTGGCGTCTAGAACCATGTCCACGACGCCCTCCGCCCTGCGGTCGGCCGGTGCGAGCGCGCCGATGTCGACTCCCAGCCGGCGGGCGACGGAAGACCGGACCGAATGCGCATCGAGCCGCTCACCCTCGATTTCGCTGGTCTTGAGGACATCCTCGGAAAGGGTTGCAAGGCTGGCCCGGTCACGATCCCCCAATCCGGCCTCGGCCAGGCGCCCCAGGAGAGCCCCTTGGGCCCGGCTGGCAAGGGCCATGGGTTCCGCAAGGTTCGACAGGTCGAAGCGCCATTGGGGCCAGGCGCCGGATTGCCAGATGTAGGGGGAATCACCGCTGATCATGCGGAGATTGTAGGTCCCATTCACCGCATTGGCCAGATTGTCTTATTTCCCATCAAAAATGGACGCAATTCGATTGCCGCCTTCCCCTGAGCAGACCTCCAGGACGCAGGCGCGAAGCCACCGGTGGGCCGGGTCGGCCTGGTTCCGGGGATGCCATAGCAGGGACACGGTGATCTCCTCCGTGGGAAAGGGCAGGGGGAAGCTGAACAGCCCCTTCCGGAGGTTCTCCGTGTGCCGGCCGGGCACGGTTGCGATGAGGTCCGAATCCCGGGCCAGGGCGATGGCCGCGGAGAATCCCGTGACCACGGCGGCGATCGTCCGGGAGGTTCCGCACGCCGCGAGGGCATCATCGACCAGGCCCTGCTCCACGCCCCGCCGGGTCACGGAGACGTGCCGGCCCCGGGCATACCGGTCGAGGGTCATCCTCCCCTTGGCCAAGGGGTGTCCGGGGCGGACGACGGCGATGAGCGTGTCCCTGAACAGGGCCTGGGCGCGGATTTCCGGGCCGATCATGCGTTCGAGGACGCCTGTCTCCAGGTCCACGGTGCCGTCGCGAAGGCCGCCGCTCTCCTTGTCCGGTTTCTGCATGAACCTCAGCCGGACCCCGGGCGCCTCCCGCGCGACCCGCCGGATGAGGCTGGGGCCGAAGTTCTCCACGAAGCCGTCGCTGGTGCGGAGCGTGAAGGTCCGGTCCAGCCGGCGCAGGTCCGGCGGGGAGGCGGGCCGGAGCGCGGTTTCCGCGGCCTCCACAAGGTTCGCCACCTGTTCCCTGAGTTCCAGGGCCCGGGGCGTGGGAACCAGGCCTCGGCCCGCCCGGACCAGCAGCGGATCCCCCGTCGTCTCCCGCAGGCGGGCCAGGGCCCGGCTCATGGCCGAGGGGCTCAGGTTCAGGCGTTTCGCGGCCCGCGCGACATTCCCTTCCGCCAGGACCACGTCCAGGGTGACAAGCAGGTTCAGGTCCGGCCGGATCATACGCAGACCATAGCACTTTCGGGCCTTCCCGAAGGGCGGGATCGGGGACCCGGGGGGCATGGATGGCGTCGTACGCACGATTCAATTGCAAACAGTGCACCTTCCGCCATGCCATCCCGGTGGCCACCTTGAAGGGGCCGGCCCGTCCGGGCACGCCCCAGAGAGGTCCCCATGAACCCAAATTCCCCAGCCTCCCCCCCGAATCCGCCCCGCCCGGCCTGGACGCCTTCCGCCCGCGGGGCCCTGGCCGGCCTGGGGCTCTCCATGTTGATGAGTTCCCTCGACACCAGCATCGCCAATGCCGGGCTGCCGGCGTTGGCCAAGGCCTTCGGCGCCTCCTTCCAGGCCGTGCAGTGGATCGTCCTCGCCTACCTGCTGGTGATCACCACCCTGATCGTGAGCGTTGGGCGGTTGGCCGACAGGCTGCGGCGGAAGCGGCTGCTGCTGGGCGGGGTCGGCCTGTTCACCGTGGCCTCCCTCGCCTGTGGCGCGGCCCCCACCCTGTCCGCCCTGGTGGCGGCCCGGGCGGCCCAGGGCCTCGGCGCAGCCTTCATGATGGCGCTCACCGTGGCCTTCGTGGGCGACACCGTTCCCAGGGACCGGACGGGAAGCGCCATGGGCCTGCTGGGGACCCTGTCCGCCATCGGCACCACGCTGGGGCCCTCCCTGGGCGGAATCCTGACGGCCACTTTCGGCTGGCGGTCCATGTTCCTGGTCAATGTCCCCCTGGGCCTGGCGATCCTGGTGCTGTCGGCCCGCTTCCTTCCCGCGGACCCGGCCCCTTCCAGCACGCGCCGTCCGGGGTTCCCCGGGAGCAGCACCGCCCTCCTGGCCTGGACCCTGGGGGCCTACGCCCTGGCCATGACCCAGGGACACGGGCGGATCGGCCTCACCAATGCCCTGCTTCTGGTCGGCGCCGGCGCGGGGCTGGCCGGCTTCCTCGCCACCGAGCGCAGGGCGGAGACGCCGCTGGTTCCCCGGGCCCTGTTCCGGGAGCCGGGCCTGGGCGCGGGCCTGGCCATGAGCGCCCTGGTTGCCACGGTCGTGATGTCCACCCTGGTGGTGGGTCCGTTCTACCTCTCCCGCACCCTCGGCCTTGACGCCGCGCAGGTGGGGATGGCCCTCTCGGTGGGCCCGCTGGTGGCGGCCCTGAGCGGCATTCCTGCGGGACGTTTGGTGGATCGCTTCGGCGGATCCCGCATGACCTGGGTGGGTCTCGGGGGCATGGCCCTCGGCGCGGCCCTGCTGACCCTTTCGCCCGCACGATTCGGGCTGGCCGGGTACCTCCTGCCCATCGGCGTCACAACCTCGCACTACGCCGTGTTCCAGGCCGCCAACACCACCGCGGTCATGACGGCGATCCCGCCGGACCAGCGAGGCGTGGTCTCGGGCCTGCTCAGCCTCTCCCGGAACCTCGGCCTCATCACGGGCGCCTCCCTCATGGGTGCCATCTTCGCCCTGGCGTCCGGCGCGGCCAACGTCGCAACCGGCAGCCCCGGCGCCGTTTCCGTGGGCATGCGAAGCACCTTCGCCGTGGCCGTCCTCCTTCTGGGCGCGGCGCTTGGGGTTGGGATCCGGACGCGCGGCCCGCAGGCCGCGATGGCGTGAAATGCGGCCCTTGCCGCCAACGGGGCCCGCGCCTCAGCGGGCCGTTCCGAGCAGCTTCTGGATATCCGCGTCCATGTCACCGTGAAACGCCCCGAGCGGTGATTCGGCAAGGTAGGACCGGGCCCGGATCACGGTGGCTTGCTGCGAAGGCGTCAGGGGCTTGCCTTTCTTCATGACCGCAATGCAGGCCAGGGCGCCTGCCAATTCCGCCTCCTGTTCCCTGCGGACCTCCTCCCCCTTTCCGTCCCGAACCTGCCTGAGGAGCCGCACCTGGTGATTCACCTGGTTGAACTGCTCCAACTCCAGCAGACGGGCGTTCCGGGACAGCCAGAAGATCGAACCGGCCCCGCACCCAAGCGCAAAGCCCAGGACCACCATGAGGATCGGGAAAAGGTTGGCCTTGCGGGGTCCCATGGACGCTCCTCCGGGGAGATGGAATGGATTGGAATGCCATGAATCTTAACCGAGCCGTGGGCGGCTTTTGGGAAAAAGCACGCTTCCCGGGGCCCCGCGCCGTATGCTGGCCGCTATCCCAGGGGGGATGGCGGCCTCCGCCACCCGCCCGCCAACCAAGGAGGACACGCCATGCAACTCGACCACTACGTGACGCTCGGCCATTCCGGTCTGCGGGTAAGTCCCATGTGCCTGGGGGCCATGACCTTCGGGGAGGACCTCGGATGGGGTTCGACCGTGGAGGAATCCGGGCGGATCATGGACCGCTTCATCGAACGGGGCGGGAACTTCATCGACACCGCCAACCTCTACACCAAGAGCCATTCCGAGAAGATCATCGGGGACCACCTGGGGCGCCATCCGGCCCGGCGGGACCGCCTGGTGCTGGCGACCAAGTTCAGCGGCAACCTCTACCCGGGCGACCCCAACGGCGGCGGCTCGGGCCGGAAGTCCATCATCTCCGCCTGCGAGAACTCCCTCCGCCGGCTCCAGACGGACTACATCGACCTGTACTGGCTGCACAACTGGGACGTGCACACGCCCATCGAGGAGACCATGGCGGCCCTGGACGCCCTGGTGCAGGCCGGCAAGGTCCGGTACCTGGGCGTCTCCGACACGCCCGCCTGGAAGATCGCCCAGGCCAACATGCTGGCCCAGTTCCGGGGCTGGTCCGCCTTCATCGGCCTGCAGATCGAGTATTCGCTCCTGGAGCGCACCGTGGAGCAGGACCTGGTGCCCCTGGCGCTGGAGTTCGGCCTGGGCATCACCCCCTGGTCGCCGCTGAAGAGCGGCGCCCTGAGTGGGAAATACACCCGCACCAACGCGGGTTCCCAGGCCCGCAGCCGCGGCCCGTTCCTGGAACCCTTCCTCAACGAGAAGACCTACGCCCTCCTGGACGTGATGGCGGAGATCGCCGGGGCCCACGACACCACGGTGGCGCGGGTGGCCCTGGCGTGGGTGGCGGGGCGCCCGGGGGTGGCGTCCACCATCATCGGCGCCCGGCACCTCGGGCAGCTGGAGGACAACCTGGGCGCCCTGGACGTGACCCTGGCCCCCGGGGAAATCGCCCGGCTGGATGCGCTCACCACGCCCGTCTTCGGGTTCCCGGCCACCATGCAGCCCATGTTCCCCGCCATCCACAACGGAGGAACCACGGTGAACGGCGTCCACGCCCCGGCTTCGGGGTTCGGCCTGGTGGCGGGGGAGACGCCCTACTGACCGGAGGGGCCAAAGGGCAGGGGGGGGCGCGGTTTCTTCCAACGGGGGGACGGGCAAATCAAAAGAGGACGGGGTCAATATTTAATATTGAGAATTAGACTCAATATCTGTAAATTGGAACCAGGACGACTCCTCGCCCGCCCCTCCACCCATCCCATCCCCCGAAGGGCCCCGCCGGGCCCGGGGGAACCTCTGCCTGAAAGGGAAATCCATGCCCACGTCCGTTCTCCGCCTGCTTTCGGCCTCCCGCACGCCGGGGGGGCTCCTGGTTCCCCTGGCGGCCCTGGTGGCAGCTCCCGCCCCCGCAGCGCTGCCGGTGAACCTTCCCGCCCAGGATCTGGCCACGTCCCTGGAGGCGCTGGCCGCCTCGGCGGGCCTTCGGCTGGCGGTGGCCCCGGGGGTCCTGCAGGGGCGCAGGGCGCCGGCGGTGAGCGGGACCCTGGAGGTCCAGGCGGCGCTGGGGGCCCTGCTGCGGAACAGCGGGCTGGAAGGCCGGGTGGTGGACGGGACCCTCCAGGTGCGCCCGGCGGGCGCCGAGGCGGTGCTCGCGGAAGTGAAGGTGAAGGGCTCCAAGGTGCGGGAGACCGCCACCGGTCCCACCACGGGGTACCGCCCCACCCGGTCCCTCACCGGCGCCAAGACCGACACGCCCCTGGCCGAGACGCCCCAGGCCATTTCCGTGGTCACCCGCGCCCAGATCGAGGACCAGGCCGCCGTCAGCGTGGGGGACGTGCTGAACTACGCTTCGGGCGTGCGCTCCAACGCCTACGGGGTGGACAGCCGCGGCGACTGGACGCGGGTGCGGGGCACCGAGCCCACCCAGTTCATGGACGGCCTCCTCCAGGTCTACGGCTACAACAACAACGTGCGCCCCGATCCCTACCTCCTGGAGCGGGTGGAGGTGCTGCGCGGCCCCTCCTCCATGCTGTACGGCCAGGGCAGCACCGGGGGCGTCATCAACCTCCAGAGCAAGCGGCCCCAGGCGGAGCGGCAGGGGGAGATCGGCGTGCAGTTCGGCAGCTTCAACCGCCGTCAGATCCAGGGCGACCTCACCGGCTCCCTTTCGGACGACGGCCGCTTCTCCTACCGACTCGTGGGCGTGGGCCGCAGGAGCGACACCCAGGTGGACTTCGTGCCCGACGACCGGTACGCCGTCGCCCCTTCCCTCACCTGGCGCCCCGACGACGCCACCAGCCTCACCTTCCTGGGCTACTGGCAGAAGGACATGAGCGGCTCCTCCGCCACCTTCCTGCCCTGGTCCGGCACCGTGCTGCCCAATCCCAACGGCCAGATTCCCACCAGCCGTTTCGTGAGCGAGCCCGGCTACGACGCCTACGACATGCGCCAGGCCAGCCTGGGCTACGCCTTCGAGCACCGGTTCGCCGGCGGGTGGACGCTGCGCCAGAACGTCCGGTACGCCTCCAACCGGGGCACCTACCGGAGCCTCTATCCGGCCAGCAACTTCGCCAATCCCACCAGCCCCTACCTGGACCCGGACCAGCGGATCATCAGCCGCTACATCTGGGCCAACACGCGCGACGGCCACGCCCTGGTGGCGGACCAGTCCCTGGAGGGCACCGTCAAGGCGGGGCTCTTCGAGCACCGCCTCCTGGTGGGGCTGGACCACCTCCGCTACTCCGAGCACGCCGCCTCCGCCTTCGGCTTCAGCCCCTCCTTCGATCTCTACGCCCCAGTGTACGGGAACTTCACGGCGCCCGACCTGACGCCCAACCCATCCACGGAGCTGCGGCAGACGGGCCTCTACGTGCAGGACCAGATCCGCATCGCCGAACGGTTCGCCTTCACCCTGGGCGCGCGCCGCGACCACGTCACCAATGCGTCCGAGGGCTCCGCCACGGACCGCGACGACGCCACCACGGTGCGCGGGGCCTTCATGCTCCTGACGGAAGCCGGGTGGTCGCCCTACGTGAGCTACTCCGAGTCCTTCCAGCCGGTGGCGGGGAGCGACTTCTACCAGCGGCGCTACAAGCCCCTGCGTGGCGAGCAGTGGGAGGCGGGCGTCAAGTACCAGAGCCCCTCGGGCGCCACCTCCTTCAACGTCGCCTGTTACGACCTCAAGGAGAAGAACCGGCAGATCCCCGACCCGGCCCAGCCCCTCAACAGCCTGCAGGCCGGCGAGACGCGGAGCAAGGGCTTCGAGGCTGAGCTCAAGACCCGGCTCACAAAGAACTTCGAGTTGGTGGCCAACTTCGACCACATCGACCTGGACGAGCAGCTGGAGGCCACCCCCGCCAACCAGGGCTCCCTGTGGGGCCGCCTTCGGTTCCCCCTGGCCGGGATGGAGGGCTGGTCCGCGGGTGTGGGGTTCCGCCACACCGCGGCCTTCCACAACCCCGCCGCCCCCGAGGTGGCCGCCACGAACCTGGTGGACGCCATGCTCGCCCTGGAGACCGGCCCCTGGCGGTTCGCCGTCAACGGCACCAACCTCGCCGACCGGATCTACACCACCACGATCCTGAGCCGGGGTGACGCCTGGTACGGCGCGCGGCGCAACCTCATCGCCAGCGTCACCTACCGCTTCTGATGCACCGGGAAAGGGTCGCCGTGTTCCGGAGAATCCTCGTCAACCTCCACCGCTGGTTCGGCCTGGGCGCGGCGGCCTTCCTGTTCGTGGCCGGCCTCACCGGGGCCGTCATTTCCTGGGACCACGAGCTGGACGCGCGGCTCAACCCCGGGATGTTCCACGCGCGCACCCAGGGGGCGCCGCGGTCCGCCCTGGACCTGGCGGCCCAGCTGGAGGCGCGCGACCCGGCCATCCGGGTGCGCTTCATGCCCCTGGCCGTGGAGCTGGGCCGCACCCTGCTGGTTTCCGTGGAGCCCCGGGTGGACCCGGCCACGGGAAAGCCCTTCCAGGTGGGCTACAACCAGGTGGCCCTGGACCCGGCCACGGGCGAGGTCCAGGGCCGCCGGGACTGGGGCCGCGCCTCCCTCAGCCGGGAGAACCTGCTCCCCTTCCTCTACAAGCTGCACTACAGCCTCCACCTGCCCAGGGCCTGGGGGATCGAGACGGGCGTGGTATTCATGGGCGTCCTGGCGCTGCTCTGGGTGATGGACAGCTTCATCGCCCTGGGGATCTCCTTCCCCTCCCGGGCCGCCTGGCGCCGCACGTTCGCGATCCGCTGGCGCCAGGGCGGGCCGAGGCGGACCTTCGACCTGCACCGGGCCGGGGGCGTGTGGACCTGGCTCCTGGTCCTCGTGCTGGCCGTGACCTCCGTGAGCATGAACCTGGGGCCCCAGGTGGTGCGTCCCGTGGTGTCGTTGTTCTCCACCCTCACGCCCTCGCCCTTCGCGTCCATGGTGCCGGGCCCGCCGGCCGAGCCCCGCGTGTCCCTGGCGGAGGCCGTGGCCCTGGGGCGGGCCGAGGCCCGGCGCCGCGGGTGGACGGCCCCCGCGGGGGGCGTGTTCCACAGCGCCGAGGCGGGGGTATGGGGGGTCGGGTTCTACGAACCGGGCCGGGACCACGGCGACGGCGGCCTGGGCAATCCCTGGCTCTACTTCGATGCGGGCGACGGCCGGCCGCGGGGGGCGGACGTCCCCGGCACCGGCAGCCGCGGGGATATTTTCCTGCAGGCCATGTTCCCGCTGCACTCGGGGCGCATCCTGGGCTGGCCCGGGCGGGTGCTGGTGTCGGCCCTGGGACTGGTGGTCGCCTCGTTCTCGGTGACCGGCGTGCTGCTCTGGCTGCGCCGGCGGCGGAACCTGCGGGCCAAGGCGTCAGCCCTGGCGTAGCTCCGCCAGGAACGCCACGAGGCCTTCGGTCATTCCGGGCCTGGCGGCGGCCCCGGCGATCTCGTTGCAGGGGTCCCACCGCTTGTTGGCCTCCACGATCCGGGGGCCGGCGGGGGTCAGGGCGATGTCCCACCCCAGCGTCCGCATGGGCAGGAAGAGGAGGGCGGCCCGGCGCGCCAGGGCGCAGGCCGCCTCCCAGTCCGGCAGTGGGAAGTCCCGGAAAGGCACGCCCGTCCTGGGGTGCACGGACACCTCCTGGATGCCGATCCCGCCCGGGCGCATGCCGACGGTGTGGACGAGGGTTCCCTGGGCGACGTCCACGTAGCTCAGCAGGTTGCCGTTGGTGCCCTCGTCGTAGTTGTCGACCACGGCCCCGCCGGCGATCACCCGGAGCATGGCGAAGACCACCCGGCTCTCCCCCCGCGCATCCACGTCGGTGACCACGCGCACGGTCTGGAGGTAGGGCGTCCCGCTCAGGGCCGCCATGGCCGGGTGGGGGTGGAGCCGCTCCTGGACCACGAAGGTGGCGTACCGGGGATCGGTGAAGAAGGCCGCCGGCGCGAGCGTCTCCGGGTGGTGCCCGGTGGCCGAACCGGTGAAGCCCCCGCCCTCGCGGCGGAAGATCTCCACGCCCCGCCCGTAGGCGCCCCGGCTGGGCTTGACCACGAATTCGTCGGGGAGCGTGGCCAGGAAGGCCCGCCAGTCGCCGGGGTCGCGCAGGGGGCCTCCCTCCGCGGTGAACCCCGCCGGGCGGGCCACGACCCCCAGGAGACGGGGAACGGGAAGCCCCAGGCCCTGGCCGTAGGCGTAGAAGAGGGCCTTGTCCTCGGTGAGGCAATCGAACCGGTCCGGGTTCACGCGGGTCTGGAGCCGGACGAGGGTGGCTTTCGAGATGGTCGCCGCCAGGGCGGACAGGGGCAGGCGCGGGTCAAGGAGGCCGTCCTGGAGGGCCTCCCGGACCCGGAAGCCTCCGTGGGCCCGGAGCCAGGCGAGCCTGCGTAGCAGGGTGATCCCGCCGATGCGGTAGAAGCGGGCGGCGGCGCCGAGGTCCGAAGCGAGGGTCAGACCGCGGGCGGGGATAGAAAGCCACTTCTTCCAGAGGGCTCGACGCATGTAATTTCCAGGTGATCTCCAGATTACCGCAAGCCTTTGGCGAGTGACGAAAAACGAGGCTATGCCGGCGCCGGGGGGGGCGGAAAGGGTGTTGAAAAACGCAAAACAGCTGGCACAATGGCGGGATTCCCACCATCCTATCTCCCACCATGGCGCTTTCCCATCCGACCCCCGTCCAGGCGCGGACCATCGCGCGCCACCACCTGACCTTCCTGGGGTCCGGGGACGCGCCCATGCTCTTCTGCCACGGGTTCGGCATGGACCAGACCCTCTGGCGGCGCCTCGCCCCCGGTTTCGCCGGCCGGCACCGGGTGGTGCTCATGGACCACGTGGGTTCCGGCGCCTCGGACGTGGGCGCCTACCGGCGCGAGCGCTACGGCGCGCTCGAAGGCTACATCCAGGACGTCCTGGAGGTGGTGGCGGCCTTCGACCTGCATGACCTGGTCTTCGTGGGGCACTCGGTCAGCGCGATGATCGGACTGCAGGCGGCCCTCCGGGAGCCCGGGCGGTTCCGCTGCCTGGTCATGCTGGGCGCCTCGCCGCGCTACCTGGACGATGCGGGCTACCGGGGCGGGTTCACCCAGCGGGACGTGGATGAGCTCCTGACGGCCTTCGACCTGAACCGGGAGGCCTGGGCGGGGGAGTTGGCCCGCGCCACCGTGGCGGACCCCCGGCGCCCGGATGTGGCCGGCGAGGTGGAGCGCGCCTTCCTGGCCGCGGAGCCGAGCATCCTGCGGCACTTCGCCCGGACCACCTTCGCGGTGGACGCGCGGCCGAGCCTGGGCGCCTGCCGCCATCCGGTGCTGCTCCTGCAGTCCCGGGAGGACCCCATCGTCCCGGTGGCGGTCAGCGAGTATCTGAAGGACGCCATCCCCGGCGCACGCCTGCACTATCTGGCGACCTCGGGGCACTTCGCCCAGCTGAGCGCCCCAGGGGAGGTGGCGGGGGCCATGGAGGCCTTCCTCGCGACGCTGGAGCCCGGGCATGGTTGAGCTCTCCGGACTCTGGGACACGGACTGGTTCGAAAGCGCCCCGGTGGGCTTCCTGGCGGCCGCCCCCGACGGCCGGGTCCTGCGGGCCAATCCCGCGCTGCTGGCGTGGTTGGGGCACACCGAGGCGTCCCTGGCGGGCCTCGCCTGGCCCGGGGCGTTCCTCACCCCCGCCGGACGGGTGCTGGTGCACACCCACCACGTGCCGGTGCTGGCGACCGGAGGCCGGCCCGGCCGCATCGCCGTGGACCTCCTTCGCCGGGACGGCAGCCGGTTCCACGTGCTCCTGGAGGCGGAGGTCCACGGGGAACCGGGCGGGGGGCTTCACCATCGCATGACCTTCGTGCCGGCGGTGGAGCGGGAGGTGTGGGAGCGCGACCTGGTGGAGGCCCGCCGCCTGGCGGAGGACCTGGTCGACGAGATGCGCGAACTGAACCAGGACCTGGAACGCCGCGTGGCCGAGCGGACCGAGCTCCAGGCCCAGGCCAACCGGGACCTGGACGCCTTCGTGCGCACCGTGGCCCACGACCTGCGGAACCCGCTCCAGGCCCTGGTTTCCCTGGGCGACATCCTGACGTTCAGGGCCGGGCCCACCCTGGCGGAGGAGGACCGGCAGGTGCTGGCGCGGATCGTGGAGGTGGGCGCCACCATGGGCAAGATGGTGGAGGCGCTGCTGCAGCTGGCCGTCGCCAACGACCGGCCCCTCCGGAAGGGCTGGGTGGACCTGTCGGCGGCGGCGGGAGCCCTGGCCGCGGAGTACCAGGCCTCCTCCCCGGGCCGGGAGACCACCTGGGAAATCCAGCCGGGGCTGCGGGCCTGGGGAGATCCGGGGCTGCTGGACGTGGTCCTGCGCAACCTGCTGGGCAACGCCTTCAAGTATTCCTCCCGGCGGGAGCGGGCCCACATCGCCTTCCGCGAGGAGCCGGACGGGTTCTGCGTGCGCGACAACGGGGCCGGGTTCGACGCGGCGACGGCCGCGCACCTGTTCCAGCCCTTCCACCGCTTCCACGCCAAGCACGACTTCCCCGGCCAGGGCATCGGCCTCGCGACGGTGAAGCGCATCGTGGACCGGCACGGGGGAACCCTGTGGGCGGAATCCGCGGTGGGCCAGGGGGCCGCGTTCCGGTTCCGGCTGCCCGGGCCCGAAGGCGAGGCCTGATCAGCCCGCTTCCGGCGTGACGGGCAGCATCCAGCGGTACCCTTCCCGGTCGAGGGTCTGGATGAAGGGGGACTTGTCCGTGTCGCCCAGCTTCTTCCGCAGGGTGCCGATGTGCACGTCCACGGTCTTGGGCATGGGCTTGCCGTCGGGGTCCCAGGCCATGTTGAGGAGCTCCTGGCGGCTGTTCACCCGGCCCGGGTTGGAGAGCAGGACCTCCAGCAGCCGGAATTCCCGCAGGGTGAGGTTCAGGTTGGTGCGCCCGCGGTGCACGTCCAGCTGGAGGAAGTTGATGCGGAAGGGGCCGCTGCGGAGGATCCGGGGCTGGGACTCCTGGTTGCGCGTCCTGCGGAGGATGGCGCGGATGCGGGCGATGAGCTCGAGGGTGGAGAAGGGCTTGCCCAGGTAGTCGTCCGCGCCCTGGGCCAGGCCCTGGAGGAGGTCCGCGTCCCCGGTGCGCGCGGTCAGGATGAGCACCGGAACCGGGTCCCGCCGGCGGCGGAGCACGTGGAGCACCTCCATGCCGCCCACCCGGGGCAGCATGAGGTCGAGCACGATCAGGTCCGCGGGCCGGCTCTCCTGGATCGCCAGGCCTTCGCCGCCGTCGCCGGCCGTCTCGGCCTGGAAGCCCGCGGCCTCCAGATTGAGCTTGAGCATCTCCGCGATCTCGGGCTCGTCCTCGATGACCAGGATGCGATCGGGGGGTAGGGATTTGGCCGCCATGATTCCTGATGGTAGACGGAATCCGGCGAGGGCCGGCAACCGAAAGTTCAGGGGTCGAAAGCGTACCGCTTCCCGGATCGGAGCGGATGGGCGCGTAGCCCATAAGCCCTGTCATTCAAGCTGAAACAAGTGCGTGAACGCCGCGTTAAAAACGTGGAATTCCTTTGTCGGCCTTTACTGGACGCAGCTCCGGCGGAAAGCAACGATCAGACAAGTCAAAAGCCATTCCACAATTCATATGGGAGCCCACTCATGATCCTACCTCGTCAATCCTGGAGCGCGATGCGCATCAGCGCCCTGATCGTGGCCTCGTCGGGGCTGCTCTTCAGCCAGAGCAGCGCCGTGGGCAACATTACCGGCACCGTGAAGGGTCCGGACGGCAAGGTCGTCGCCGGCGCCCTGGTCCAGGCCCACACCTCCCGCGGCGTGCAGGAGCTCAAGACCGGCTCCCACGGCGACTTCAACTTCCGCCAGATGGTCCCCGGGCCCGTGCGCGTGAAGGTCTCCGCCAAGGGGACCTCGGGCTTCGAGGGGGCCATCACCGTGGTGGCCAACCAGACCAACCGCATGGACATCAAGCTGGGCGCCCAGGGCATCGTCGTGGAGGTGGTGGACACCCAGGGGATGGAAGTGATCGACACCACCCAGGCCACCACGGGCATCGTGATGACCATGGCCGAGATCAGCGAGCTGCCCATCTACTACATGGGCACCAGCCGCCTCACCGCCACCACCTTCCGCGCGCCGGGCTCCGTGATGGACACCATCCACGGCACCGACAGCCAGCACAACACCTACGTGGTGGACGGCGTGTCGGCCTCGGACGCCAACTACGGCGGCCAGAACGTCAACCTGAACAACGACTTCATCGACCAGGTGCAGGTGCTCACCAGCGGCATCTCCGCCAAGTACGGCCGCTTCACGGGCGGCGTCCTCAACGTCACCACCAAGAGCGGCACCAACGAGTTCACGGGCACCAGCCGCTTCGAGATCGCCAACGAGAAGTGGAATTCCAAGTACCGCATGCCGGGCGTGGCGTACTACTACTCCAACCTCTACCACTTCCCCATCACCTGGTCGCCCGTTCCCGACCACCACCAGACCGTGCAGAGCTACACCCTCACGGGCCCGATCATCAAGGACAAGCTCTTCTTCGCGGTGGCCTACCAGACCAACAGCCCCGAGACCCGCCTCGTCACCAAGACCCAGCCCTCCATGGGCGGGGAGGTGCCCTACACCATCGTGCGGGACTCGTACCTGCTGGACGCCAAGGTCGACTGGCAGATGTCCCTGGGGCAGCGGCTGTCCCTGGAGCTGAACGAATCCAATTCCCGGGACCTCAACGGCATCTCCAACGGCACCGTCTCGACCCTGGAGACCCTCAGCGGCCTGACCAAGTCCAAGAAGGGCTACTACTCCCTGGGCTACCTGGCCCAGATCTCCTCGTCCCTGGCCCTGGACGTCAAGCTCAACGACGCCTATTCCAAGAGCGGTGGGCCCGGCACCGGACCCACGGGCGGCAAGCTCCTTCCCACCTGGAAGGAACTGGAGTCCAGCGACGTCCTGGACAACGGCTACGGCTCGGACAGCCAGGCCGATAGCCACACCCGGACGGGCGGCATCAACCTCACCTGGGTGACGGAAGCCATGGGCACCCACGAAGTGGAAGGCGGATTGCAGTTCTACCACTACAACCGCACCGGCGCCGCCTCGCCCACGCCCTCCAACTACGAGATCCAGTTCCGGAACTACGCCACCGGCGCGACGAATCCCGGCCTCGCCAACCGCGTCCTCACGCCCATGAGCGCCGATACGACGCTCTACAGCTACTTCCCCACCCGGGGCGAAGCCGACACCAAGGTGAACAGCCTCTACGTGAACGACTCCTGGAAGGTGGACACGCACTGGACCTTCAACCTGGGCCTGCGCTTCGACCAGTACAAGAGCGCGAACAACCCCGAGAACATCACCTACTCGTTCCAGACCTTCGCCCCCAGGCTGGGCGCGAGCTACGACCTCAAGGGCGACAAGACCCACGTCTTCCGGGTGGGCGCGGCCCAGTACTCCGGCATGATCAACCAGGGCAACCTCGCCTCGGCCACCGTCACCTCCTCCCCCATCACCCGGGAGTACATGTACATCGGCACCGGCGGCCCCAACCAGGGCACCGGCCTGGACGCGGTCCTGCCCAGCGGCGCCATCAACTGGGCGGCCTGGGGCAACCACAACGGCCAGACCGGCATCGACAACCCCAACATGGTCCGGGACCCCCTCACCGACCGCAACATCTTCGTGGATCCCAACATCAAGGCCCCCAGGACCTACGAGGCCACCGTGGGCTACGCCTACAACGACACCCTCCAGAACCTCACCGTCACCTTCGTGCGGCGCTGGAACGACCAGTTCCTGGACGACTTCCACTACGGCAACGGCATGGCCCCGGGCAAGGCCAAGGTGGTCATCAAGAACGACCCCAACGCCAAGCAGAACTACTACGGTGTGGAGATGGCCTACCGCCGAAAGCTGGGCGAGAACCTGCTCGTGGGCGGGAACGCCACCTGGAGCCGCACCTTCGAGAACGCCGGCACCAACCTGGGCGGCGCCGCCTCCCAGGCCAACGACTTCGGCGAAGGCAACATCCCCACCTACCAGCTCAATCCCATGGGCCCCGCCCCTGGACTGGACGTGCCCGTCATGGTGAACGCCGACGTCAACTATCGCATCGCCATCGGTTCGGGGACCCTGAACCTGGGCCTGGTGGGCACCTACAAGTCCGGTACCGCCGTGGCCTTCCGGTCCGGCCAGGCCCAGACGACCACCGCCTTGCAGGACCAGGGCTACGCCTCCTCCTACACCCGCTACTTCCCCGAGCTGGGCATCCTGCGCCAGCCGGAGGTGTGGACCGTGGACCTGCAGACGGGCTATGAGCAGAAGCTCTACGGCAAGGTCGCGGCGTACGCCAAGATCAACATCATCAACGTGTTCAACCGGGTCCGCTACATGACCCGGGACACCGGCGGCACCGTCGTCGCCCAGGGGATGACCTTCCCCTACGCGCCGAGCCCCGCCGACGGCTCCGTGGCCAGCAACACGTTCAATCCCAACCCGACCTTCGGACTGGGGCAGGGCAACCTCTTCCCCCGCACGGTCCAGGCCGTCCTGGGCTTCAAGTTCTGAACGCAGGGTCTGGCTAGAATGATCTCCATGCCCACCATCCAGGTCTGCAGGCCCAAGCGCCACCGCCTCCGCGGTCGGTTCCGGGTGCTGCGCGGCTACGGCAGGCTGCTCTCGCCGCCCGCGCTGCTGGGCCTGTGGCTCCTGGTGGCGGGCCTGAGCGCCTTCCTGCCCGGAATGTTCATCGGCCATCGCATGACCGTGGCCCTCCAGGTCTGGGAGGGCCAGGCCCACGAGGCGGGCCTGGCCGTGGTCAAGGCCTGGACCCACCCCCACGCCCCCGTCGCCTTCACCCGGGGCGACGAGGTGGAGGTGGGGCGGTGGCTGGACGAGGACCCGCTGCTGCAGGCGCTGGTGGATCCCGCCGCCGGGCGCGTGTGGCTCCGGGATGGCCGGCGCCTGCGCCCGGCGGATCCCGCCGGCCGGGAGGAATCCTCCCGCCTGCTTCAATGGGCGCGGCAGGCCCAGGCCTCCGGGGGGTCCACCTGGATCCCCCCGACCAAGGACAACCCCCGGGCCTATGAGGAGAGCACCCTGGCCCTGGCCACCGGGCGCCACTGGGCCTTCCGGGTCTGGCACCCCTCCGCCCCCGCGACGGAAGGCTTCCTGGATCGCTTCATGGACCGGGGCGCCCCCTACCGGTTCGCCATCACGCGCTACGACCGGGATCCCCAGGTGGGGCAGCGCAACGCCGAAAGCCGCGCCGTGGCGCCCCGGAGCCGGACGTTCCGCCCGGCCCGGCCCACGTTCTCGGCCATGTTCCCGGACCTCAGCCTGTCCTTCGGGGATCCCTGGGTGGCGGGCCTCTGGGGCACCCGGGCCCAGGCCGAAACCATGGATCACCGGATCCGGGCCTGGACCCGCATGGCCTGGGGCGCCCACTTCGCCTTCGTGGCGCTCCTGGGCCTGGGGTGCCTGCTGCACGTCTACATCAGCCGGCGCGACCGCCTCCGGGCCGACCAGCTGGCCTTCCTGGCCCACAGCCTGAAGACGCCGCTGACGGTCCTGAAGCTGCGCTGCGACACCGTGCGCAACGCCAACCTCGCCAAGGAGGTCCAGGAGTCCCACCTGGCCCGCATCGGCGACGAGGTGGACAAGCTGGTGAAGATCATCGAAGCGGGCCTGGAAGGGGTGCGCCCCGAGGCCCGCGTCCCGGTGGCGGAGGTCCTCGGCGCCGCCTTCTTCCGGCGGCTCCACGGGCAGATGGAACCCATCTTCGCGGGCGAGGGCAGGACCCTCGACCTGGAGGTGGAGGACGTGACCTTCCGCGCCTCCTCCAGGGCCCTGCAGCCCGCCCTCAACACCCTCCTGGAGAACGCGCTGGTCCATGGCCAGGGCGCCACCCGGGTCCGGGTGCGGCGGTGCGGCAAGGTCGTGGAGATCCAGGTGCGCGACGAGGGCCCGGGCATCCCCCTCGCGAAGCTTTCCGACCTGGCGGCTTCGGGCGTCGCCCAGGCCGGGCCCGGCCACGGCGTGGGCATCTTCCTGCTGCGCCAGATGGCCGCGCACGAGGGCTGGGGACTGCGCTTCGACGCGGTGGGCGAAGCGGGCTTCGCCGCCGTCCTGGAGATACCGGCCTAGGCCGGAACCGGCGCTCCCACTGGATCCGCGAGGATCCGGGCGGCGCCTTAAAACCCGGCGTTTTCCTGTCCAGACTTCACTGGGACGGGCCGCCGCCCAGGGCGATCCTTGCTGTTGGCGGGACGCCCGCAAACCCTGAGCACCCATTCCCTGGAGCACCCCATGAGAAGCATCGTCCGAACCGTCCTGATCTGCTGTTGCGCCGCCCTCGCCGGGAGGGCGGGGGCAGAAGGGGCGACCTACCTGAAGATCGGCGATCCCGCCCCCGCCATCGCCTCGGCCACCTGGATCAAGGGGACGCCGGTGAAGGCCTTCGAGAAGGGCAAGCTCTACGCGGTGGAGTTCTGGGCCACCTGGTGCGCCCCCTGCAAGGAGAGCATCCCCCACCTCACGGAACTGGCCCGCACCTACAAGGGCAAGGTCACCGTGATCGGCATGGACATCTGGGAGACCCAGAAGGCGGGGAGCGGCGACACCCTGCCCAAGGTCAAGGCCTTCGTGAAGGCCCAGGGGCCGAAGATGGGCTACCGGGTCGCCGCGGACGGCAGCGACGGCCGCATCGCCGACGCCTGGATGAAGGCCGCCGGCGAGGGCGGGATCCCCTGTGCGTTCCTGGTGGACCGGGAGGGCCGCGTGGCCTGGATCGGCCATCCTTCCGCGCTGGAGTCCGTCCTCAAGGAGGAGCTGGCGGGCACCTACGACCTGGCCGGGGCCCGGACCCGTCGCGAGACGGAACTGGAGATCACCCGCCCCATCGGGGAGGCCATGGCCGCCAAGAAGTACGCCGAGGCCGCCAAGGCCATCGAGGCGGCGATGGAGAAGCGCCCCAAGCTGAAGTACTCGCTGGCCTACCAGCACCTGGTGGCCCTCTACCATGCCGACCTGGAGCGGGGCATCCAGGTGTCCAAGGCCATCCTGGAGGAGTCCAACCACGAGCAGGGCGCCTACTACATGATGCAGGCGATCTTCGCGGTGGAGACGGACCTCGCACCCGCCGCCTACGACTTCGGCAAGAGCCTGGCCAAGGACCTGGAGGCCCGGGGCATGGGGAACTACATGCTCACCGCCATGAAGGCCGAACTCTACGCCAACAGCGGCGATCCCAAGGCGGCGCTCCGGTTCGCGGAGGAGGCCCTGGCCGCGGCCGAGAAGGATCCCCACGCCACGCCCGGCAACCTCGCCCTGATCCGCAAGAACCTCGCCAAGCACCGGGAAGGCCGGTAGCATGCGACGCGCCCTCGCCGCCATCCTCCTCGCCGCGCCCCTGGCGGCCCAGACCGTGCCCCTGGTGGAGCGGACCCTGCCCAACGGCTTGAGGGTCCTGCTGGTGGAACGCCACAACGCCCCGAGCATCGCCTGCGGGTGGGTGGCGCGGGTGGGCAGCGCCAACGAGACCGCCGGGGCCACCGGCATGGCCCACCTCTTCGAGCACATGATGTTCAAGGGCACCGACACCATCGGCACCCGGGACGCCGTGCGGGACCGGGAGCTCAACGCCGCCCAGGACCGGCTCCGGGCCGGCATCCGCGAGGAGCTGGCCCTCCTCCGGGAGCGCCAGCGCCGGGGCGAGGGCGGCGGCCTCCAGGACCCGCAGGCCCGGAGCCCCCGGCACCAGGAGCTCCTGGACGCGTTCAACCGCCTCGTGGCCGAGCAGCGCAGCCTGGTGGTCAAGGACGAGCTGCCCAAGATCTACGACGAGATGGGGGCCACCGACCTGAATGCGAACACCACGCCCGACCGCACCTTCTACCACGTCACCGTGCCCGCCAACAAGCTCGAGCTGTGGGCCTGGCTGGAGTCCGACCGCCTGAAGAACGCCGTGTTCCGGGAGTTCTACAGCGAGCGGGACGTGGTCCTGGAGGAGCGGCGCCAGCGCACCGACGCCACGGCCACCGGCCGGATCCAGGAGGCCTTCGCGGCCCTCTCCTGGGAGGCGCTGCCCTACCGGTGGCCCGTCGTCGGCTGGCCCAGCGACGTCACGCAGATCACCCGGGAGCAGGCCGACCGGTTCTACGCCACCTACTACGCCCCCAACAACCTCTCGCTCGTCCTGGTGGGGGACTTCCGCACGGAGGAGGCCTTCGCCTTGGTGGAGCGGTACTTCGGGCGCCTGGCCCCCAATCCTGAGGGGGTGCCCCCGGTGCTCACCACCGAGCCTCCCCAGGTGGCCGAGCAGCGCATGGTGGCCGTGGCCGACGCCAGCCCCATGCTGCGGGTGAACTACAAGACCGTCCCCGGGGTGCACCGGGACGCCCCGGCCCTGCAGGTGCTCGCGGGCATCCTCAACGGCGCTTCGGGGCGCCTGCACCGCCTCCTCGTGACGGGGGAGAAGACCGCCCTGTCGGTGCGCAGCGGCGCGTTCGGGATGCGCTACGGGGGTTCGTTCACCCTCATGGCCGAGCCCGCCCCGGGCCACGGCCCCGCCGAGCTGGAACCCGCCCTGTACCGGGAAATGGAGAAGATCGCCGCCGGCGGCGTCACCCCCCGGGAACTCGCGCGCGTGAAGAACCAGGCCCAGGTCGGCCTGTTCCGCATGCTGGAGAACAACGCGGGCCTGCGCTACGCCCTGGCCGAGGCCGAGGGCATGGGCACCGCGCGGGACCTCCTGGACGCCCCCCGGCGCCTGGCCGAGGTCACGGCGGAAGACGTGGCCCGGGTGGCCCGGACCTACCTCAAGCCCGAAAACCGCACCGTCCTCCTGGTGAGCCGCAGGCCGGCCCGGGTGAACCCCCCGACCCCGGAGGTCAAATGAGGATCCTTCCCATCGGCCTCCTGCCCTTCCTGGCGGCCTCGGTCCTGGCCGCCCAGGCCATCCCGGCCCGTCCCGAGCGGCTCACCTTCCCCCCCCTCGCCTTCGCCATGCCCCGGGTCCGGGACCACGAGGCGAGGCTCGCCAACGGGGTGGCCGTGTACCTCCGTCCGGAACCGGAAGGCGTGCCCCTCGTGCGCATCGCGGTGCACTTCAAGGGCGGCGCCTACCTGGAGCCCAAGGGCAAGGAGGGCCTGGCCGCGCTCTTCGGCCAGGTGCTGCGCAGCGGCGGCACCCAGGGGCGGTCCGCGCAGGACATGGACCAGCGCCTGGATGATCTGGGAGCCACCCTCTGGAGCCACTGCGGGTCCACCTCGGGCGAAGTGGCCCTGGAGGTGCTGGAGAAGGACCTGCCCGAAGGCTTGGCCCTTTTCATGGACGTGCTCCTGCGTCCCGCCTTCGCCCAGGACCGGCTCGACCTGGCCCTCCAGGGCGCCCGGCGGAACATCGAGGGCCGCAACGACGACGCCGATGCCATCAGCGCGGTGGAAGCCGCCTTCCTGCTCAACGGCGAAGGGCATTTCACCACGGCCCTGCCCACCCGCGGCAGCCTGGACGCCATCACCCGGGCGGACCTGGAGGCCTTCCACGCCCGGCTCCTGCACCCCGCCAACCTCGCGGTGACGCTCACGGGGCGGTTCCAGCGCGGTCCCATGCTCGCGCTCCTGGAACGCACCCTCGGGGCCCTGCGGCCCGGGCCCCGGGCCCTGCCGAGCCCGCCCGTGCCGGCCCCGCGCGCGGTGCGCGTGCCCGGCATCCGGGTGGTGGACAAGGACCTGGTGCAGAGCCGCGTCCTGCTGGCGCTGCCGGGCCTGCGCCGGCTGGACGCGGACTGGCCCGCGGCCGTGGTCCTGAACCAGGTGCTGGGGGGCGGAGGCTTCACCGCCCGGCTCACCCGGAAGCTCCGCAGCGACGAGGGTCTCACCTACGGCGTCTACGCGGGCTTCGACGAGGGGGCCCACTGGCGGGGAGATTGGACCTGCGCCTTCCAGACCCGCAACGCATCGGTCCCCTACGCCCTGCGCCTGACCCTCGCCGAGATCCAGCGCCTCCGGCGGGAGCCGGTCCCCGAGGCCGAGCTCAGGACGATCAAGGATTCCATCATCCAGTCCTTCCCCTCCCAGTGGTCCGATCCCGCGGCGGTGGTGCGGTTCTTCGCGGAGGAGCACCTCCTGGGATGGCCCCCGGACGCCTACGCGGACTTCCGCGCGCGGGTCGAGGCGGTCACCGCGGCCGATGTGCAGAAGGCGGCCCGCACCTACCTGGACCCCGCCAAGCTGGTCGTCCTGGTGGTGGGCAAGGCCGCCGAAGCGGAGGCCGGGGATCCCAAGGACCATCCGGGCCGCCTCGGGGACGCGCTGGGACTGCCGGTGACGCGGCTGCCGCTGCGGGATCCCCTCACCCTCAAGGTCCTGCCCTGATCCCGGACCGGCCTGTGCGGGCCCGTCAGAGCCCGCGCAGGCCGCCCAGGAAGAGCGCCGCGCCGACGCCCACCAGGGCCGCCAGGGCGTAGATGCACAGGACCACCAGGGTCATGATGCCCACGTAGCGCCAGAAGGATTTCTGGGCCCGCAGGGCCTCGGCCAGCGCGTCGGGGCCGCCGTCCCGGAGCAGGTCGGTGATGCGGCTGGCGTAGCGGTTGAGGAACAGCACGGGCGGGATCTGGAACGCGGCCATGACGAGGTAGATGCCGGGCAGCACCACGCGCATCCCCGCAGGCATGCCGCGCAGGGGCCCCTGGGTCATGCCCACCACCGCCAGGGCCACCACCGCCATCAGGATCGTCCCGAGGATGCCCAGCACGCCCATGAAGCGCACCCAGGGGCGGGTGGCGCGCAGGGCGTCCACCACCTCGGCGGCCACGGCGGCCTCTTCCCGGGGCGGGGCCAGGGTGATCGCGGGGGCGGGGGGCGGCGGAGGGGCCACGCGCAATTCGGGGAGGGACCCCGCCTGGGTCCAGTCGGCGAGCCCCTGGCGCCACACCAGGTCGTTCCAGCGCACCTGGCCGGAAGCCAGCAGGGCCTGGAGGGTCTCCTGGGGCACGGGGCCCTGCGTGGCTCCATTCTGGATGTAGCTCCAGGCATCGCTCATGGTGTCTCCGGGGATCCCCCCGATGATATCAGATGGTCTTGCGTTGATATTCGCCTTGACCGGTTCAGATGGCCGGAGCGGGCATGTGGTAGGCCTCCCACTCCTCCTTCGCCGGGCCGTAGATGCCCGGCACGCGCAGGCCGGCCTGGCGCATCAGGACCGTCATCTGGCCGACGTGGTGGATCTGGTGGGTGAGCAGGATACCCAGGGTCTCCCCCCGCTTCCACGACTGGCCGTACATGTCGTCGGAGACCTCCAGCGTGGCGTCGTTCCAGGCGTCCAGGGCCGTCTGCAACGCTTCGGCGGCCTTCACGTAGGCCTGCCGGATCTCGGCCATCGTAGCGGGCAGAGGGAGGGGCTGGTTGGCCAGGAAGGCCTCACCGTGGGGCAGCTTGAGGCCGGTGCGGGAGGGCATTTCGATGAGGGTCTCCACCAGATGGAAGGCCAGGCGGCGAAGGTCGCGATGGCCGTCCGCCACCGCCGTGCCCGCGGCGGACTCGGGGATGGCGTCCAGGATCTTCAGGTAGCTCTCCCGGGCGTGGGCGAAGGAGGCGCGGAAGTCGTCGAGGCGTCGGAACATGGGAACTCCTTTGAAGGGAATGGCTCGGCCCGTGGGGGCCGGGACCCGGGTGCGTGGAAGGGCCGCCATCCGTGACGACCTTCCGGATGGAAGACTGGCAGGGGCTCCTGCCAGGGATCTGTCAGGAGTCCCAGGGGTCGTTCTCCGCCTTCCGGATGTAGTCCGCCAGGGTGTGGCCCTCGATCGGTTCAAAGGTCCCCTGGAGCACGGCCACGGATTGGATGCGGTCCAGGCGGAAGGTGCGGAACTCGTCCCGGAGTTCGCACCATCCCGCCAGGCACCAGGTGTGCCCCCAGAAGAAGAGGCCGAGGGGATAGACGGTCCGCTCCGAACCGGTTCCGTCCGCCCGCCGATAGCCCATGAGCACCTTGCGGCGGGCGCGCATGGCCGTCCGCAGTTCGCCCATGAAACGGGCACCGCCACCCGCCGCCCAGAAATTCAGTGCGTGCATCTCCGAATGGGCCAGTCTCCGCCGCACCTCCGGGGAGGCGGCCGCTTCGACCTTGAGGAGGGCGGAGCAGGCCGCCTCCCGCAGGGCGGGATCCGACCAGGCCTGGATCATGCGGGCTCCAGCGATCAGGGCCTCCAGCTCATCCTCGGTGAAGCCCAGGGCCGGCAGCTCCGCGTGGCGGCCCAGGCGGTAGCCAGCTCCGGCCTCGCCCTCGATGGCCACGCCGGACTTCTGAAGGTCGGCCACATCCCGGTAGACCGTTCGAACCGATACGCCCAGTTCCCCCGCGAGCCGTTGCGCCGTGGAAAGGCGGTCGCGGCGCAGGAGCTGGACGATGTGGAACAGGCGGTCGGCACGGCGCACGACCCATGATAGCCCGCCTACGCCCCGTTCCACCGGTGGTCTAATGGGGGATCCCCAGGAGCCGCCCGTGACCCGGATCATCGACATCACCGCCACCCTCTCGCCACGCCTGGCCGTGTGGCCCGGGGACGTGGGCTTCAGCCGGGAGATCCTCGCGCGCATGGCTGACGGGGGCGCCGCCGACTGCAGCGCCATGCGCACGACGCTCCACGCCGGCACCCACGCCGACGCCCCCGCCCACATCCTGCCCGGGGCCCCCGCCATGGACGCCGTGGACCTCCTGCCGTACCTGGGCCCCTGCGAAGTCATCACGGTGAAGCTCCCGCCCCGGGAGCGCATCCTCCCCCATCACCTGTCCGGCCCCGTGCGGGCCCCGAGGGTGCTGTTCCGCACGGATTCGTACCCCGACCCCGAGCGGTTCTCCCCCGATTTCAACGCCCTCTCCCCCGAACTGATCTGCAGCCTGCGTGACCAGGGCTGCCTCCTGGCGGGCATCGACACCCCGTCCGTGGATCCCTTCGACTCCACGAACCTGGAGAGCCACCACGCCCTTTTCGAAAGCGGCATGCGCTGTCTGGAAGGCCTGCGCCTGGAAGGCGTGGCGCCCGGGCTCTACACCTTGTCGGCCCTGCCTCTGCGCATTGAAGGCGGGGACGGCTCCCCGGTGCGGGCCGTCCTCGTGGAAGGGTAGGGGGGGCATTTCATAAGTAAATGAGTTGGCTTCTTCTGCTGGCTGGTTGAGGGTCGGAGGGTCCAGGGGGGCTCGGTAGGGTCATCAAAAAGATCAAACGCAGAGGCGCTGGGGGCTCGCTGGGGCGCTGGGGAAAAAAAGAACCTCATTCCCTGACTTGACCCCTGATGGACGGCCGGATCCGCCGGGCTGTTCCTGGACAAGGCTTTTCACCCAGCGCCTCAGCGAGTCCTCTGCGCCCCAGCGTTCCATTTTTTTCTTGGCATTCGCGGCGCAACGGGTTCGTGCGTTGACGTGGACGATTCCCCCCTTTACCCCCGCCGGCGCACCTGGACCATCGCCGCGGCCAGGGCCACCACAATTCCGAATCCGCCCACACCGGCCCAGCCCGTGGTCCTCCAGGCCAGCATGGCTCCACTGGATCCCAGGCTGCCGCCCAGGAACATGCCGGTCATGAAAAGCGTGTTCAACCGGTTGCGCGCCTCGGCCCGGAGGCCGAAGACCAGTTGCTGGTGGGCGATGAGGGCGCTCTGGACGCCGAAGTCCAGGAGCACGACCCCCACGGCCATGCCGGCCAGGGTGTTCCAGCCCACGAGCACCAGCCATCCGGCGAGCACCACGCCGGCGCCGGTCATGACCACCGGGGCCGGGCCCCGCCGGTCCGCGACGCGTCCCGCCAGCGGCGCGGCGAGGATCCCGATGGCCCCGATCACCCCGAAGAGTCCGGCCAGGTCCGCGCCCCGGTGGAAGGGCGGCTGCTCCAGGTGCAGCGCCAGCGTCGTCCAGAAGGCGCTGAACGCCGCGAAGAGCAGGGCCTGGGTGAGCGTCGCGCGGCGCAGGCGGGGCTCCCCGCGCCAGAGGTGGAGGAGGGAGCCCAGAAGCCGCCCGTACCCCATGGAGGCCGCGGGGAGGCTGGGGGGCAGGAACCGCATGACGGCGGCCCCCGCCAGGGCCATGGGGGCGGCGAGCCAGAACATCGTCCTCCAGCCCCAGTGGGCCCCCACGAACCCCGACAGGGTTCGGCTCAGGAGGATCCCGGTGAGCAGGCCGCTCATCACGCCCCCCACCACCGCGCCCCGGCTCCGGTCCGAGGCCAGGGACGCGGCCACGGGGAGGATCTGCTGGGCCACGGTGGCCCCGGCCCCGATGAGGAACGAGGCCGCCACCAGGGACCAGGCCCCGGGCGCCACGGCGGCCATGAGCGTCGCCAGCACCAGGGCCATGAACTGCACCGTGATCAGCCGCCGCCTCTCCAGGAGGTCGCCCAGGGGCACCAGGAAGAAGAGCCCCGCGGCGTAGCCCAGCTGGGTGACGGTGGGGATGACGCCCACCGCCATGCCGTCCGGGAAGGCCCGGCGCAGGATGCCCAGCATGGGCTGGTTGTAGTAGATGTTCGCCACCGCGATCCCGCAGGCGCAGGCCATGGCGAAAATCGGGCCGGCTCCGGGCTCGCGGGACCCGGTCATGCGTTCCACTGCGTGATAACCTTCATGGAACCAATTGTACAGTGCCCGCAACCGCCGGGGCCCGGTGGATGGAGTTTCCGTGAAAGCATTGCGCATCGCGATCCTGATGCTGACCGCCCTGGGCGCATTCGCGGCCGACGTGTTCTTCGGCGGCGTCCAGCCCCGGAGTCCCGAGCCCGTGACGGTGGTGGCCTACACGGCCTACACGCTGGGGTATTCCGAGTCCGCCAAGGTGCCCCTGTGGAGCGTCTACACCGTCTCCGGGTCCCGGGGCGAGCCCGAGGCCGTGGCCCGCAAGGGCATGCCGTTCTTCACGGAGGAGGCCACCCAGGCGCGGGTGACGACCCGCGACTACGCCGGGTCGGGCCACAGCCGCGGCCACATGACCCCCTTCGCGGCCATCGCCTACGCCTTCGGGCGGGACGCCGCCCGGGAGACCTTCTCCATGGCCAACATGGTCCCCCAGCTCCAGAAGCACAACGGGGGCATCTGGTCCCGCCTGGAGGAGGCCGTCAGCGGCGTGCGCACGGGGAGCGGGTTCCGGCCCGGCCTCACCGGGAGGACCGCGCAGATCTGGGTCTACACGGGGCCGGTGCTGGGCGGCGGCGCCACGATCGGGGTCCGGGAGATCGCGGTGCCCGCGGCCCTGTGGAAGGCCGTCATCTGGATCACGCCCGAAGGCGCCACCCGGGCCTGCGCCTGGATCATCCCCCACGAGGAGGGCCTGGACCCGGCGTCCTGGATGGCCTTCGCCACCACGCTGGACAAGGTGCGCGAGCGGAGCGGCGTGGAGGTGGCGCCCGGCGGCGGCGATGGGCTTGACGCGCGGTGCGACGCCGAGGAGGTGCTTCCATGAGGCGCCACCTCGCCGCCCTGGGGGCGCTGGCGGCCGGCGTCCTGCTGGGGCTCTCCGTGCTCGTCCTTCCCGCGCCCGCGCCGCCGGGTCCGGGCTTTTCGGCCCTGCGCGCCCGGGCGCACCTGGACGTCCTGGCCCGGGCGCCCCATTCGGTGCGGGACCAGGCCAGCCTCGCGCCGGTGCGGGACTACATCCGGGGGCGCCTGGAGGCCGCGGGCCTGGAACCCGCCACCCTCCGCCACCCCGAGGTCACCGACCGCGCCGGGCACCGCTACCCCCTGGAGAACATCGCCGCGGCCATTCCGGGCCGCAGCGGCTCCTCGGTGCTGCTGGTCTCCCACTACGACGCGGCCCCCGGGTCCCTGGGGGCGGCCGACGACGGCCTCGGGGTGGCCGCCATGCTGGAGATCGCGGGCCTGGTGGCGGGGGCCCCTGGACCCCTGGAGAACGGCGTGCGCCTGCTCTTCACCGACGCCGAGGAATCCGGCCTCCTGGGCGCCCGGGCCGAGATGGAGCGCAATCCGCACCTGTACCGGGACGTGAACCTGGTCATCAACCTCGAGGCCCGGGGCGTGCGGGGGCCGGCGGTCATGTTCGAGACGGGCCGGGGCAACAGCGCGGCCATCCGTCTCTTCCGCAAGGCCCGCTGGCCCTTCGGGTATTCCTTCGCGTCCGACGTGTACCGGCGCATGCCCAACGGCACCGACTTCACCGTCTTCACCCGGGCGGGCCTGCCCGGCCTGAACTTCGCGGTGCTGGACGGGCTCGCCTTCTATCACACGCCCCGGGACAGCTCCCGGAACGTTTCCATGGCCTCCCTGCAGCACTACGGGGAACAGATCCTGCCCATGGTCCGGGCCTACGCCGCCGATCCGAGGCTGGCGGGGAAGGAGGCCTTCGCCTCCCGGGAGGACATGGTCTTCTTCCCGTGCCTGCCGGGCGTCCTGGCCTCCTGGCCCCTGCGGTGGGACCGCTACCTGTCCGTGGCCCTGGTGCTCGCCTTCCACGGGGTGATGGCCTGGAACCTGGCCCGGGGCCGGGCGCGGGTCCTGTCCATCGGGGGCTGGTTCCTGGCTTGGACGGGCCTGGGCGCGGCCGCCCTGGCGGCGGGGGCGGGGGCGAGCTTCCTGACCTCCCGGGCCACCGGGGTGCCGTGGCGGTTCGCCTACCTGCCCAACGTCCCGCTGGAGCGGCCCATCACCTGGGGGCTCCTCGCCCTGGTGGCCCTGGGGGCCTACCTCCTGGCGCGCCGATGCCCGGGGCGCTCGGCCCTCGTCGGCGCCATGGGCCTCAACCTGCTGGCCATGGCCGCCGCCGCACGGGTGCTTCCAGGCGCGACGTTCCTGTTCTCCGTGCCCCTGGTTGCGTCGTTCGCCGCCCTGGTCCTGGCCGACTTCACGGGCCGGCCCCGGCTGGCCTTGGCCGGGGCGGTGGTGGCGGTGGCGCTGTTCGTGCCGGTGCTGCACCTGGTGTCCCTGGCCCTGACGATGGGCGCCCTGGCGGCGCTGCTCCCGCTGGCGGTGCTGCCCCTGGCGCTGGCCGCGGCCCTGGCGGCGGATCCGCCCGTCACGACCCGCTGAAGGTCAGGGTCGTCACCCGCCGGGACTGGCCGGACTCCCCGCCTCCGGAGCCGCTGCTCTCGTGCAGGTGATGCACGGTGACGAGCCTGCCGTTCACCCGCGCGAAGCGGTAGGCGTCCCGCTGCTCCGAGCTGAAGCTGATGACCAGGAGGGCCTTGCCGCGTACCTTGACGCGGGTCTCGGCGGCCACGGGAAGGCCGTCGGCGTCCACCCAGACCTTGGCGGTGGCATCCAGTTCCTTGACGTACTTCCGGTCCCGGGCACCCAGGTGGGGTTCCAGCTTCAGGGAGAGGAGCCTCAGGTCCCGGCCGTCCAGGGTGTCGGCCCGCTCCTCCAGCAAGGTGGCCTTGTCCAGGTCCTGGAGGAGCTGCGGAGCGGGGTCGAAGCAGCCCTGGACGCTCAGGGCGTCGATGGAACCCAGGGCGTCCCGGGTGGGCGTGGTCTTCTCCGGATCCGCGGTGCGCAGGCGGGCTTCCTGGAGGGCCTGGGCCAGGGTCTCGCGGCCCCAGAAAAGGCGCAGGCCCTGGGGGCCGTACTCGGCCCAGGCGGAGGCCTTGCCCTGGCTGACCACGGGCTTCTTCTCGTCGCCCCTGCGGTTCCAGGTCTCGAGCTGCACCGAGGCCTTGAGCGTCTCGGCGCCGGCGGGCTTCTGCAGGCGGGTCCGCAGGGCGTCGAGACCGTCGGCGCGCAGGGGCAGCGTTAGGGCGGCGAGGATAAGGATGGGCAGGCGCATGGGACTCCCGGGCGTTCCTCCACTTTGCCCGATTCCGGCCGCGAGGTGGGGTAGACTGGTCAAAATCCGAGGTATACATGCGAATCGAATGGCTGCTGCCCTGTCTTGCCCTGAGCCTCCTTGCGGAAGCCCCCATGCCCCTCACCGCGCCCATCCGCAAGGTGCGGCTCCACCCCGACGAGGCCTGGGTCACCCGGGTGGGCCGGGTGAAGGTGGCCGGCGCCGGCGTCCACCGCCTGCTGCTCAGGGACCTGCCCCAGGGTCTGGAGCTGGACGACGTGCGCGTGGCGGCTTCCGGTCCCCAGGGCTCGCGCCTGGGCGACCTGGGGGTGGGCGCCGAGACCCGCAAGGTCACCGAGACGGCCGACTACAAGGCCCTCAAGGCCGAGTGGGAGGGGGTGCGCGACCGCCAGGACGTCCTGGAGGCGGAAGGGGAGTCCATCACCAAGGAACTGGCCTTCCTGTCGGGGCTGCAGGCGGCCTACGACAAGGAGATCTCCGCGCGCATGACCGGCGCGCTCCCGGGCGCCGCGCCCGTGGTGGAGCTCAGCAGGGGCCTCCAGGGCCGGTTCGGGGAGGTGCTCACCCGCGAGCGGCGCCGCAGACGGGAACTGGAAAAGGTCAGGGAGGATTTCCGCAGGCTGGACGAGGACCTGCGCAAGCGCGCCGCGGAGCGCAGCGCCAGCCCGGCCCAGGCCACCGTGGAGGTGGCCACCGACAGGGCCGGAGAGGTGGAGGTGGAATTCACCTACCGCATCCGCGGCGCGGGCTGGGTGCCCACCTACGAGGCCCGCCTCGCCGCCGACGGGAGGAAGCTCGAGCTGGCCATCTTCGCCACCGTGCGCCAGGGCACCGGGGAGGACTGGAACCGTGTGCAGGTGGAGATCACCAACGCCCGCAGCGGCCGGAGCCTGGCCCTGGCCCAGTACCACGGGCCCCGGCTCGTGGACTCCGCGCTTCCCGCCATCGAGGTGGCGGAGCGGCGGATGAAGGCCAAATCGAGCCTCTCACCGGGCATCGCCCAGAACCAGTATCTCCAGGCCCCCGCGGCGGCGGTGGTGGAGGTGTTGGCGGCGGGCGCCCCCATGGACGCCACCGAAGCCCAGCCCCTGGAGGAGGCCCGGGGCATCGCGGCCACCTGGGCGCTGGAAGGGGCCAAGGACATTCCCGCGGACAACGAGGCCCACCGCTTCCGCATCCTCGCCCGGGACCTGGAGCCGGCCCTGGCCCTGGTGGCCACGCCCCGCCTGGATCCCACGGTCCACCGGGTGGCGCGCTTCCCGGTCCCCGCGGGGATCCCCCTCTTCCCCGGCGCGGCGGTGGTGCACTACGCGGGCACCCAGCGGGTGGGCCAGACCGCCCTGGAGATGCCTTCCCCCGGGGCGCCCTTCCAGTTCGGGTTCGGCCCCTACCGGGGCGTGCGGGTGGAGCTGCGCCAGGTGGAGGCCCTGAAGGAGGCCGTGGGCACCTTCACCAAGGACATCCAGTGGACCCTGCGCGAGCGCATGGAGGTCGCCAACGACACCGCCGAGGCGGTGCAGGTGGAGCTCCTGGACCGGGAGGTGCGCGCCTCCAGCGACAAGGTGCGCATCACGCCCCTGCCCGAGGCCACCCCTTCCCGGGAGGCCGCCGTGCCGGGCGTGCGCGCCTGGACCCTGGCGGTGGAGCCCCGGGCCAAGGGCGCCGTCACCCTGGGCGCCCAGATCCGCATTCCCGCCGGGTGCGTCCTCACAGGGGCCGACGACCTGCATCTGCCCCGCTAGTACCGGCAGGTCCGGGTCCCCCCATCTCGCCCCGTTCGTTGCTGCCGGCTTCGCCGGCAGCAACGGAGAGCATCGCGGGGGACGTTGGAGAAGTGTTGCACCTACCGGCTTCCGGGCGCCACAACCTCCTACCCCGCCGCGCGGTCCTGCATCGAAGGGCCCAGGAGCGCGTTGAACGCGGTGTTGATCTGCGTCTCCAGGTGGATGCCCATGGCCGCGGCTTCCATGGGGCGGCCCATGAGGTAGCCCTGGAAGGCGTGGCAGCCCATGGCGTGCAGGGTCTCCTTCTGGGCCTGGGTCTCCACGCCCTCGGCCACCAGGGACAGGCCCAGGTTGTTGCCCAGGTTCACGATGGTCTGCACGATGGGGTTCGAGGAGATGACGCCGGGGCGGTCGGGGTGCATGTTGCGCACGAAGGCCTGGTCGATCTTGAGGGTGTCGATGGGCAGCTGCTGCAGGTAGCTCAGGCTCGAGTAGCCGGTGCCGAAGTCGTCCAGGCCGATGCGCACGCCCAGGGCCTTGAGGTCGTGCAGCGGCGTGTGGCGCGGGTCGGAGTTCTTCAGGAGGCTGCTCTCGGTGATCTCCAGCTCCAGGCAGGAATGCGAGAGCCTGGATTCCCGCAGGGTGCGGGCCACGTAGTCCACCAGCCTGGGGGAGGCCAGCTGGACCGGCGAGACGTTCACGGCCAGCTTGATGGGACGGGGGCTCAGGGCCTGCCAGATCGCGGCCTGGCGGCAGGCGTTGTTGAGGGCCCACTCGCCCAGCGTGTGGATGAAGAGGTTCTCCTCGGCCAGGGGGATGAACTTGGAGGGCGGCACGGCGCCCAGCACCGGGTGCTGCCAGCGCAGGAGGGCCTCCATGCCCACGATGTGGCCTTCCATGTTGAACTGCGGCTGGTAGAAGATCCGCATCTCGTTCTTGGCCAGGGACTCGCCCAGGAAGGCGTCCATCTGCTGGCGCTCGAAGGCGGCCTCGCTGAGGGTGAGGGTGGTGCACTGGATGGCGTTGCCGCCGCTGCCCTTGGCGCGGTTGCAGGCGTTCTCCGCCTCCTTCTGGAGCGTGGAGGCGTTGTCCCCGTCCTGGGGCGACAGGCTGATGCCGATGCTGGCGGTGAGCCGCACCTCGCGCTTGGAGACGCGGTAGGGGATGCACAGGGCGTCCAGGATGCCCTGGGCGATGCGCAGGGGCTCCATGGGATCCCGCACCTCGGGCAGCAGCACCGCGAACTGGTCGCTGCCCACCCGGGCCAGCGTGTCCCCGGGACGAAGCAGCACGGAAATGCGCCGGGTGAGCTGCAGGCACAGGTCGTCGGAATCCGCGAAGCCCAGCGTCTGGTTGATGGACTTGAAGCGGTCCAGCTCGATGAAGAGCACGGCCACCATGTTTCCCTGGCGATGGGCCATGAGGATGGCCTGGCCCGTGCGGTCCGCCAGGCGGAAGCGGTTGGGCAGCCCCGTGAGCGGATCCTGGTCGCGGAGGCCCTCCAGCTGCGCCTTGAGCTGGGCCACTTCCGACCGGGCCTTCGCCAGGTGCTCCACGAGTTCCGAAGGTTCCATGTCTTTCAGGAGCATTTCATTCGGATCCGGATCGGGTTGAACAGAGGCCACGAAAGATGCTCCTTGGGGACCTGCTCGGGTTGTGCACGACAACGAAGGCCTTGCCGGGGGGTCTCCATGCCTGGGAATGAAGGCTGATCAAGAACAATTGAACATATTATTAGGCACCGATCAACTCCATAGAAGCTGGTATTCGTGACGGGTGCCGGCGGGATCCGCCGGGGGGATGTGGCGCACGGCGGCCCCGTGGGCTCCGGCGATCTGGAGGCCGTGGGTGAACCAGGCCGGCACGTGGCATTCGAAGAACCAGGGCACCGGCCAGACGGCCCAGATGCGCACCACCGCGGACTGGGCGCCCGTCAATTCGGCGGTCACCACCCCCCCCTCCACGGAGCCCCGCCAGAAGGCGGGAAGGGCCTCCACGAGGCTCGCGGGCCCCCGGAAAGGGATGGGGTGGCGCACCCGGATGGTTTCCGCTCCCAGGGCCCCGGGCACCTGGCCCAGGTTGCCGGCCCGCCGGAACGCGTTCCAGCATTCGGTCACCAGGCCGGCGTCGATCCAGACGTCGAAGACCGGCGGCGCCGCCGCCAGCGCCCGGGCCCCGGGGGAAAGTTGGGCGAGCAGCTGCCGCCAGGCGTCCTCGCCCAGGGTGGTCCGCGCCGCGGCCACGCTCATGGGAAAGCTGGACCCCCGGATGCGGTGGATGACCGCCGCTTCCTTCGGTGGATCGACTGGGGATGGTGGCATCCAGGAATTCTAGCTGCGAATGGCCCGCCGGACCTACCCTTCGGGCCGGACGCGGTTAACCTCGTAGATGAGGAACCCCCCGATGAGATGCCCTTCGGAAATGCCGGTCCGTGCCCGAGGCCCGCGTGCCTGAGCGGCTCCTTGAGCTCTGCGAGGGTCGGCGGCAGGGCCGGCCCCGGGCCCTTCCCGCGGTGTGCTCCGCCCATCCCCTGGTGCTGCGGGCGGCCATGGACGAGGTCCTGTCGGCGGGGGGACCCCTCCTGGTGGAGGCCTCCGGCAACCAGGTGAATCCCCTGGGCGGCTACACGGGACTGACCCCGGAGGGCTACCGGACCTTCGTCCTGGGGCTGGCCGCCGAAGCCGGCTTCGACCCCTCCCGCCTCATCTTCGGCGGCGACCGGCTGGGCCCGGGTCCCTGGCGGGTCCAACCGGCCGCCCAGGCCATGGCCAAGGCGGGCTCGCTGGTGCAGGCCTGCGTGGCGGCGGGGTTCCGGAAGCTCCACCTGGACACGGCCGTGGCCTGCGGCGGCGACGGGACGGCCGTGGCGCCGGAAACCGCCGCACGGCGCGCGGCCTCGCTGTGCCTGCTGGCCGAGCAGACCTGGCACGAACACCCGGACGGCCACCCGCCGGTGTACGTGCTGGGGGTGGACGCGCCCGGCGAATCCGGCCCGAGGGTCACCCCCGTTCCGGAGGTGCACCGCGCCCTGGTCCTGTTCCGGGAAGCCCTGGCCCAGGAAGGGGCGGCCGGCGCCTGGGAGCGGGTGGTGGCCCTTTCGGTCCAGCCCGGCGTCGCCTTCAGCGAAACCACCGTGCACCCCTACGACCGCAAGAAGGCCCGGCCCCTGGCCAAGGCCATCGCCGGCCGCAGGCCCTGGATGTTCGAGGCCCACGGCGCCGACTACCAGCACCCCGGCGTGCTGCGGGACCTGGTGGAGGACGGGGCGGGGATCCTCAAGGTGGGCCCCTGGCTGACCTTCGCCTGCCGGGAGGCCCTCTTCGCCCTGGAGGACGTGGCCCGGGAACTGAACGGGGGAGGGCCGTCCATCGAGCTCCGGGTGGTGCTGGACCGCGCCATGCGCAAGGATCCCGTCCACTGGAAGGACCACCACCACGGCCCTGACCGGTCCTACACCCGGCTCTTCAGCTACCGGGACCGCTCCCGCTACTACTGGACCGACCCGGAGGTGGAGGCGGAGGTGGAACGCCTTCTGGCCGCCACGGCCGGGCCTCTGCCGAGCCAGCTCCTGAGCCGGCACCTGCCCATGGCCCTGGACGCGGTGCTGGACGGGGAACTGGAGCCCAACGGGCGGGCCATCGTCCTGCATGCCGTGCGCCGGGTGTTCGGCCACTATGTGGCGGCGTGCCGGGACGAGGCCTGAGCGGGCCTGGAATGCTCAATAAATAATTCAAAAATGATGAAAAACGTCTCCCTTGGGTTCAATCGGCGCCTAAGGCGATTTTTATGCAGCCACGACGTTTCAAATTTTATACAATTTTAATCATTAAATTATTTCCACCCGATTCCCCAAGGCCCGAACATGCGCAACAACCAACCGGTCACCGCCGTCGAACATCACCTCAAAGACGGGGCTTTCATCGTGTCCATGACGGACCCCCAGGGCCGGATCACGTACGTGAACGACGAGTTCGTGCGCATGAGCGGATTCAGCGCCGAGGAGATGATGGGCCAGCCCCACAACATCGTGCGGCACCCCTTCATGCCGGCGGCGGCCTTCGCCGACCTGTGGGCCACGGCCAAGGCGGGCAAGCCCTGGTTCGGCATCGTGAAGAACCGCTGCAAGAACGGGGACTTCTACTGGGTGGACGCCAGCGTCACGCCGGTGATGGACCGGGGGCAGGTGACGGGCTACGTCTCCATCCGGAGCCGGCCTTCCAGGGCCCAGATCCGCGAGGCCCAGCGGATGTATGAACTTCTCAACGCCGGCAAATCCATGGCCGAGGCCACCGCCCAGCCGTGGATGCCGCTGCGCTCCTGGACGTCCCGCTGGCGCATGCGCGGGGGGTTCGCGGCCCTCCTGGGCCTCCTGGCCCTGGCCATGGGCCTGGACATGGCCGCCTTCCTGAAGGTCGGGGAGGGCGTCCGGCGGATCCAGGAGGCCAACCCCGCCGTGAAGGGGCTCGGAGAGGTGGCGTCCCTGGTGGACGGCGGCCTCTGGCTCCTGGGGCTGGGCGGCCTTGCCGTCGTCGTGGCCGGAGTGGTCATCGCCTGGCTCCTCCTGCGCGCCCAGCGGCTCCAGTTGGGCGGCGAGCCCGAGACGGCCATCGACGCGGTGCAGCAGATCGCCCAGGGGGACCTGCGCGTGGAGCTGGAGACGCCCCCGGGGGACACCACCAGCCTCCTGGCCCGGCTTCGCACCATGCAGTCCAACATCAAGGGCATGGTCAACCGCATCCGCTTCGACGGCACGCGCGTGACCGAGACGGCCGAGAACTTCTCCGCCGCCACCCACCAGATCGCCGCCACCAGCCGCGAGCTGGCCCGCAACGCGGAGGAGGAGCGCATCTCGGTGGAACGCATGGCCTCGGCCATGACCGAGCTGTCCGCCTCCATCCAGGAAGTGGCCTCCAACGTCAAGGCCAGCCAGCGCCAGGCCGTGGAGGCCGTGGCGGCCACCGAGGCCGGGGACCGCTCCGGCGAGGCGGCCCTGGCTGCCATGGCGCAGGTGGAGGACGCCACCACCAAGGTCGTCCACGCCGTGCGCGTGATCCAGGAGATCGCCCGCCAGACCAACCTCCTGTCCCTCAACGCCGCCATCGAGGCCGCCAAGGCCGGCTCCCTGGGCAAGGGGTTCGCGGTGGTTGCCGAGGAGGTGCGCAAGCTCGCCGAGCGCAGCGCCCAGTCCGCCCGGGAGATCGCGAGCCTCATCGAGGTGAGCAACGAGGCCGTGACCCAGGGCCGCGCCACCGTTCAGGGCGCCGTGGACGCCCTGGGGGACATCCGCGAGCACATCGGCCAGGTGACGTCCATGGCCATGGAGATCAGCGCCTCGGCCGAAGAGCAGTCCGCCGCCAGCACCGAGGTGGCCGACCAGGTGGAGCGCAGCGCCGCCAAAGCCACCGAGAACGCCAGCGCCAGCGTGCAGTTGTCCAGCACGGTGGAGACCATCAGCACCCATTCCGATGAACTGGCCCACACCGCCGAAGGCCTCGCGGCCCTGGCCCGGCAGTTCAGGACCTAGCGGATTTTCGAGAAGCCCACCTCGACCTTGCTGAGCCCGGGAAAGCCCGGCAGGGGCGAGACCCGCCGCGCCCCGGCCTTCCCCCTGTAGAAGTAGGGGTCCACCTGGGCCTTGGGATCCGGCAGTGCGAAGTACAGCGTCGCGGGCTTGCCCTCCAGGGCCCGGGAGGTGACGTAGCCCACCAGGGCGTGCTCGGCGGAGTGGTAGCCGTTCTTCCACAGGTGGATCTTCGGGGCATCCTCGTCGCGCTCGCCCTTGGGCCCGACCCAGCCCCGCACTTCGTGGTGCCTGCGGTCGACCATGGAGGTGAGCCAGAACGCGGCGGTGGTGTCCAGGGGCTTGGCCCACTTGCGGTCGGACAGGGCCAGGGTCTCGGCCAGCTGATCCAGTTCCGCGTAGATCCACCACTCCTTGGAGGCCTCCACGGAGCCGTCCCGGCGCAGCTTGGAGCCCCAGGTGCCGTCGGGCAGCAGGGCCATGCCCAGGACGGCGGCGCCCTCGGTGTCGGCGAAGCGCACCAGGGCCTCGTCCCCCGCGAGCCGCCCGATGCGGCCGATCATCCACAGGGCCTTGGCGGTGTGCCCGAAGTCGGTGTGGCGGGTGCCCAGGGCCCTGGGTTCGTGGAGCGTGCCCCAGAAGAGGTGCTTGTCGGGGGCGTGGTACTTCTCCACCATCACCCGGGCCAGCTTCACCAGGTCGCCCTTCCACTGGGTGCGCAGGGGCTCCGGGAGGATGGGCGCCAGGAGCAGCATGTAGGCGTTCACCTGGTCCAGCTGCGCCACCAGCTCCTTGCGGCCGGTCTCCTCCGCGGGGCCCTTGGCGGCCCAGCGGAGCATCCCCCAGTCCTTGTCCCAGTACTGCGTGAAGATGTGGTCCTTCAGGCGCACGATGTCGGCCAGCACCTCGGGATCCCGGGTGAGGTAGTAGTACATCGCCATGCCCAGTTCCGCGTAGGCCAGGTCCTGGGTGGTGCGCTCCAGCGTGGCGGGGCCGGGGACGCCTTTGTCCCAGTAGGTGACGGCGCTGCCCGTGTCCTTGTCCAGGGCCCTGGCGCGCAGGAACCGCACGCCGTCCCGGGCCAGGGCCAGCATGGCCGGGTCGCCCGTGAGGTGGTAGGCCGCGCCGTAGAAGTAGGTCTGCCGGGACTTCATGCGGGTGAATTCCAGGCCGGCGCTGGCCTTGATCCACCCAGGGGCGTCGGCGATCTCGGGGCAGGGGGCCTCCGGGTTGAAGAGGTTCCCGTCGTTGCACCGGTAGGTGGGGAAGTCCCCCCGGGGCGTCCCCCAGGCCGCGGGCACGTTCCAGAAGGGGAGCAGGTCCTGGTTGAAGTGGTCCAGCCAGCGCTGGCCCGGGACCGCAGCCACCAGGACCGCGGACAGGGAATGGAGGAGGAGGCGACGCAGCATGGGGCACCTGGGGAAGGGGAACGCACCCAGTATGCCTGACTCCAAATCTCTCCGCCGGAGCCAAAAAAAGGGCCCAAAGGTCGGCCCCTGGGGAGGATTCATCGGGTTGAGGCGGCCTCCCGCACGAATTGCTGGCACGGCGCTGATCGGCAATGACAGCCCCCCGGGCTGTCCTTGCCGGCGCCTACCTGCCAGCAATTCTGTGATTCAAATCCCTCCGCCGGAGCCAAAAAAAAGGGCCCAAAGGTCGGCCCCCGGGGAGGATTCATCGGGTTAAGGCGGCCTCCCGCACGAATTGCTGGCACGGCGCTGATCGGCAATGACAGTGTAAACCGGCGAACGTTTTGGCGCGTCATAGGCGAACGAATTGACGCGCCGAACCAACCGAAACAAAGTTAAGCAGGCCTCTGGTTGGCAGCGGCCAGAGCCAGGACGTCTAGGAGGTCGAGGACGGGCATCTTGGAACCGTCCGCCCGGGTCACTTCCTCTGTGAGGTCTAGGACCACATTCCCCCAAGTCCCGGGGGCGTTGGGGTCCTGCAAGACCTGGACAGGCGAGCCATCCGTGTCGCCCAGGTAGGTCCGCACCTGGGTTGTGAGATTGACCATGGGCAGGGCCACAAGGGCGCCGTTCTGGATCTGAACATTGCGGGTGATCGTCAAGGAGATCCAGTCCTGGACGGTGATTTTGGTGGCGGGAGTGACGGTGGGTTCCATAAGGAAGCCTTTCATTACGGCGCCGATTTGGCGCTTGGGTTAATAGTCAATTCGGGCGTAACCGGATGCCCCCGCGCCGGAACTCCATCCGGCATAACGGGCATAGCCACCACCCGAGCCAAAGCCCGTTCCAGGCTGGGCCTCGGTAACTCCGCTTGATGCTTGGACACCACCTGATCCAGCCGCCGATGCACCGCCGCCACCCACACCTCCTCCGGAATAGAATTCAGTGGACCCGGCAGGCAAGCCAGAGGGATCGTGTCCTCCTGCACCACCAGCGCAAGCAAATAGGTAATTTAAACTGATCTTGGCTGTAGAACCCCCAGTAAGGGGCCCCGAAAGAGATCCAGAGGGCCCACTTATCCCACCACCGGCCCCGCTCGACGAACCACCGTAGGCCGTATAGCCCAGGCCCGTTGTTGCTCCGCCATCAACGCCAACCGCATTAATCACAGAATGTCCTCCAGAACCGACGACAATGCTGTAAGTCTGCAGTGGAGTTACTGCGACACGGATTTTGAGGATGCCACCCGCACCTCCTCCGCGCCCACCATTATTGCTCCCCCCGGACGCGCCGGCCCCCACGAGGGTGAGCGTGACCTCTGTGACATTACGGGGGCATACCCACGCATACGTCCCAGGCCCCATGGTGACACCACCAGATCCAGCAATTTTGGCCAACGCGAGACCATCAATTCGGTACCCGCCCATGTTCACGTTCCCGCCGATCTCGCCCTGGACGTAGTCCTGGGTGCCATCGAAAAAGGTGGAGAGGAACAAATTCCCTGAGAACCTGAAGCCCGAGGGAACGGTTCCAGCCGCACCGGACGTGTAGGGGAGTGACTGAAGGGTGCCTGTCATCGCCATGTAGGCAGCGATGGCCGTGAACCCACCGGACCCGGCGGAAAGGGTCCCGCAAATCACGCGGCCCGCGATGGTCTGGGGATTCTGCGGGGCACTCCAGGAGGATCCATCCGAGTAGTAGAGGGCTCCGAGTTGGCCATCAGGACCCGTGACGTCTGTGGCGTAGTAGTATCCCTTGGGGTAGCTGGAGGCCGCGGGCCTGGACGCGAAAGGGCCCACCTGGGGCGCAGTGACCAGGCTCTTGATGGCCTGAAGGGACGCCGGAGCGGTGTCGATGTTGCCCGCGTGGTAAATCTCCTGCCAGCCTCCAGTTACGTTGCCAGAATCCAGCGTCCGGAAATATAGCTTGTTGCGCCCCCAAAACGGGGCCGCGAGCTGGAGCATATATTGATTGCCAGCGTATGACCCCGTATGCGCACTGGTAATGCAGTGATACCAAGTGGTGGTGGGCATATCCGTCGCCCCCGAGCAGTCATAGAAACCGGACGGGAGGGGGTCCGAGAATGAAGCTGCCCCATTGGGGAGGTTCCTGGTTTTGGTTGCATTGTCCCCGTTCACAACGTTGGGGGCATATACATTCCCAGTGAAGAAGGCCGCATGGTTCGATTGATTGATAACTAACGAATTTGCGCCGAGGGCTCCATTGAAGAGTCCGAAGTGGGGGGCGATGCCGTTGACGCCCAGGCCCAGGCCCCACACGTTTCCTCCGGGGGATGCGCCCGCGGAGCCCGGTCCGGAGTTGTTGTTGGAGAAGCTCATCGAAGCTTCGCCACCAGACCAAGGGTTATTTACACGCAGCTGACCATAACCCGATGCCGTGCTGGATGCGGCGACAAAGGGGGCGACCAAGCCCCTGTTCACGCTTATGTTCCCACCCGAAATAGGAATGACGATCGGATTGTCGTTCCACACGCCCGATGCGTTCCAGGTACCGATGGACCAGTTGGTGGCATCGGTGACCAACACCACCCTGGGCTGACCGTTGACGTAATTGTAGATGTTGCAGCTGTACGCATTGTCGGTAAACAGGTTCAGGCGGGTGATGGTGCCCGACTTGGACACTGACATCTCGCTACCCTGGACGCCTCCAGAGAAGACCGCGCCCGGGCCATTGATCGCGCCTCCGAAGGAGGTCATGCCCCCCATGGGCTGGATCAAAAGGTCCTTGATGTAGTTAGTTCCATCGTCCTGAATGGATTGAATCCACATGTTGGTATAGCTCTGGCCGCCAATCCAGAGGCTCAACGCGCCGCCGTTGTTGATTCTGGCAATGGGCGTTGAAGAGGCCGAGGGGGCCGAACCTACGTAGGGGGTGGATACGCGGAGCTGACCGTTGAAGGATCCTGTCGTGGCAGCAATCCCGCCGGCAGAATCCCGGCGGACGATGGTGTTGGGGCTCCCCGCCGTATCCGGAGCGTACCCGGCCAGCAGAAGGGCATTAGCTGCGGTCCCGGCGATCGGCAGCTTGGTGCCGGTGTCGCTGGAGAGCTTGGCGGCGATGGCCGACGTCAAGGCCCCGATCTCCGTGTAGATTTCGCCCCATTTCGCGATCCAGGTCGCGGGCACGGGGATGGTCGTATCGTGGCCAGGCTGGACGTCGTTCCAGGGCCAAGGACCGAGGCTCTGCAGGTAGGGCAGGAGCGTGTTCTGCGCTGGAGCCGTTCCGCCGACCGAGGCGCACTGGCTGCGCAGTGTGGTCACCTGGGAAAGGAGACCGCTATAGGTGGTGATGGCAGAGGCCTTCTCTCCCACGGTGAGGACGCCGTCCGACCCGAACGAAGCGATGGCGGCCTGAAGGGCCGTGATGTTCCCCAGGGTGGGGTCCGCGGGGGTGTTGATGGACACGGCAGGCCAGACGGTGACCTGGCCCGCATCGGTCCGCTTGAGCGCGAACGAGTGGAGGGCCCCAGGGATGGCCTGCTCCACCAGGATGTTGATCGTGCGGCCGGGGACGGCGATCTCCTCCTCGACCGTGATGGCGCCCTGGACGGTCACGTGCTTGAGGCTGAAGACCGCTCCGGCCGTCCCAGGCAGCTCCGCGGTACCCAGGGACCGGACGCGGATTCCGCTCCGGCTGGTCTGCGCGATGGTCTCCAGGGCCACCCCAAGCAGCTGCGCCTCCTGGATGGGAATGTCCGGGAAGGGGTAGGCCTGCTGGATCCTGGGCGTCGGCTGGGCGGAAACGTCGAAATTAAGCCGGAGGCCGCTCTTGGACCATTGGAGCTTGGTGGCCATCAGAACGCTCCCAGGGCCATGGTTGGCAGGATGTCCCGACCCCGGAAGACCACCTGGAGCCCGGTGTAGGAGTTGCCCTTCTTTCCGATCGGCTTGACCTTGGCCGAATCCACCACGAAGCCTCCGGCCGCCAGGCCCGGGCTCACCTTGAGCATGCCCGTGGGCTGGGACAGCAGCACCAGGAGGTCCTCAAGGCCAGGCCGCTGGCCGTCCCCGGTGCCCAGGGGCCCCCGGTCGTCGTAGGCGGTCCACTTGCAGGTTAGGACAGGCAGGTAGCCCAGGCGCCTGGTGCGCTCGGACCCGTCGATCAGCTCCTGAGTGCTGGCCTTTTCGGCCCATTCCAGCTCCTTCCCGTCCTGGGAGGGGGCGGGAAGAATCAATGTCTTCACCTTGGCGCCGCCGATGGACGCCAGGAGGGCCAGACGGATGGGACCGACCTGCATGAGCATCAGAAAACCTCCACGAGCTTGACGGTGGCCTGGCCATTGACCTTGTCGTCTTCCAGGGACATGAGCAGCCATTTGGAGGCTTCGCCGTTGAGCCGGATCGTCGCCAGGGGCGGAAGGAACTCCCAGGGCGCGGCCGTGTTCGGGTCGCTCCAGAACCAGGTTTCCTCACGGTAGCCGCGGGGGATCGCGAACCATGAGGCCAGGGACTCCGCGACGGCGCTGCATCCGCTCTGCATCCACAGAAACGGGTGCTGGCTGTATTCCAGGACGTCTCCGCCCGGGATGCCCCACGCGTCGGCGAGGATCGAGTCATCCTTGGCCGAAGAGACCCTGACGACGCTGTAGAAGTGCTCCCAGGTCGTCGTCTCGTTGAGCTGCACGCGGTCAACGGCCAGGTCATAGGGCGCTTCGAGGAGGCCCCGGCTGATGATGTGCAGGCAGCCCAAGGGATCTGGAACGGCCACGGCGTTGAGGACCTGGCAGATATGCTCCACCAGTTCCAGCGCCTTGAGGCCCGACGGGGTGTAGCGCTCGATCGCGTAGGCAGCCGGAAGGGTCCTTCCGTAGACGAAAAGCCGCCCTCCGCAATGGCCAATGATGCGTTCAGGCTGCGTGGCATCCCGGAGGGCCCCCGCCAGCCTGGGGGCTCCATCCATGAGCTTTTCCGTGGCGAGAACCGCGGCAGAAGCATCCGCCGGGGGGATGGCCGCCAGGCGGAGAAGATGCGTCTCCGTGGTGACCTCCCCGGTCGTGGTGGGGGTGGTGTCGAACCGGGTCAGCACCATCAGCTCGTTCGGATTTAACCCCTGGAACGTCGTCGGGAAAAAGCTCGTGACAGCGCTGGTCAGGGTCACCCAGGAGAGGGAAAGGACGCCGGCAGCATAGGTGACCAGCCCATAGCCCTTGGCCCCGACCAGGTAGGTTCCCCAGGGGGTGGTCCGAAGCACGGCATCCGCGGCGGCCGCCGGGGTGGCCACGACGTTGGAACCGGCCCCGGACGGGAGGGCTACCAACTGGAGCCCCGCAACCGTGAGCCCAAGAACGGAGCCAGGCTCTCCGGGGAAGACGCTGGCCGACAGGACGGGGTTCGCACCAGGCCAAGTCGCGGCGACATCCCCTCCCCAGGCCGATCCGGACCAGGCATTGATCTGGACCGAACGGTCCTTTCGGATGAGGAGGCGGCGCATCTGAAGGTAGTCGTAGAGGAGGTTCACGGCTGGAACGGAGAGTGTCGACGGGCTGTAGCCAACCAGGTCACGGATCCCCATGGCGAGGACGGCGTTGGAAGGTGGCGCGGACGGCGCCAGGGTGGCGGATTCGTTGGGCATGGAGGAGGCTGGGGCTACGAGCCGCTGGGAGGCCCAGGGGGCCTGGGGCGAGGCCGAGGCGGTGGCCACCCACCCCATCTCGGGTGTGCCATTCCAAGCCGCCGTGCCCGCCCCGTAGACCCGAACGTCCGCGATCCCCTGGTCCAGGTCCCTCACGGTGCTGAGGTCCTGGGATCCCATGGGGCGCAGGGGCAGCCACACCAGCACGGGGTTGGCCACGGTGGGAGGCACGAACCGGGAGAAATCGACGCTGTACGGGATGCCCCCATCGTTCCCCAGGGTCAACGCCCGGCGGATGGCGAGCCGGGCATCGTCCAGCACCAGGTCCGCCAGAGTGTCGTCGGAGAAGAACAGGTGGGTGGTCTGGGCGACGATCCCCTGGACGGTTTCCTTGGTGACGACCTGGAGGGCCTGGGCGTCCACCTGCAGCAACGTCCAGGTCTGCTTGCTGGCGGTCCCGATCGTCGTGAGGACGTCGCCGGCCACCAGGCCGTCCACGGTGTCCAGGTCGATGACATGCACGTCCGACGCGTCGCTGGCGACGGATTTGGTCACGACGTAGTAGGCCCGCAGGTCCGTAGTCTGGGGCACCCGGGTGAAGATGCCCGACGGGGAATCCATCGTGTCGTGGTGGATGTAGTCCCACACGTCCTGACCCAGCCCCTCGAACCGAGCCCACCAGCGGTCCGTCGCATAACTTCCGTTGGCCAGTTGGTCCTGGCCGACCGCGTAGCACTTGTACTGCTTGCCCACCGGGAACTGGGGATACTGGGCGTGAATATCCAAAGTGACGTAGTCGCCCACCTCCACGAACTGCTGAGGCCCCTCCCAGATCACATAGTCATAGCCGCTGGGGTTGGTGGCGTAATACCAGATCCAGCAAAACTGCGTCACGGAAGGGCGATTCTGGACCACCCGGGGGTAGGGCCGGAGCCAGGGGTTGCGAAGGGGATTCAGGTCGTCCTCCGCGACCTTGGCCCCAAGGTACCGGCTCTTGAAGGTCGAGGACCAGTCCTCGGCCGTGATGGAGATCGCCCCTGTCCGCCGGTTCCGCTGGATCTGCCGAGGATAGACGACTCCCGTGAACCACCGGAGGCCATCGATATCGATGGTCAGCCAGGGCGGATACAAGGCTTCGGTGGCCCCGTTCACGGCCAGCTGGGCCTGGATCCAGGCCCAAACGGAGCCGTCCGCGTCGTTGATCTTCAACGTCTGCTCGCTCGGGGAGACCTTCGTCAGCTCCTTCTCGACCTCCCGGGACCAGGCGCCGATCTCCACCAGCGAGGAGGAAAGCGACAAGGAGGGCCCGGCCTCCACGCTGTTGGTGTTCGCGGTTAGCGTGACGGCAAACGTTCTCATCCCACGCTCCTTCCCCCGCCCTTGATCCCGCTCTGGACCAGGTCGGCCCACTGCCGGGAGCCCGGGTCGACATTGAACGAGCCTCGAAGGTCGTAGTAGTCGCCCCCAAGGGAACCTGGCCGTCGACCGGACTCATTCCCCTGCGGGGCCTCGGCGGCCGCCTGCGCATAGTCGATTCCCTGCCGCTGGTAGACCCGCACCTCCCGTTCCTGGGAGGTGATATTGGCCTGGAGCCTCGACCCCATGCCGATGAGGTTGCGGGCCCAGTCCTTGAAATCCTTCTCCGGGGCGACCACCTCCAAGCCCTCCTCGCCCAACAGGGTGAGTTCTGGGCCGTGTTCGCCAGCCAACCCGCCCACCTTCCGGCCGGTGATCGACTTGAGGAGCCCCATCATGGCAAATACCAGGGCGGCGGCGATCGCGAAGCCAGCGCCGAACGGGAGGGCCGCAAGGGACGCAAAGAACCCGGATGCCGCGGTGGTGGTATTGGAGGTGGTTTTGACGGTATTTTCAGCGACTGTCTTGGCCGTGTCCTTGCTCTGCCAGGCCGACGCGATGACAGTCCAGGCCAACTTCGCTCTCTTGATGCCCCAGTCAACCAGCTCGGCGGCAGCGATCTTGCCGAAAGCTCCTACGATGGTCTGGCTGATCCCTGACCACAGGGCCTTGGTCTTCTCCCCGAACGTGGTCCCCCGCTGAGTCAGGCTGGTGAAGAAGCTCCCAAAATTGGATTCCAGGCCTCCAAGGACGCTGGTGGCGAAGTTCTCCCAGACCTTGAAGGCATTCCGGGACTGGGCCAGCCAGCCCTGGATCCCCGCATCGAGCCCGTCGGCCCCGCTCTCCCCGCGGTGCAAGCCCTTCTTGACCTTCCCGGCGGCCTCTCCCTTCGTGCCTCCAGCCTGTTCGAAAGGCGCGATGACTTCATCGATTTCCTTATCGTTCAGGCCACGGCCCAGGAGCTGGCCCCTCTCGGCCAGCATCTTGTTGATCTCGGCCACGTCGGCGTGGACCTGCTTGACGCGCTCACGCGCGATCATCGCCGCTTCGGCGGTGATGATCTGGTCTTCGGTCAGGAAGGACTCCCCTCCGGCCTTCGAACGTTCGTTGCGCTCCCGCAGGTCACGGATGTAATTCCGGACGCTCTCCAGGCGCTTGGTCAGCCCTCCATCTTCCTGCGCCGTCAGCCGGGCCTGGAGGTCCTCTTCCAGCTTGGCACGGTCCTTGGTGTACTTGTCCCAGACCGCCATCCGCCCGTCGGCATAGTTCTGCTCGATCTTCTCCCGGGAACTCTTCGTCATCTCGGAGGACCAGCCTTCCTTTATGGCCTTCTTCCGGACATCGTCCAGGTCCTTCTCCCGCTGGATACCCAGCTCCTTGACTTTGAGCTGCCGCTCCTCTTCCAGGGTCGCCTTCCCCGCGTATTGGAGTCCTTCCTTTTCTAGGCGGAGCATTTCCTGGGCATAGGTGTTGGACTTTTCCTTGGTCTCTGGGACATTCCGGGCCTGAAGCGTGATGCCAGCCGCTTTAGCGACCTCCTCCCGCTCCTTCCTCATGGCCGCCAGTTGTGTGGCGCGCTTCTGGACATCCGGGGCCAGGTCCCCATTCTTCCCCCCTGCATTCAGGGCCGCGGCCTGAGCCTTCTCCAGCTTCCCAATTTCGTCCCGCAGTTCGGTGATCCGCTTGACGGCCTGCTTATGAGTCAGCTGGCGCTTGATCTCCCCCGAGTCCTGCACCTGGTTGACGTTCTCCCAGGCTTTCAGGAGGGTTCCGACAGCGCCCGTCCCGTTCGCAAGGGGATCGAACATCTTCGCCGTTTTCGCGGCGCTGGCGTCCACCATCCCCTGCAGGTCCATGCTCCAGGAGCGGAGCTTGGCCGCCCATTCACCCTTGCCGACCAGGTCGAGGCCTTGGGCCAGCTTCTCAAGGAAGGTCTGAAGCGGCTTGACCATCTGCGTGAGGATCACCGTCCCCAGGCCGAAGATGCCCGATGCGATCAAACGGATTCCGTCCGAGATGCCGGCCACAACGAGGGCCAGGCCCTTGAAGATGAAGCTGATGACGTTGCCCCGCTGCTCGGCCGTGAGCATCGAGCTGGCCACCTCCTTCAGCGTCCCCAGGAGGGTGAACACGGTCCTGACCAGCTCCACCCCATTGGTGATGATCTCCTGGACCAGGATCTTGTGCTCATGGAGCCATGCGGCCGCCTCCTTCAGGCCGCCCATGAGCCCCTGGATGGCATCCGTCCCGAGCGAGCCCAGGCCCGCGAAGGCCTCCTGGCCCGCCTCCACCAGGCCGGTGAATTCGTCGCTGATCTTGGCCTTCTTGAGGTCGAAAACGCCTTCGAGGGCACCTTGGAGCCCATCCCTAAGCTGGGTGAACAGGGGCTTGGTCATTTCCCCGGCAAGGGTCTGGGTGGCTTCTACCACGTTGGAGGTGACCCCCTGCCAGGTCTTGGCGGCGTTCTCGCCCGCCAGGCCGAAGGCCTCCATGCGGGTGTTCAGTTCGTCCGCCAGGGTGCTGCCGCCGGCGGCCTTCCACTTCCGGACTTCTTCGTTCGTGATCTGAAGAGCCGTGGCGATCCGGGTATTCCGTGGATTGATGTTGCCCTGAAGGAGATCCCGGACCTCCTCCGAGAGCTGATTCATGGGCAGGCCCAGGGCGGCGGCCGCCTGCGTAATTTTGATAGTGACTTCCCGGATCTGGTCCAGATTCATGCCGACCGACAGGCCGACACCCACCGCCTGCTGGTAGGCCACCACGAGCTGCTCCGTGGTCGCCACCGTCTCCAGGCCGGCGATCTTGAGCTTCTGCATCTGGTCGGCACTGAGGGCCAGGGCCGCGTTCAGGGCTTCCCGCCCCTTCAGTTCGCGCCCCGTCGCATCCGTCAGCTTGGCTTGGGCGGCGATGAGCGAGCCGATCCCCAGCTGGGCGGTCTCCATCTTCGAGCCGAAGTCGAGGCCCTCCTTAACGAAGGCCACGGCCTGACGGAATAGGAGCAGGCCCGCATAGGCCAGGCCGAGCTTCCGGGCCAGGGCTCCCACCGAATCCCCGAAACTGTCCGCATGGCCTGCAGCGCCCTTGAGGCCGGCTCCAGCGCCGTTGGCTCCAGATTTTCCGTCCTCCCCCATGCCCCGGAGCGCTCTCCCGGCCCTCGCGGCCGCACCCGCAACCCTCTCCGTCTGACCGGCCATCTCCGAGGCGGCCTTGCCGAGGTCCCGGGCCCCCGAGGCGGCCTTGCTTTCGTCCTGCGCCAAGGCCTTGAGTTCAGCGCCCACCTTCTTGATGGGAACCCCGAACTGGTCCACCAGGACCGAACCGGCGGCCTTGGCGGCCGAGGCCGTCTGGTCCCCGACCTCCTTGGAGACGCCCTTGAGCTGCTGGAAGAGAGCTTTGATCTGGGGCACAGCTCCGCGGAGCTCTTCGAGCTCCG
>MTLE01001148.1_pt1 | contig 48595 bp, 42 predicted proteins | sample 1982461 | NCBI WGS metagenome assembly MTLE01 (sample SAMN05712605, study PRJNA340218) | biofilm metagenome | isolation source: sample SPL anode biofilm adapted to -200 mV | place: USA | collected 2012-02-03 | reverse complement strand
CCTATCTGGAGTGGAAGCAGAACGTTACCGGTTTCAAGCTGGGCTTCCTGCGCCATCCCGAATACGAGCTCTACTCCAATAACAGTGTTCACTGGAAAGCGGGCGCCTCCTGCGCCGACTGTCACATGCCCTACACCAAGGTCGGCGTCCACAAGGCATCCGACCATCGCATCACCAGCCCGCTGAAAAACGGCTTGAAAGGGTGTGTCCAGTGCCACGCCGAGAGCCCGGAGTGGCTGAAAAGCCAGGTCATCGCCATCCAGGACCGAACGGTTTCCCTGCAGATCCGATCCGGTTATGCGACAGCCACCGTGGCTAAACTCTTCGAGATGACCCATGCTGCCCAGGCAGCCGGCAAGACCATCGACCCATCGCTCTACGCCAAGGCTAAGGAATACTATGAAGAGGCCTTCTACCGCTGCACCTTTATCGGTGCGGAAAATTCGGTCGGCTTCCACAACCCCAGCGAGTCCATGCGGGTCCTGGGAGACTCGGTCGCCTTTGCCACCAAGGCCGAAGCGCTCCTCCGTCAGGCGCTGGCCCAGGCCGGGGTAATCGTTCCGGCCAAGGTTGACCTTGAACTGGCCAAGTACCTGAACAACAGGGGGGCGGCCAAGCTGAATTTCCGCAAGGAACTGGAGCTTTCCGATCCAAGCGGTATCCAGAATCGTTTTTGAAGTTTCATTGCATTTTTTGACAACAATCAAACAAAGTAAAATGACGATGATATATTCGTATCACACGTATGGACTAGACACTCATTGTATCTGTTCAGTTTCACACACCACATAGAGGGAGGATTAGGAATATGTTTTGTAATCAATGCGAACAGGCAGCCAACGGGACGGGATGCAACGTATCGGGCGTGTGCGGCAAGAAGCCGGAAATCGCCACCTTGCAGGATCATCTGGTCTACGGCCTGAAAAGCCTGGCCCTCTACGCCGCCAAAATCGGCCGCGTTCCCGAAATTGACCGGTTCACCATTGAAGGGCTCTTCACCACGGTCACCAACGTGGACTTCGATGCGCCTCGCATCAGTGCCCTGATCACCCGCTGCCATCAGTTGAAGGAATACGCCAAGACTGCCGCCGGTATTACCATTCCGGGCGACATCGCCGCCTGGCAGCCGGCCGCCGACTTGGAAGGGCGAATCAAACAGGGCGAAGCCTACGGCATCAACAGCCAGCATGACAACGAAGACATCCGTTCCGTCATCGAAATCCTCATGTACGGTCTCAAGGGCATGGCCGCCTATATGGACCACGCCATGATCCTGGGCAGAACCGACGCCGACGTCATGGCCTTCTTTCAGAGGGCACTGGCAGCAACCACCGATCCCAACCTGGGGCTGATGGACTTCGTCAATCTCTCCATGGAATGCGGCAAGCACAACCTGACCGTCATGGGCCTGCTCAACACCGCCCACACCGACAGCTACGGCCACCCGGTCCCCACCCCGGTGCAGCTGGGCACCAGGGGAGGCAAGGGGATCCTGGTCTCCGGCCATGACCTCAAAATGCTCGAAGAACTGCTCAAACAGACCCAAGGCAAAGGCATCAACATCTACACCCACGGCGAAATGCTCCCGGCCCACGGTTACCCCGGACTGAAGAAGTACAAGCACCTGGTGGGCAACTTCGGCGGTGCCTGGCAGGACCAGGCCAAGGAGTTTGCGACGTTCCCCGGCGCTATCATCTTCAATACCAACTGCATCCAGCGCCCGGATGACTCCTACAAGGACCGGCTCTTCACCTGGGGACTGGTGGCCTGGCCCGACGTCACACATATCGACGGCTGGGATTTCTCCGCAGTTATCAAGAAAGCCCTGGCCTGCCCCGACCTTCCGGAGAACCCGGGCAAGGAGATCCTCACCGGCTTCGGCCACAACGCCGTGCTGGGCGTGGCAGACAAGGTCATCGACGCGGTCAAGAGCGGTGCCATCAAACACTTCTTCCTCATCGGCGGCTGCGACGGCGCGAAGTCGGGGCGCAACTACTACACCGAATTCGCCGAGAAGCTCCCCCAGGACACGGTCATCCTGACCCTGGCCTGCGGCAAGTACCGCTTCAACAAGCTGGACTTCGGCGACATCGGCGGCATTCCGCGGCTGCTGGACATCGGCCAGTGCAACGACGCCTACTCGGCCATCCAGATCGCCGTTGCTTTGGCCGGCGCCTTTGGCTGCGGGGTCAACGACCTGCCGCTCTCCATGATCCTCTCCTGGTACGAGCAAAAGGCGGTGGTCATCCTGCTGACGCTTTTGCACCTGGGGATCAAGAACATCAAGCTGGGGCCGACCCTGCCGGCCTTCATCACCCCCACCGTGCTGGGCTTCCTGGTGGAGAACTTCAACATCGGCCCCATCACCACGGCCGAGGCCGACATCAAGGCCATTCTGGGGTAGCGGAAAGCACAGAAATAATTCACCGACAAAGGACGCCTTGCGACTCATAGCAAGGCGTCCTTTGTGTAATCTGCCGGACTGTTTTGGCCGGATGTATCGATATCTTTTTGACGTGAGTCAAATACTTCCCTGGGCATTGACGTAGTCTGAACACATTGGCCAAGCGATGGATATGGCCAGTTCAGGTAGATGGTATCGGATGCAGGACCCAATTCTGTAACAAAAGGAGCCCAGACTATGGCGAATCACGACGCAGCGGCAGTGGAGCGAACCAAAGCAGGATTTTCCATCGAGAACATGCACGCAACCAGAGCAAAGGCACAGCAGGCGGTAAGCAGGATTGCCGACCAGGTTAAGGCCGGGATGTTGGAAGAGGATGCCAATAAAATGGTGGTTGACACCTTGCGGGAAATGGGTGCCACAAAAGCATTCCACAAACCCTATATTCGCTTCGGAAGCAACACCACCAAAACCTTTGGAGCTGATTCCGATCCGGGAGTTCTTTTGGGCGAGGACGACATCTTCTTTATCGATGTTGGACCGGTCTGGGAAGGGTACGAAGGTGATGCGGGCGACACCTTTGTTACCGGAAACAATCCGGAACTGAAACGCTGCGCAGTGGACGCCAAGCGGATTTTCGATGCTGTTGAAAAGAAGTGGAAAATGGAAAAAGCCACCGGTGTTGAGCTGTATCAGTTTGCTGAACAGATGGCCAAGGATCTGGGGTGGGTGTTGAACCTGGATCTGGGCGGGCACCGTCTGGGAGACTATTCCAGTGCGGAACATTATGAAGGGCCGTTATCCGAGATATCCTTTCACCCTTCCCCCAATCTCTGGATGGTTGAAATCCATATTCGCCATCCGGAAAAACAATTTGGCGCGTTTTACGAAGATCTGCTGGTCTAGTACTGGGAGAGTTTTTCGTAGTCGATAACAGGTGATGAAAGGCGGGGACGATATGATTCCCCGCCTTTCCTGTTTTTTCCGTCTCCACGCAACTCCTCGAACCGATGCTTATGAATTATTTTGCGAAAAAGCAGGATCCATGACCTGAATCAAATCGGTTTCAGGGGCTCTCTGATAGACTGATCTCAACATCGTAGAAGCCACGATTCGCTTTACGCCTGCCAGGAGAGAACATGGGTGCCCTGTTTCTTCAGGGGCAAAGGAGACCGCAATGAACGAGCAGATAACAGGACAGAACAAGAACATTTCAGGTAAAACCATCGGCGAACTGGTTGCCGCCGACTATCGGGCCGCCAGGATCTTCGAAAAATACGGCATCGACTTCTGCTGCGGCGGCAAAATCCCCCTCGCAACCGCCTGTCAGGAGCGTGGCATCGATCCTGATCTGGTCAGCCGGGAAATCGGGGACGCCGCGAGCGAACCGCTGGAGCGGAGCCAGAATTACGCTGCCTGGGGGCTGCCGTTCCTGGCGGATTACATCATCAACACCCACCACGCCTACCTGAACGAGAACCTCGGTCAGATCTCCGCCTACGCCGACAAGATTGCCCAGGTCCATGGCGCCAGGCACCCCGAGGTGATTGAGATCGCCAGGATCTTTGCCAAGATAGCGACCGACATGGTGGCCCATCTCCGCGAAGAGGAGGACGTGTTCTTTCCTGCCATTAAGCGGATCGATGCTGCAGTACAGGCCGGCAGGGAACCGGATGCGGGAGACAGAGAAACGGTCAAAACCTCTCTTGAACAACTTGACCGCGAACATGAAGAGATCGGCGACGCGGTCCACACCATCCGCGACCTGTCGAATAACTATGGGATTCCTGACGATGTCTGCAACACCTTCATGCTCACCTACCGGATGCTGAAGGAATTTGAGGACGATCTTCACAAGCATGTCCACCTGGAGAACAACATACTCTTTCCCAAGGCGGCGCAGCTTTAGATCGAACCCTGTTCAAGGGAGGAAAAGGCAATGGGGAAAACTGTAGCGGTTGATCAGAATGAATGCATCAGTTGCGGTCTTTGTATCGAGAGTTTGCCCGAGGTTTTTCGCTTCGCCGACAACGGCACGTCGGAAGCCTATGATCAGGGCGGGGCTTCAGAGGATAGAATCCAGTCGGCTATCGATAACTGCCCGGTCTCCTGCATCCACTGGAAGGAATAACCCACAATTAAGGAGAAGGACATGGATTTGAAATCTGTTGTAGCTCGAAAATTTCTGGCAGTAGCCGTCACGGCAACGCTGACCCTCGGGATTCAGGGCTATGCCGCTGCCCACTGCGACACCCTCGATGGACCGGTTGTTCAGGATGCCCGAAAGGCCCTGGAGATCAAGGACGTTACCCCGACTCTGAAATGGGTGAAGCAGAAGGATGAAAAGGCGGTTCGTGCTGCATTTCACAAGGCACTCGCTGCCAGGGGAAAGAATAACGCCGCTGCTGAGGAAAACCAATTCTTTGCAACCCTTGTGAAGATCCATCGGGCTGGCGAAGGAGCATCCTTCACCGGATTGAAGCCGGTTGGCACGGTTGAACCGGCTGTGGCCGAGGCAGACAGGGCGCTCACGAGCGGATCAGCCGACGTGCTGGTAAAACGTGTTACCGATGCGGTGACCAACGGGATCAGGGAACGCTATGACCGGGCTGCCACGGCCTACCGGCACAAGGATGAGAGTATTCAAGCCGGGCGAGAATTTGTCGAGGCATATATCGAGTTTACTCACTATGTTGAACGCCTTCATGTGAGTGCAACGGCAGGGGGAGAACACGGCGAACAGCATAAAGAGCATGACACCGTCGAGCACAGGCATAGTCATTGACGTGCCCTTACGGAGTCACAAGACGCTACGCATGAGATCTCATGCCTGTCGGGGCGGCCTCCCTCAACCATAGGGTGTGCCAGGGATATCTCCACATGGAAGTGCATTCAAGAAAATCAGCAGCCACTCTCCGTGCAATTGTGCAGTGGTGTTTCATGGCCTGGGTGGTCGGTATCGGTATCCGTTTCGGGATGTTTGTCGCTGCCATGGAGAGGGGTACAGCCGTTCCCCCTTTTTCCCGTCCTCCGGGAGTGGAGGGGTTCCTGCCCATCGGGGCCCTGGCCAGTTTGAAGTACTGGCTGGTTTCGGGATCCATCAATCCGGTGCATCCCGCTGCCCGGTTCGTCTTTTTGACTGGCATCGCAACGGGAATGGTCAACGGGCACTGGTACAGTTCGTTGAACCCTGCTATCGGTACCTCATTCCGCTTGTGCCGTGCCTGAACCACTGAAGCGGCATCGATTTCCGCGTGGACCACAGGCCCGTATCCCCATGGAGAAAAAATGACAATCACAAGAAGGCTGACCGGATTCCCCCGGCGCTGCAAGGCGCCATTGCGGGGACCGCGTCCATCCATGACATTGCGTTACGCCATCTGGAGTTTCCTCAGCGGTACTCTGGGGATACTGGCTATCTTCGAGATTACCTCACTGGTTGGCCAGCCGCTGCTGATCGGCTCATTCGGTGCGTCGGCGGTGCTGCTGTTTGGCGCAACGGAGTCGCCGCTGGCTCAGCCGCGAAACCTGGTGGGAGGGCATCTCGTCTCGGCAACGGTGGCGGTGATTGTGGTCGCCCTGTTCGGTTCCACCCCCCTTACCATTGCTCTCGGGGTAGGGCTGGCCATCTTTATCATGAACCTAACCCACACAACCCACCCACCGGGGGGCGCAACCGCCCTGATCGGCGTACAGGGCGCGGTCGGACCGGGATTCATCCTGGTTCCGGTTCTGGCCGGTGCCCTTATTCTGCTGGTTACCGCACTCTTTACCAACAATGTCGTCTACCATCGCAGATACCCCAAGCACTGGTTATGAATAAGGGACGTATCCTCATGAGTCCTGTCTGTCTGCCGTGCTATTGCTCCGCATATGTGTCCCCTGAGCGGGCGTTTGGCTTTGTTGGCTGGGGCGCTGCTCAGGTGGGTTGTGGGGGCATTTGTGATCCCATCAGCGCGGACGACCTTTTTTCATGTTCCTAAATATTTTTCATTTCCCGCCGGTTGGGGTCTGATTTATCCTTGGATGTAACCACCTCAATAAAACAATAGTTGATTGACATAGGCCAATCAGTTGTTAATCTCAGACCTGTATGCGTGAAATTTTTCCCGCACAATCTGAATCAATGCACCAAATATGGTCGGGATGGGTGCCAACGGTTCCGTTCGATGGTTGCGTGAAAGCGAATGGCGAGTGTTGCTTCTGCCCGTTTCCGGCACGTACGGCGGCCGAAAATACTGAAATCAAGGGTTGACAACGGTAGTTTCTTTAATTAGAGTTTGGGCGGGTTTAGAACTTTAGATAGAGGGGTTAGAACGCATGTTGTAATACCAAAGGAGGAGATTTTATGAGAACGATGTCCCTTGTGTCTATCTGCTTATTCATTGCGGTTGTCTTGTGTGGGATTCATCCCGCTTGGGCGGTTCAGCAGGAGACCATTCGAATTACCTGCTGGGAGGGGTATGCGGACACGGCGTTTGTTGATGATTTCAAGGCCATAGTAAAGAAGAAGTTCAACATCAATGTGGACGTGAAACCCTCCTACGCAACCGGCCAAGAAGATTTCTACAATGCCGCCAAGAACGGCACCGCTGACCTCATTTCCCCCCCCGCCGACATGGCAAAATCTTCCAAGTTCAACTTTTTCAGAAAAGGGCGAGTGGTACTGGCTCCCCTTGACATGAAAAATATTCCCAATGCAGCACATATGCTGCCGTTTTTCACGGCGGACACGTCTCTTGGCGTGGCTGGGAAGCGCTACGGCCTTCCCTATAACTGCGGCCCCTATGGGTTAGCGTTCAATGCCGACGTCGTCAAGGAAACTCCGTCAAGCTGGAATATCTTCTGGGATCCCCAATATGCCGGTAAATACACTATCAATAACAACTTCCATAAGGTCAATATCTGGATCACGGCCCTTGCACTCGGCTACAACTACGAGGATCTGTTCGATATCGACCGGCTTGACCGTAGCAGGATCCAGCCCAGGTTGAATGAACTGGTCAAAGGGGCCAAGAGCCTTTGGGACGGGGAAGCCAATGCTGACGAATTCCCCCAGTTGTCGTTGGCCACCACCTGGGGATTTGCGGTGGTGAAGGCGAACCAGAAGGGCGGTAACTGGAAACTGGCCACCGCGAAGGAAGGCGGAAGTGCCTGGATCGACTACTGGTGCATTACCCATGCAGCAAAAGGGATGAAGAAAAAGCTATGCGAAGAGTGGATCAACCTGCACCTGTCCCCCAAATACCAGGCAGCGGTTGTCAAGCAGCAAGGCGTATCGCCGGTGGTCGACAATGTGGGAGACTTGGTGACCGCTGAGGAAAAAATCCTCTTCAATGTGGGCAACAACGACTACTTCAAGACCGTGGCAATCTGGCGGGTCATGAACGATAAAACCGAGAAGGCCTTTGGTGAGATGTGGGAGATGGCCAAAAAACAGAGGCAGTAAATGCTCTGTGCCAAGGGCGCTGCCAGGTATCCCAACACCTTCAACCGAGAAAATGGTCCGGAAGGACATGGTCGGCAGTCGTTCCGTCGACGAGAATCCATAAAGGTTTCAAACGGGCCAGAAAGGGACGTGGAGCAAGAGGGCAACTACCATACTACAAGGAGCAAAGGAGGGTAACATGAAGGCATCGTTAAGAACACTGGCTTTGAGTTTGATGTTTGCCGTTGGAATGGGGGTGGGTACGTATGCCCATGCACAGGATACGGCAACGGAGGCGACACCGCCAGCCGGGTATAAACTGATCCCCGAGGATCTCACCGCCGACCTGAACGTGTCGCTCTACTCCCAGTATATCTGGCGTGGTTATGGATTGAGTCGGGACGGTCTGGTCATCTTCCCCACCCTTACCGTGGGCTACAAGGGTTTTGCGGTGAATGTGTGGACGGATCTTGATACCCGCTTTGGCCGCTTTGGTGGAACCGAGGACAGGGAGTTTAAGCTGCAGGAAACCGACGTAACGGTTTCGTACAGCAATTCCTATGCACCCTGGAAGCTGAATTACAGCTTGGGATGGATCCTGTACGACTTCCAGCCAATCGAAGGTGAGGCAGATACCAGTATAAAAGACACCAAAAACCAGGAAATCTTTGTGACCTTGGGCCTGGATGTACCACTCAAACCCACCTTCAGTGTCTATCAGGAAATTGAGACGGGAAAAGCCTGGTACTTCCAGTTGGGCGTATCCCACAGCTTCCCGGTCTACAAGGATTGGTCTCTGGATCTGGCGGGAACGGTCAGTTATCTCAACAACAAATCCACGGATGATTTTTCTGACTTCCACGACGGCAACATCTCGGCCGGCCTGAAAATCCCGTTGAACAAGTATCTCTCCATCAAGCCCAACCTGCAGTACTCGTTCCCCATCACTTCGGCCGCATCCAGGCAGATTGAGGATGTGAGTTTTGGTAACAATCACCAGTACGTCTATGGCGGGATCATTTTCGACCTGGCGATATAGCAGAAGGGGACTTGCAGACCCCTCCCAACTGACAAAGGAGGTTCCAGAGTATGAAACGATTGTTTTTAATTGCAGCGATGCTTGTCGTCGGAATTCTGACGTTGAGCACGAACAGCCATGCCATTGCAATAAAGAGCGTAAAACCGGGTGAGGATGTTTTCAAGTACATCCAACGGGTCAAAGGCTCGTTTGATCAGGTGCTGTATCAGCAGGTGATCGGCGCGTCAAACGCCTTCAAGGAGGGGGACAAGACCATCGGCGTAGCCGCCGATACCAATGTCAGCCGGGAAAACGCCCGGAAGCTTTTGGCAAATACCAAAATCAAGGATATCACCAATCACCCCTTGCATAATGACGACCTTTACAAGTTTATTGCCAAATCCGTTGATCCTGCCCAGTACGCTAAAATTAAAGACTGGACAATGGGCAAGATGAAAGCATTTCTGCTGGATAAATCTGAAGCCGAAATCAAGTCGGTCATGTACGGTATGAACAGCGAAGTGGTCGGCTGTCTGCCCAAGCTGATGAGCAACAAGGAACTGATAGCGGTCAACCGGAAGATCTTCAACCCGCTTCCCGGAACCAAGATCGGCGCCAAAGGGTATCTGAGCGCACGCATCCAGCCCAACTCCCCCACTGACGATCCCGAAGAGATCATGATGCAGGTGCTTTCTGCATTCTCATACGGTGTCGGCGATCTGGTGCTTGGCACCAACCCGGTGGACGGAACGAAAGAACAAACTGCACGGGTAGAGGCCTCCCTCAAGGATGTGGTCGATACGTTCAAACTGAACGGTACCATTCCTTGGTGCGTCCTGGCCCATATTGACGTTCAGAGGGAAATATTCAACGAGAAACCGGAACTGATCGACTGCATGTTCCAGAGTCTTGCAGGGACCGATACGGCAAACAAGACGTTTGACATTACCGTTGAGAAGATGGTCGATCATGCCAAGTCCCGCGCCGGACAGAGATATGGTCTCTACTTCGAGACCGGCCAGGGCTCCGATTTCACCAACGGCGGTGCCGAAGGCGTCGACATGGTCGTACTCGAATCCCGCAAGTACGGGATGGCACGCGGTCTGCAGCAGGTTCTTGCCCAGGTTCAGCCCCAGGGTGCATATCTCCATGTCAATGATGTGGCCGGTTTCATCGGACCGGAAGTGTTCCGCACCAAGGAGCAACTGGTGCGCTGCTGTCTGGAAGACATCCTGATGGGCAAACTGCAGGGAATCACCATCGGACTTGATATCTGTTCCACCCTGCACATGTCGGTAAGCCTTGACGACCTGGAATGGTGCCAGGACCAGATCATGCCGGCAAATCCTGCCTATCTTATGGCTCTTCCCACCAGAAACGACCCGATGCTCAGCTATCTGACCACCAGCTATCAGGATCATGTGCGTATCCGCAGCAAGTTCGGCTACAAGGTTAATGATGCCATGTGGGACTTCTTCAAGCGCATCCAGGTTATCGACAAGAACGGCAAGCCGACCAAGCATTTCGGCGATCCGATCTGGGTCTACTACCAGTATTGCATAGCCAAGGGTGACACACGCTCCCAGCAGGAAATCATGGCCGAAGGCAAGCAGAAGTTCGACGCCATCCACAACACCTGGCTCAAGACCGGTAACAAGGTGCCTCTGGCATCCGGTTACGGAAAGAACATCTGGGACCTGAATCCGCAACTGGACAAGAAGATCCGTGAACTCTACGCCGATGCCAAAAAAGCCATCTGGGCTGAATTTACGCCGGAATTTCTCAAGAGCGTGCCTGACTCGGTTCAACTGGGAACCCTGTCCAAGGACCGCGAAAACTACATCGTGCATCCCGAAACCGGCGAACAGCTGAACAAGCAGTCTGTTGCGACTCTTCAGAAGCTGCGTGATTCCTGGCAGGGGCAGACACCTGACGTGCAGATCGTCGTCTCCGATGGCCTGAACGCCAAGTCGATCATGGCTCCTGAGCATACGCTGCCGTACATCACGGCGCTGAGAAAAGAACTGCAGGCCGCCGGACTGACCGCTGACAAGAAAAACATCGTCATCAGCAGCGGCCGCGTACGCGCAGGCTACATGGTCGGCGATGTCCTGTTCAGCAATGCCGATCCTGGAAAGCCCCGCGCCGTAGTTCATGTGATCGGCGAACGCCCGGGTACGGGACAGGATGCCTTCTCGGTGTATATTGCCGCTCCCAAGGGGAAAGTATGGGCAGAGAAGAAGGTAGACCACAATATTGTGAAAGTGCAGTCCGGTATCTCCAAGCAGGCTACCAAGCCTGCGGACGCAGCTAAACAGACCGTCAAACTGATCAAGGAATTGATGGCAAGCTAAACACCGAATGGCCCCAAAGAGGCATCTTTACGGTGTCTCTTTGGGGCTTTCTTGTGCCACCATCCAGGCGAATAGAACCCACCCGTGTAACATAATTCGTAACTCATCGAGCTTCATCCTATGGATACAGAGCAAACACTAGCTCAGGCTGACTACATCATTCCTTCCCTGGCTCAAAAAATTCAACTCTATATAGCGGCGCTGAAAACGGTCCCCTTCTACCGTTATGGGGAAATCGGCAATATCTGCTACACCATTGGCAAAAACATCCTGGATGGCGTCATTCTTTTCACCATGTTCTCAATGGCTGAACAGGAACTGAAGGTGGCTGCCATACTGGGAGTGGTTGTGAAATACGCGTATCCGGGCATTAGCATGATCTCGAGTACCTGTATTTCAGGATTTATAGACCATCTGGAAGCGGTTCGCGAAACCACCAGGCAGATTGCCCGCCTTATCAGGGCGCAGTTGGGGGTAGCCGTGGGGCAGGCCTTGGGCGCCGTTTGCCTGTTACTCTGCTTTCCGCCCGTATTTACGTTCTTTTTCGCCAGCGTATCCTTCAAGGCCTATCTGCTGGTGGCCATTTACCTGCTGCACCACGTGTGTGACGGATCGTCGCAAATCATCGAGGGCAGAACCTGGTTCAAGATCATCGAAATTAAAATCCGCAGAGGGCACAATGCGAAGCTTTCCCAGAATTTCTGGGTAATATATACTCTGGCCCAAAACTTTCAGCTTCTTTTGGGGCAACTCTTCATCTGGTCTGCCTTGGGCATAACCAGCGAGTTCTCCCCTGATCTGACCTCACTCGCTTTGAGCATTACCGTCTATTGCGGCTTTTTCTGCGTCGTTATTTCGAAATTCATTCTTCCCGCTGCCTACAAGCTAAGGCTCTGCTCCTGATAACTGTCTGACTCCTGGTTTTCCTATGCTTGTCGTTGACACACTTCATTTTTCCATTGATGGCAAAAAGATTCTGGATGGCATATCCGCATGTTTCGAGCCGTGCAAGATTCATGGGATCATCGGTCCGAACGGATCCGGTAAATCCACCCTGTTGAAGAATATCTGCAGGCTCTGGGAGCCGCAGTCCGGGTCTATCGTTCTCAACGGCAAAAATCTGGCCAAGATGCCTCGAAAAGAGCTGAGCACGCTGGTTACCCTGGTTCCGCAGAACACGACCATCGGTTTTCCCGTATCGGTGTTCGATATCGTAGCCATGGGGCGAAACCCGCATCTGGGAAGGTTCGAGGGGGTAGGGCCGAGGGATCGTGAAATTATCGAGCGGGCGCTATGGCAGACCAATATCCATGCCCTGAAGGACAGAAGCATCAACGAACTGTCCGGCGGAGAGGGGCAACTGGCGATAATCGCCCGGGCTATCGCGACCGAGGCGCCTCTGATACTGCTGGATGAGCCGACCTCGGAACTTGACGTCAAGCACACGCTGGAGATCGTCAAGCTGTTATGTGAACTCAAGGATCAGGGCAAAACCATACTGGTGACCATCCATGACCTGAATCTGGCCAGAAAGTTGTGTGATACAATTACGATACTGTGCGCCGGGAAGTTGTTTTTCTCGGGCGCTCCGGAGGACGCCTTTTCCGAGGAAAACATCAGCCAGGTTTTTCAGGTGAGGGTGAGGGAGTACAAACACGATGGCACGACCTTCCTTGATTTTCATTCCTAAGAGCATCGAAACATCCGCCATGCGAAGCTGTCGGATACTCAGCGCACTTCTCGCGATCTGCTGTCTGGTTGCCTGTGCCCCCCCGTCCGGGGTGAATCACGGTCAGAAAGCGGTTCCCCCCCTTGATATGCACAGGTTGAGCACTGAACTGAGCCATGCCAGGGGTAACCCCCAGACTGAAGGCGCATGGCCCCGAAAAATACGCTACAGCTTTGATGTGCATGACTTGAAGACGGATACCTTCCGCCAGGAGACAAAAAGCTTTGAGATTCAGAAGAAGCCGCTGCGCATAATACCCCATGCGGTGGGCGTCGCCGAGATCTTGTGGGCAATCTGTCCGCGCGAGCGTTTGATTGCCTTTAATGATCTTACCGCTGATCCGGACTCGAGCTTTATAGCCGACAAGGCACGGCAGCAGGGCCCGATCTTCAGATCAAAACAGACGGAACTGGTGATCGGCTACCGCCCGGATCTGGTCTTTACGGTGTTTTATTCCGGTGCTGATTTCAAGGAAAAGCTCAGCCAGGCACAGATTCCCAGCTTTGAACTCGGGCATTTCGGGTCGATAGAGTCGGTACAGCGGCAGATTCTGCTCATTGGAGAGGTAATCGGTGAGGAGGGCAATGCCCGTGCTCTGGTGAATCTCATAAATGAGAGAATCCGGGACCTTAAGGCCCGGATCCCTCGCAGAGATCACCCGGTCCGTGTTCTGTACTATGACGAAGGGGGCTATGTTCCCGGTAAATCTTCAAATTTCAACTCGATCTGCGACATGATCGGCGCCGTCAATGTGGGGACTGAGCAGGGCATTGCATCCTGGTCGCGGATCGACTATGAAACCCTGCTCAAGTGGAACCCGGATGTCATCATCGTTCCCGATCGCAGCAAGCTAAAGGAACTGCTTGTGTCGAATCGTCTGCTGTCCCACGCCAGGGCCATACGGAGCGGCTCAGTGTATGACGTCCCCGGCGTGTATCTGCGGGTTTCATCCCAATACATGCTTCTCAGCGCCGATCTTATCGCGGGAATCATCTACCGGCAGCCCCGCTAATCCGCCATGGTAAAAAAGGACTGGTTCATAATCGCAGGCCTGATGGCCCTGGTTGTCGCCGGTGGCCTGCTCTCCCTCTCGTCAGGCTCATGGTCGATTCCTGCCTCCCATGTGGTCATGATCGTTTTGTCAAAATTGGGACTGTACGCCGGCGCCATCAGTGACGTGGAGGCTTCCATTGTCTGGGACGGCCGGCTTCCGCGCTTTCTGGTCGCCTTTCTGGTGGGCTTTTCCCTTGGCGGAGCAGGTACGATCATGCAGGGAATATTCAAGAATCCCATGGCCAGTCCCGGAGTCATGGGCATCGATGCAGGTGCGGCGCTGGGCGCCGTGCTGGCCATTTACCTGGGGCTTGCATCGTACTCGCTGGTGGCGCTCCCCTGCGCGGCGATCGTTTTTTCCCTGCTCACCCTGGTCATGGTCTTCGCCATCGCCACATCAGGAGGGCGGACGTCGGTTTCAACGCTGCTGCTGGCGGGCATTGCCCTCAGCCTGGTATTCGGCGCCCTCACATCATTTGTTATTACCCTGAGCACCGCGGAGTTCGACGTTGGGCGGGTGATCGTGAACTGGCTCATGGGTGACCTCAACAACCGCTCCTGGGAGCACGTTGCCATCGTCATTCCGACCACTTTTGTCGCACTCCTGGGTACCCTCTTTTTTGCCCGGGACCTTAACCTTCTCATGCTCGGAGAAGAAACCGCGGCAAACCTGGGAGTCAACATACGACGCGCCCGCAACGGTCTGCTGCTCTTTTCCTCCATCGAAACCGGCGGAGCCATCGCGGTGTCGGGGGTCATCGGTTTTGTCGGGCTGGTGGCGCCGCATATCATGCGTAGTCTCACCGGACCGGACAACCGGAAGCTGATATTCTCTTCCGGGCTGCTGGCGGCGGTTTTCATTATCTACGCCGATCTTTTTGTACGGCTGATCGTAACGGTGGACCTGAAGGTGGGGATCATCACCTCCATGCTCGGCGGCCCGTTTTTTCTCTATCTGATCGTAAAGCACAGAAAACAGTTCGAATACATGTGAATCCGCCGGCCTGGGGCCAGGCCATGGATTCCGCTACCTATCGTTGCAGTACACGGGAACGCACATGCAGGAACGTATCGCAGACAGCGCAAGCACGGCGGAGCTTTTTGAACAGTACGCGGGCATGGTTCAGCGGATAAAAGCTGAAATTTCCAAAGTTGTCATCGGCCAGGAGGAGATGATCAGCCTGATGATCCATGCGCTCCTTTCCAAGGGGCACATACTGCTCGAAGGTGTTCCCGGGCTGGCGAAAAGCCTTGCCGTCGAGACCTTTGCGAAAGTTATCGGCGGCAATTTCAAACGTTTTCAGTTCACGCCGGACAAGATGCCCAGCGACATAACCGGCACCATGGTGTGGAACGAGAAGGAAGACGAGTTTGAATTCCATGCCGGCCCCATCTTCTGCAACATCTTCCTGGCCGACGAGATAAACCGGGCCTCGCCGAAGGTGCAATCCGCACTGCTGCAGGCGATGCAGGAAAAGGAAGTGACCGTGGAGTGCACACACTACGACATCCCGCGCCCGTTCATGGTGCTTGCCACGGAGAACCCCATCGAGCAGATCGGCACCTATCCCCTGGCAGAGGCCCAGGTCGACCGTTTCATGGTCAAATATGATGTGGGCTATATGCAAAAAGATGAGGAGTTCGAGCTCATACAAAGGAAAAACAGTAACTTTGACCAGCTCAAAAGCGACATACACACGGTTCTCACCCTCGATGACATACTGGCTGTCCAGCAGCTCATCCATGACCGGGTCAGGGTGAGCCAGAAGGTCATGCGCTACATACTGAACATCTGCATTGCCACGCGCCCGCGCGACACCTATGCTTCGCAGGAGTTTGAGGCCGATATTCACCAGTATATCAGGCTCGGCGCATCGCCTCGGGCCTCTGAATCGCTTCTGGGGCTGGCAAAAGTGTATGCCTTTGGCCGGCAGCGTGACTTCGTTACGTTCGACGATGTCGTCATATGCGCCCAGCACGTGCTCAGGCATCGTATTCTGCTCAACAGCACCGCGCTGTCGCAGCAGGTCAGCGCCGACACGATTGTCCAGGAAATCCTTAAAACGGTCCAGCCGTACTGAAAAAGCCCATGGTCAAATCGGAAAAGAGTCTGTTGTCCAAAAAGGAGCTGCTGGAGATATTTATCAGTCACCGGGTACATTCACCCTTTCCCGGGGACTGGGAGAGTGTCTTCAAGGGACTGGGATACGAGTTCTGGTCGCTCAGGGAGCTTGAGCCCGGCGATTCGTTCCGGAACATCGACTGGAAAGCGACGGCCAGGACCGGCACGTTTTATGTCCGCGAATTTCTTGCCGAAAGCTACTTCAACGTCATGATCCTGTACGACATCAGCAACTCGGTGCGCTTCGGCAGGAAGGAGTTGCTCCAGGCGCACATCGCCGTATCGCTGGCACACAGCGCGATCCTGAGTAACAACGGTTGCGGATTGATCCTTTTCGCGGATGATAGTGTCCGCTTTATTCCGCCACGCATGGGCAGGTCGCATTTCATGGAGATCCTGGATGCCATTGCCCATGCGGAACCGGTTGCCTGCGGTGCGACCAATCTGGGTGCCGCACTGACCAAGCTGATCAACGAAGTCCCGGAGAGCCTTGCCTTCGTACTGTCTGATTTTATGTATCCGCTTGATTTCAGATACAGTTTCCACCGCACGGCACACGGGACCGACAAGCATGAGGTCAAGGCGATCCAGGTGCTCGAGGAGTGCGAAATCGAGCTGCCCCCCCATTCGAAAGGTATTCTGCCGCTCTACGACTATGAGAGCGGCGGGACCGTGGCGTTAGATATGGGAAAATGGAAGGCGTATAACGCTGCCATGAGTCGGCTGCGGTTGGCTACCAAAGAGCGTCTGAACCGCGCCGGGATCGATCTGGTAACCATCAGCCCGGCGGATGATTTTGTCCGAAAAATAGATGATTTTATGAAGCGACCTCCATCAAGATCTTAGATACGGGTACGGATGCCATGACTTACCGCTTTACAAAATGCTGCGCCATCATACTGCTCCTTGTCGCCATGCTGGCGGACTCTGCTTCCGAGGCTTGTGCCAGGGCTGCCGCCTTCTCCTTTGACTCGGTCTGGTTTTATCGCGACGGGACCAGGGTCGTCCCGGAGATCGGCACGAACTGGCTTACGGTCGTCTTTGACCCACGCTCCATCCCCGATGGCGACAGCTTCGAATTCAGCGCTGCCCCTGACGATGCCGCTGCCAGCGGTGGCGCCAGCGAGATCAGCGATCCGGCCGGGGACTTTATCAAGAAGAAGGCCAGGGCAATGGTCAAGGCCAACAGGCGTCTCAGCGAGTATCTCTACGACCCCAACCTTGCCGAAGGCGCCTGCTTCCTTCGGATGCGCAACGGGCTGAAGCCCCAGGAAATACGCCAGCTTGTCAGCCGGTTGAGCCGGGACGGAGCCGTTGCCTACGTCCACCCGACGGTGATCATCAACGGCAAGACCTACGCGTACTTCAACGCCTTCGACCTGAAATGGAAAACAGGCACTTCCGAGGCCCAGCGGCAATCCCTGCTGCGGGCATCCCATGCGATGCTCGATGAAAACGATCCGTTGGCAACCCGCCATACGGTCGATGTTGCCAGGATTCCCTTTTTCAAGGCGTTCAACCTGCTTGCCGAGGATATCAGGGTACTCAGGGCCACACCGCGTCTGGTGGAAGTAAAACCGTCGATCAGCGCCAAACTGGCCCTTTTCATGAGCGGGGGGAACATCGGTGACAGCATTCCCTTTACGCTCACCATTGCCTTCTCCGAGCTGGTGAAAATCGATCCAAGCTCCATTGCGACCCTCAATCTGCGGCCGCCTGAACTTCAGAAGGAACTCTTTGACTGCACCTTCGACCCGTACGATTACGCATCGTCCGTCAGCAAGAGCCCGATCGTCATCACCGGCCGGATGGCGGTTTACGCCCCCGGAGAGTTCAGTCTGCCGCCCGTCAAGATCAGCTATTCGTGCCCGTCCTGTCCCGACAGCAGCGTACGTACCATCGAGACGGAGCCGGTCCTGTACAGGGTTTCCTCCATCATCCCCAAAGCCAAGTCGGAAAACCGGCTGATCGTGCCGACCGACCCGGTTGCTTACGTTTCTAGCCATGACGCGTTGCGCCGGCAGTCCCTGCACTACCTCTGGTTCGCCATGCTCTGCTTTGCCGGTCTCGTTCCCTGCGCCCTATGGGCCTTCCGGCTGCGCCCCAGGGTCACCGCCGAACGGAACCTCCTGGAGGAGCGCAAAAGGGCTCTCCAGCTGGCAGGCCGGCTGCGCGTACTGCTGCTTGAAACGCCTGCCGATCCTCACTGGAGCTACCTGGGGGAAGTCGGCGGGCTGCTGCGCGAGTATCTGCTGCTGCTCTACGGAATCGATGCAAAGTATCGGGGAGGGAGCGGCAGGCGGTTCATGGAAACCATCGCAGAGCATCTTCCGCCGGAGTGCTGCGGCTCATTGCGGCGCATCCTTTCCGACATCGATGACAGCGTTGCCCTCGAATCGGAAAACTATCAGGATATTGGACGGTTGCAGCGCGATATTCTGACTATTGTGGATCAGACCGCCCGCGATGGCGCAGGCCGGGGGTAGACTCCCATGAGCATCCAGTATCCCTGGGCACTGCTGCTCCTGGCGATCATACCGGCAGTGCTGGTTGCCACTAAAAAGTGCACAGTCAGAACCGGTTTTTCCTGGGTCGCTGCGTTAGACCGGGAGTTGAGGCCCGGGCCGCTAAAAGCGTACGGCGCCGATCTGCTTGCCGCGACCGCCATGGTCCTGATCGTGCTTGCCATCGCCAACGTGCAGTATTCCAGTTACTGGCAAAAGTCGTACCCCGAGTCCAGGTGGATAATGCTGGTTCAGGATCTCTCCGGATCCATGGGAAGGTCCGGTGAGGAGGGCGCCAGCCAGACCCTGGGAGATGTCGCCCTCGATGGGGCCTCGTCTTTCATCGATATGCGCAGGAAGGACGACCTGATCGGTATTATCGCTTTTTCCGATGTGGCGCAGTTGGTTGCGCCTCCCTCCTTTGACAGGGAAATTCTGAAGAGAAAGCTGGAACTGCTCAGGAGAAAAAACGATTCCCCGCTGTTCAGGGACCTGGTCTTGGGGGGGGAGACCAATGCTTCCTATGCCACCTGGCTTGCGGTGTGCGTTTTCTTCATGTTTCTTCCCGAGGAAAACCAGCCATCCTACGAGCAGATAAATGACATGCGTTATTCGCTGATGGGGCGCAGCGGCACCGCGCTGCACATCCCCGCGCAACTGAAAGACATAGATTTCGGTCGGGGAATGGCCATTGTTCTCTTTACCGACGGTCGTATAGAATCGAGCCAGGGCAACGGAGACGTGGAGAGCGGGCTGCTCAATTTCATCAATGTTATCAGCCTGGTGAGGCGGTTGGGCATACGGCTCTATCTTGTCGTCGTGGGGGGCGAGGTTACCAATGACGTGCGCCAGGCCATTGAGGAGCCTGTGGGCGGCTCTCCCGCTGGTCACGTATTCAGCATGCCCCGCTCCCTGGACAAGGCACGGATTGCCTCGGTCTACAACAACATCAATACCATGGAGAAAAACAGGTTGCTGGTAAAGCTGGAGAAACGGAAAAAGGATACCAGGAGGCCGCTGGCGCTGGCGGCTGCCGTTATGCTGGCAGCCTGTTGCCTCGTGCGCATTCTCCCCGCCACACGAAGGATCTGAGCGATGATCAAAAACACCAGACTATCCATAGCACTCATCATTGTCGTGGCCCTCACCTGCACGACGTTGGGCGTATACTGCAGCAGCGAGTACCGTACTCTCAACGAGCGGGAAGTGAGCGAGAGGCTGCTGCGGCAGGAGCTACACCGGGTGGACGCAGTGACGGACGACGCTGCCGCCGTCGCGGCCTACAGGAAGATTTTCCCGACGCTCCCCGAGATCCAGTTGCGCATCGTGCAGCGTCAATGGCGCATCGCCCTGGAGCTTCTGGGATACATGCAGCGCGCCAGAAGCAATAGTGAACTGCAGAACGAGACCGTCGTATATGATGGCCAGCTGAAAAGACTTCTTGATGAGATTGTCGAGCGCTGCGGGGCTACTCTGGCGGATGCGGCGTCCCTGCGGCCCGATATCACCTGGCGTTTATACAATACGGCCGGGGCTGCCAAGGTGCTGAGCGCGCTGGTGATGCTGGAAAGCGAACAGAATGCGGACAAGGTGCAGGGTGTCATGCGCGATGCGCTGGCAGACTTCAAATCCGCCATAGAAGCCGTGGACAAATCCGGCGTGTCGCCTCTGTACAAAAACATTCCCCGCTGGAACTTCGAGGTGCTCAACGGCGAGGAGAATGTCCGGAAATTCGAGGTTTCCATGACTGACATGGAAAAAAACCAGGCGCTGAAAGAAAACCTTGAAACGCTGATACCCGATATCGGCGGCTATGCCCCCGGCGAGCCCATGGATACACGGGTAAAAAAATAAAGGGCCTTTCCTGCCATGAATCTGGAACATAGCGGCACCCTCTGGCTGCTGCTCGCCATCCCCTGCTTCCTTTGCTCTGCGCTCGTATCCCATAAACAGGCGAGCACGTTGCTGTACCGCTTCGCCCAGACGAAAAAGCGACCCGTTCTTGCTATCGTTTCCACCCTGTTCCTGAGTCTTGCCTTGGCCGCGCTGATTGTTGCCCTGGCCGGTCCCAGGCTGCAGTACACGAAAACCGTCTTCAATCGCAGCGGTATCGATGTGGCCATCGGGATCGATGTGTCCAAGTCGATGCTGGCGGAAGATGAAACGCTTCCCCAGGAGGGGAAGAAACTCTTCAGCGTACCGAACCGCCTGAACCGCGCCCGCTACTGCGCGCTTACCATTCTGAGCGCTCTCAAGGGGGAGCGTGTGGGCGTGTTCTTGTTCGCCAGCAAGGGGGTTTCCATCGTTTCCCTGACCAACGACTATGGCTACTGCCAGTACATCCTCAAACACGCCAATGACTCCACCATCTCAACTCCCGGCAGCGACCTGGGGCAGGCGATAACGACCGGTATTTCCCTGTTCGAGGAGAACTCCCGCCCGTCGGTCAAAAGCATCGTCTTGATTTCTGATGGCGAGGACATCAGCGAGGACAGCTCCGTGATGCATGAGGCTGCCCAGCGCGCCGCGGCCAAGGGAATCGCCATCTACACGGTCGGTACCGGCAGGGGCCAGGGGGTCATGATTCCCATCAGGGACGCCATAGGTGCCGCCATAGAGGGGTATTACCAGGATGAAGACGGTTCGTACCTGAAAACGCGGCTGGAGCAGGACAGCTTGAAGAGCATTTCAAACACCAGCGGAGGCCGTTACTTCAGCGCCCATGACGCGCGAGTCGAGGAAGGTGTCGTTGATGCTCTGCTGAAGCGCGCCCGAACCATCGAATATACCAGGGCCACGGAACCCGCCTGGTACGATCTGTCTCCGGCGCTGCTCGGCGCGGCGCTGCTGTTTTTACTGCTCGGCATAATCGCCGGACGCTGATACGGCTGCCTGGGCCCGCTCTCTTCAGCGGTGAAGAGGATTTCGCAAGCCGCCTGACCGACGTGGAAGGCATGGGCTGGGTTACGGGGAAACAGCGGGGCTGGCAAAGAGAAGCGTCAAAGCCCCACATTTGTGGGGCTTTGACGCTAATGGTGGGATATCCGGAGGCTTCATTGCCTGGAGTTTACAATCTGAACTGCTGTACCAGTCGCTGCAGTTCTCCGGCGTTTCTGCTGAGGTGCGCCGCCGCGGTGACGGATTCCTGGGCACCGTGGGATGTCTGCTGCACGACCTGGGTGATCTGCTGCATGTTGCCGGCTATCTCACCGGTGGTGGCGGTCTGCTCCTCGGCAGCGGTGGCGATCTGGCTGACCTGCATGGCAACGTCGTTGATCTGCTCCAGAATGTCCCGCAGCGCATCGCCGGAGCGGGCCGCCTCCATGGTACCGGCCTCCACCTGATGGACTCCCTGCTCCATGGCGGCCACGGCAGCGCCGGTCTCAGCCTGGATGGCTTTGATCATCTCATCGATCTCATGTGTGGCGCGGGTGGTGCGTTCCGCCAGGGCGCGCACCTCGTCGGCAACCACCGCGAAGCCTCTCCCCTGTTCCCCTGCCCGGGCCGCCTCGATGGCGGCGTTCAATGCCAGCAGGTTCGTCTGGTCGGCAATATCCTCGATGGCGCCGATGATGGCGCCGATCTGATTGCTGCGTGCCCCAAGACTCTCCACGGTCTTTGCCGACTCCTGCACCCGGGCTGCGATCTGCCCCATCACCGCCACCGTCTTTTCAACGACCTCGGCGCCGCTTTGGGCCGAGGCCGAGGCGTGCTGCGCCCCCTCGGCAGCCATCTGGCAGTTCTGGGCAATGTCGCCCGATGTGGCTGACATCTCTTCGCCGGCCGTGGCCACGGTTACGGCCTGGCCGGCGATCTCTTCGGCGTTGCCGGCGGTCCGTTCGGCGGTGGCATGCAGTTGGTCCGCGGCTAAGGTCACCAACGACGATGTTCCGGATACCTGGTTGATGATATTGCGCAGGTTATCCACCATGACCTTCATTGCCCGCAGCAGCTGGCCGGTCTCGTCTTCCGAACCAACCCGAACGTCAACGCTCAGGTCACCGGAAGCGATGGTGTTGGCTATGGAAACCGCCTGCGTGAGTCGGGCGTTTATGCTGCGTACGATACCGTAGAATACCGCCAGGATCGCAACGAAGAGCAGCATGCCCATGGAGGTCAGAGCGATTTCGGAGGTGCGCAGCATGGCTGCGGCGCGTCGTTCCGTCTCGCTGTTGGCCGCGTTGCTCAGAGCAACGATCTGGTCGATGGCGCTCCGGTGAGCCTCATAGGAGGGGGAGAGTACGTCGCGCAGCAGGTGTTCCGCCTTGGTACGGTCGTGCGCCTGCAAGGCGGGGAAAAACTCCCTTTCCACCGTGTCGTAGAACTTCACCGCCGGCCTGTAGGACTCTTCCAGCAGCAGCGTCCTAGTCTTTCCCGGAGGAAGTTCCCTGACCCAGTGGTCATGGCGCTGGTCGTATTCGGCACGCAGTTTCTTCAGCCGTTCATGGTAGCCGGGGAGTTTGGAATCGTCTGTCTCCACCATTGCACGCAGAACAACGAAGTACGATTCGATGATGTATTCGGGGGGCGGCAGGATATCGGCGATAAGGTCCTTGCCGCGTACAATCTCGTGATACACGGGGCCATCGATCTTGATTCGGTTGATGGAAACGTGCGTGAAGACTAAGATTGCCAGAATGCCAGCCAGGATGATTGCGCAGGTGCTGATCAGTTTTGCCTTGATGGTGGTGAACATCGTCATTGATCCTCATCGGGGGAATTGCCGCACGCACAGGGAACTGTGATGCCGTTGCGGGTAAGTGAACGATTGGAGAGAACGGTCTTAATGAGACTAAGGATAGACTATCCGGTGAATACCTGTCTACAGGGAATGTGGGTTCGACCTGACACTTTACCATCGAATTGTCATGAAACAGTCCGTGGCAATTCGTGCGTCTGGAAAGGGCCGTGCGCGCCGTTCGTGTGATCCGCTGTAGGCGACAGCCGGGGGAGCGGCAACGCTTGGGGGTGTTATGTGCGCCAGGGGTGTGGTAAGGGAGTAGTCCGGTGGCCATGGGGCGGGAGCGCGTCCGTACCTCCCCATCGCTACCCCGCAAAGGAGGAGAACCATGGAATCCAGGCTGCTGTTTCTCATCAACCGCCACGACCGGTGGAGTTATGCCCGGCTGATACTTCTGGAGCAGGAGGAGGATCAGCTGGTTATCGGTTTTATAGCCCGGCCGGACGATTATGCCCTCGATGGTATCCTGGCCGAATATCGCGGGTTGGTGGGTCTGGCCTGCGATGATCTCTGCTGCCATGCCTCCATCCGGGACGTGGAGCGGAATCGGACCGCTGAGGGGGAGTTGGTCACCCTCAGCTGCCGCAGGCTGGCGCTCCAGCCCACCCTGGAGTTGATCGCCGAGGAGAAGATGCGCCCGTGGGAGCTAGAGTGGGAGCGGCCGCTCAGGGAGCTGGCCACGTACGACGGCATGATGGGGTTTGCCCAGGCGCCTCCGGTCCGCCCCGGCTTTGTCACCCTGGTCAACCATACCGCCTGGAGGATTCTCCTGGGGAGGAACATGCCCTACGAGTACGGCGAGAAGGGGAGGGTGACCGGTTTCGTCGATGCCGGCGGCAATGCCAAACCTGATGTGGTCAAGCTGATGGAGACCCCCTGTCCCTTCCACCTGCTGTATCCCCTGCTGGGGCACGACCGGGATCTGTTCCTGGCCCTGTCCCGGCTGTTCGCCGGCTATCTGCTGATGGATCGCGGGGTGGTTGACGATGTGCGGGAGTTTTCCCTGCAGATGGACCGGGACGGGAACCTGCTGGTTTCCTTCAAGGGGATGCGGTCGGGGGTGACCAAGGATGATCTGCCGATCCTGGTCGCCGTGCGGGAGACCTGCCGGCTGGCGGAGGAGTGAGCAGAGGCTGGTTTTATCTCTGCGTCAGCACTATCCCAGACTTCTCCCTTCTTGGGGGGGATGGGCGTGGCCACAGTCGGAGAGTACTGCTTCTGAATTGGATCGACGGCCCCAGCCGTATTTTATGCCGGTACGCGCAGAATTGCCAGCTGGTCCAGCAGCTGCTGGTGGCTGCGGGGTGGAGGGATGTCTCCGGATGCCAGCCCCGCGGCCATGAGCGAGTGATGCAGTTGGGCCACCCGGGGTATGCCGATGCCGAAACTCTCCAGCCGCTCCAGTACCCAGGGTAGTTCGCTGGCCGGCCAGTTGGCGGCGCAGCGTCCCGTCTCCAGCACGCTGACCCGGTCGGCCCACTGGTAGGCGAAGTCGATGTCGTGGGTGGCGATGATGATGGTCATGCCGCTGTCGTGGAGCCTCTCCAGTACCACCGTCAGCTCTGCCTGCATGGCGGCGTCCAGGCCGGCCATGGGCTCGTCCAGGATCAAAAGCTCCGGCTCCATGGCCAGCACCCCGGCGATGCAGACCCGCTTCTTCTGGCCGTAGCTCATGGCATGCACCGGGCGGTCGGCGTGGGATGCCATGCCCACGGCCGTCAGGGAGCGCTCGACCCTGTCGCGCACGACCTCCGTTGCCAGCCCCAGGTTCAAGGGGCCGAAGGATACGTCCTCGCGTACGCTGGCCGAGAAGAGCTGGGCATCGGGATTCTGGAAGACCACACCGATGCGGGAGCGGAGTCTGCGCAACCCCTTGCGGCCGTAGTCCAAGGGAGTCCCGTCCAGCAGCACCTGGCCAGCCTGGGGACGCAGCACGCCGTTGCACTGCAGAAAGAGGGTTGTCTTACCCGCCCCGTTCAGCCCCAAGAGTGCGGTGCGCCTCCCCCGCTGAAAGGAGATGGAGCAGTCATCCAGCCCCCGACTTCCGTCGGGATAGCGGTAACTGACCTTGCACAGTTCCAGTATGCTTTTTCCGGTTGGTGTCATGGGTGCATCACCGCCAGGATGATCAGGAGGCAGCCCGCTGTCAGGCCGACCAGGATGCTGCTGGCGCCGTCGGGATACGTTGGGGTCAGGAATCTGAGCGGGCCGTCATTGGCGCGGGAGAGAGCCGCCTGCTGCAGAGCCCGGGAACGTTGCCAGACCTGGACCGTGAGCGCCGCCACCATGATGCCCAGGGAGCGCAGCGCCAGCCGGGGGGTGGCGTAACCCAGGCGCGACGCCTGGGCGGTGACGATGTCGTGGGTCGCCTCCAAGAAGACGAACAGGGTGCGGTAGCAGAGGGTCATCAGGTCGGTCAGTACCTCCGGAAAGCCCAGGCGGCGCAACAGCGAGATAAGGTCGTTGAGCGGCGTGGAGAGCGCCAGGAAGAGCAGCGCAGCCAGGCAGACCAGAGAGCGTCCGGCAACGTGCAACGCCTCCCGCAACTGGACATCCCCGCTGCTTAAGGTCAGCCAGGGGAAGCTGGCCTGCCACCCCGGCGACACCGCCAGGGTCGTGCCGCTTACCAGCAGGAACAGGAGCGGCGCGGCGCAGACGCGCAGATAGCAGCGCAGGGGAATGCGTGCCCCGCAACAGGTGACGGCCGCCAGGAGCGCGGCCAACAGGAGGGCGATGGTCGGGGTTGATGCGGCAAAGGCGGCAATCATGCCGCAGAGCGCAAAGACGCATTTGGCGGCGGGGTGTACCCGCCGCCAGCGATTGGAGTAGGAGAGCTGCTCGATCAGCATCAGGCCTCGCTCTTGTTCCGGCGCAGCCTGGCACGGGTCACCGAACTCCCCAGCCAGTAGCCGATGAATCCGGCTCCCAGGGCGGCCTGGAGGGCGAACAGCAGGGAGCCGATCTCGCCGCTGGGGGGCTCCATGAGCGGGTTGAACCAGGGTTTGTACTGGGGGGCGATGGCTGTGATGGTGTCCTTGGCCTTGTCGTCGGCTCCGGCGAAGATCTCCACCTCGGCCCCGTCCGGCCCCGGCGCGGGACGCTTCACCATCCAGAGTGGCACTGCCACCAAGAGCGCCACCAGGGCTAGCAGGATCAGGTTCTGATAGCGTTTCATGCCTGCACCTCCTGTCCGTTTCCCTCGATATTCAGGCTGCCCAACTCTTCCCGGTTGAAGCGCACGAGGGCGTTCATCACCACCACGGTCAAAAGCCCCTCGCTGATGGCCAGGGGGATCTGGGTCAGGGCGAATACACCGGCGAACTTGGCCAGGGATGCCGTGAAGCCGCCCACCGGGTCGGGAAAGGCGAAGGCCAGCTGGCAGGCCGTGGTGACGTAGGTCAAAAGGTCGCCCAGGGAGGCTGCCAGGAAGACCCCTACGCCGAAGGGGAGCCGGGCCGCGCGGGCCAGACGGAAGACGGCGGCGGCGGCGAAGGGGCCGACGATGGCCATGGAGAAGATATTGGCTCCCAGGGTGGTCAGGCCGCCGTGGGCCAGAAGCAGTGCCTGGAACAGCAGCACCACCGCTCCGATGGGGGCTACGGCCGAGGGTCCGAACAGTATCGCCCCCAGTCCGGTGCCGGTGGGATGGGAACAGCTGCCGGTGACGGAGGGCATCTTCAGGGCCGAGAGCACGAAGGTGAAGGCCGCGGCCACCCCCAGCAGCATGCGCTGTTCCGGATTTTTCTTGATCTTTTTATTTATGGAGTACAGGCCGTAGGCGACCACAGGCGCGGACGCGACGCTCCATCCGATGGCATGTTCAACAGGCAGAAAACCTTCCATGATGTGCATGATGTTTCTCCTTTGGGTGCTGCGTGTAAGGCTGTATTCAGAATTTGAGGACGATGCCGTACAGTACGGCCAGGTCATCCTCCGGCTTGGTCAGCCCAAACTTGACGCCGGCATCCACATCCAGATACTCGTTGACCTCATAGCGCACGCCGGTCAGGGCATAGGAGGTGAGGGTGTCGGTGCCTTTGTCCTGGGTGGTGGCCAGACCGAAGTCGGCCACGCCGATCAGGCCGGGCAGCAGTTTGGTCTCGCCGGCCAGGGAGCCGGACCACAGGTTGTTCCGGTTGTTGTCCCGCATCTCCTCCGTCCGGTACCCGTGATGTTCGTACCCCAGGTTGGCGTGCAGGGCATAGTTTCCGTCGTCGAACTCGCGGGTGGCGATCAGGGCCACGCCCGGTTGCCAGCGTCCTTCGGACAGCCCGACGTTGTACCTGCCGGTGGGGATCAGGACGTACGGTTTGAGGGTGAAGTCGATGCCGGCCAGTTCCAGGAAGCGGTACTTCACCTCCAGGGTCATGTCGCCGAAACCCTCCACGTCGTCCACCAGGTTGCCGTCCTCTTTAGTCCGGTCGCTGAAGACGTAGGGCACGGCCAGGGCGATGCCCAGGTCCTTGTACAGTCCGGTAGTGACCTTCAGTTCCGAGTCGAATACTTCGCCGCGGACTTTGACGCCCCCCTCGTGCTCGCTGTCGTGGCTGTAGCTGTTGTTGAGCTCGATCTCCACCTTGCCGACCTCCACCGTACCGGCATCGTCGGTGATCAGCGGCGGAGCGGCATGAACCGGAGCGGAGAGAGACAGCGCGAGTAAGGCGCCATACAGGCCGGCGCGCAGCCCGGTCCCTGCTTTTTGTGCTTTTCTGCTCTGTGGTTGGGATTGCTCAGTGGTGTTTGCTGACATTGTTGTCTCCCTCGTTAATTAGCGTATGAATTCATTTTGTGCGGTGCCGTGCCCCCGGTGAGGGCACAAAAAAAGTCCGCATATGCCGAAGCATAATGCGGACTTTTCGTATTTAAAGTCTTTACATGGTTTCACTCGCCCTTTACCACGGGGCACTATTGAGTGCAGAGATCAGGCAGGTCTTCTGGCTTGCGAGTCATCCTCCGGGCGCCTTCCCAGTCAAAAAACCAGTGGCTGTTGCCCTTCGTCATCGCTTACAGCGGCGGGTCCGCGGGGGAATGGCTCGTACTGAGAGCGGCACCCCTCTTCCCTATCAAGCCCTTTCGGGCGCCTTGATCCGGTAGTCAACTCCGCGCGCGGCGCGGATATGTGGACAGAAACTTAGATCATCGTTTGGGAGGATGTCAAGCTGTTTTCAAAGAGTGAAGGGGGGTGAGCGGTTGTCCCGATTGTCTGGCTCCGCCGAAATTGCGGGCGAACCGCCCGTATTACATCTGGTTTTGGTCGAGGCCGTATTTTTGTGGCGGGGCCGTAAAAATAGCTTCCAGTACGCCGCCCGTAAAGATGTCCGGCCGTGCCCGTGCCACGAAGACGACTATCGCCAGGGTCATCCCCCCCTCCACCAGTCCCATGGCCAGATGGATCGGCTGCAACAGCAGCATGAATGCCGACAGGGGGAGTTCGCTGATGCCGGACAGGCAGGTCTCCAGGGCGACGCAGAGCGCGCCCAACTGGAGGGAGAGCACCGCCGTCATCACGATGGCCGCCCCCATGCGCCATGTGGAGCGGAGCGCACCGGGGAGACAGCAAAACAGTAGGGGATAGACCACGAACATGGTGACGAAGGCCATGTTGAAGATGTTGCACCCCAGGGCCAGCAGGCCGCCGTCGCCGAAAAGGAGCGCCTGCACCACCAGCACCGAAGCCAGGGTCAGGAAGGCGGCATGGGGCCCCAGCAACAGGGCCAGCAGGGTTCCGCCGCAGAGGTGCCCGCTGGAGCCGGTTCCGGGGATGGCGAAGGTGAACATCTGGGCGGCGAACACGAACGCGCCCAAAACTCCCATCAGCGGCGTCCTGCTATCGTTGGCTTCGGCCCGCACCCGTGCCGAGCAGCGGGCGATGGCGGCGCCGGATAGCAGCCACATGCTGCCGCCTACGGCCGGGGAGAGCAGTGCATCGGCCATGTGCATGAAATGATTTCTCCTTTTGTTCTCTTCTGCGCCCCGGCGCATATCCCGTCCGGTGGCCACATGCGGGAATCAAGATTACACTAAAAGTTAAATCGTGCAACAAAAAATGTTGCACGATTTTTTGTATGGTGCTACGTTCTCGGCCCATGAACGGTCAGGGATCAAACGATGTTCGTGGGGGAGTGGGCATGGAACCCGGCGTACGTAATCAATTTTGTCATGTGGATAGCGAAGTTTTTGAGCCGCCGCAGTTGCCCGGTTTCGTCAGGTTCTTCGGCGCTTCGCTCATTGCTCACCTGCTGCTGTTTTCCGGCTTTGTCGCGCTCCAGATGAACGTGAATGCCGTTCCCCATCGCTCGCCGCTGATCGAGGTGGAACTCCGCGACATGGAAATGAAGAGCCCCGGAGCGCCACCCGCCGCCGTGACGCCCAGGACGGTTTCCCGACCCACCCCTGCTCCGAGAACGGAGTTGCCGGCGCCGTCCCGGCCGGTTACCGAGCGGAGTACGCCGAAGCCTGAAGCCGTCCCCGCTCCCCTGGCCATGCAACCCGCCTCGGCAAGCGCCGATGCGACGCCGGTGGCCGCTTCCTCCGCTCCGGCGGTGAGCGTTCCGGCTGGAGCGACGGCGGGCGGTTCCACGGGTGGGGTTGGGCCTGTCGCGGCAGGCAATGGTGGCGGAGGGGGCTCCGGAGGGATTCGGGATGTGGCTTTCGGCGGCGCCAATGGTCCCTCCTTTCTGGCGCGGGTGCTTCCGAACTACCCGCTGGCGGCACGCCGGATGGGGCGCGAGGGGAAGGTGCTTCTGCGCCTGACCCTGGACGAGCGGGGAAAGCTACTCCATGTGGATGTGCTGGAAAATCCCGGCTACGGTTTCGCCGACGCGGCACTGGATGCGGTCAGGAAATCCCGCTTCCTGCCGGCCCACAGCGGTGACCGGCCGATCGCCTGCCGCGTGCGCCTTCCCATCCGCTTTGCCCTGCAGTCCGGCGACTGAAATCCTGGTAACAAATGAATGCAAAAGCGTGAAATTTCATGCCGCTCCTGGCGGCTACTTCAAGGAGGGGTGTGCGTGCGCAAGATGAGTGTGGTGGTTTCCCTTGTGGGAGTGATGGGCTGCCTTTCCCCGGCAGGAGCTGCGGATACGGAGAACGGGGAGCGGGCGGAAGATTCCCGGATGGACGAAATCCTGGTAACCCCCCAGGGGAGGGTGGCGGACGAGGTGACCAATGCCCCGGCGGTGGTGGAGACCCGAACCGCCGAGGAGCTCAAGCGGATCAACCTGGTGGATTCATCCGATGTGTTCAGGAACATGCCGGATGTGTACGTGCGGAAACTGTACCCCGGCACCACCAACAGGCCCCTGGCAATCCGCTCCAATCCTGCCTCGATGACGGCACGCAGCCTGGTGCTTGTTGACGGCATCCGCATCAGCGACTTTACCAATTCCAGCAACAGTAATGGCCCCAAATGGCAGATGGTGGCGCCGGACGAGATCGAGCGCATCGACCTGATCTACGGCCCCTTTTCCGCTGCCCAGAGCGGCAACTCACTGGGGGGGACGGCCCTGATCAGCACCCGCATGCCCGAAAAGCGGGAGGCGAGCGTCGAGGCGGGTTACACCTACCAGCACGCCAAGGAGTACAAAACCAGCGAAGACATGCACGGTTACAACGCCCATGCCAGCTTTGGCGACAAGGCCGGCCCGCTCTCCTTTATGCTCTGGTACGACCGGTTGGAGACCAGGGTCCAGCCCATTACCTACATGACCTCGCCGGTTTCCGCGGGCAAGGCCGCTTCCGGAAGCGCGGCCGGCGGCTTCCTGAGCGATACGGACCCCAAGGGCCAGCAACGCTACATCTTCGGTTCCACCGGCACGACCTATGTCATCAACGACACGGCCAAACTGAAACTGGCCTATGAACTGCCCGACGAGTCGCAACTCCGCTTCAACTTCGTCTTCTGGGACGCCACCCAGGACACCGATTCTCCCGACAGCTATCTGCGCGACGCGAACGGCAACACGATCTACTCGGGTACCTTCGACGTCAACGGCAGGAGCTACACTCTGTCGCCGTCGGCGTTCTACTACCAGAAATCCCACAAGCAGGACATGCTCTACGCCCTGTCCTACACGCGCAACCCGGACAAGGGAGTCAAGCTGACGGCGAGCTTGAGTTACTACGATATCTACAAGGACCAGACCCGCAAATCCAGCACCGCTCCCCCCTCGGCGGAGCATGGGGGCGCCGGAACGGTGGGGGACAACGGCGGCGGCTGGTATACCGCAGACCTGAAGGTCTCCCATGACCTGAACTGGCTGGGAACCCATACTGTCGCCGGCGGCTATCATTACGACCAGTACATGGTTGATTCGGAAACCTGGAACGCCTCAAACTGGAAGAGCGACATCCGCACCACCCTGAGCAAGGGGGAAAAGGGAAAGACCAGCACCCACGCCCTGTTCCTGGAGGATAGCTGGAATATCACCCACCAATGGACCCTGTACCTGGGGGGGCGTTACGAATGGTGGGACGGCTTTGACGGCTCCAAGTCCACCGACACCGGATCGGGCCGGGTGACGACACGACTGCCCGACCAAGGGTACCACGATTTCTCGCCCAAGTTCGCCATCACCTACAAACCGACGCCTGACTGGAGCCTGCGTTATTCCCTGGGGATCGCCAACCGCTACCCCACAGTGGGGGAACTCTTCTACGGCGGCATCAACTCCTCGGGCATCATCACTAATCCCAACCCGGACCTGAAACCGGAGCAGGTCCTGGCCCATGACTTCACCATCATCCGCGACCTGTGGGGCCATGGCGAGGCCCGGTTGAGCTTCTTCCAGAACGAGGTCAAGGACGCCATCTACAGCCAGACCAATTACTATACCAACGTGACCAACTACCAGAACGTGGATGAGGTGCGCACCAGGGGGGTGGAGGTCAGCGTGGATCTGCGCAGGTTGCCGCTGGAGGGTCTGGGATTCTCGGCCAACGCAGCTTGGGCCGATGCCAGGATCCTCAAGAACGACAATGTGCCCGACAGTGTGGGCAAACAATTCCCGCGCGTGCCGAAGTGGCGGACCAAGTTCACCCTGGACTATGCTCCCACCGAGCGCTGGTTCGTGGCCTTCAGCGGCAACTATGCCAGCAAGCCCTACAACAGTCTGGACAACAGCGATACCCGGGGCGGCTACGGTGGCCTGGATGACTATCTGATCTTCGATACCCGCGCATCCTACAAGGTCAATGAAAACCTGACCGCTTCATTCGGTGTCGACAACCTGACCGACGTTCTCTACCACGAATCCCATCCCTATGCTCGCAGGACCTTCTACGCCAGCATGAAATACACCTTTTAGGGAATTCCCGTGCTCTTTGCCGAGGACTTCCGCATACCACCACTAAGGAGAATGAGATGAAACAGCATGCTTTTAGAAAAACCGCAATGATTCTTGCAGCCGTTGCCTGTTCCGCAGTTTGCTCGACAATGGCCCATGCCCACGATACCTGGGCGGTGATGCAGGATTACACCCTGAACAGACCGGCTGAGCCAACCCTGGGGGTTGTGTCCAGCCATCTCTTTACGATTCCGGGCAAGGATTATGTCACACCCGATAAGGTGGAAAAGGCTTTCTTTCTCTCCCCTGACGGTTCTGGGACGATCGCCGCTTCTCCGGTAAAGGAGGGGTTCCATGCCAGGCACGCCCTGGGCACACCCGGCACCTACATGGCGGTCGTTGTTTCCCAGCCAGGATTCTCCTCCAAGACAACCGAAGGGTACAAGCAGGGCAAATCGAAGAAGGATGTGAATAACGTGATTTCCTGTAATTACTCCGAGAAGTTCTCCAAGGCGCTCTTCACGGTGGGGAAAGCGGGAGGCAATACTTTTTCCAGGACACTGGGGCACTCCCTGGAGATCGTCCCGCTGCAGGATCCCTCCGCAATGAAGGTGGGCGAGGTCATGTCTGTCAGAGTACTGTTCCAGGGCAAGCCGCTTCCCTCGGCGACGGTTTCCGGCGTGTACGCCGGTTTCTCCGACGATCCGGGCACCTTTGCCTACAGCACCACCACCAACAAGGAAGGAATAGCGAAAGTTAAGCTGATCCATAACGGTCCCTGGTTGCTGCTGGTCAAGCAGAAGAGCGCCTATCCGGACACGACCGTCTGCGACGCAAAATCCTATTCGTCGGCGCTTACCTTCAGCGTCAGATAGTTTGTTGAGCGGTGGAGGGGAGAGAGGCGCTCGTCTTTTTTCCCTCCAGCCACTATCCCACCCCTCCGGAGTCATCATGTCGCGCACAATTTTAGTCTGTCTCTGTTGTCTACTGCTTATCGGAATCCATACTCCCGTCCAGGCCCACACCATCAACTATAGCGTGGAGAATCGCGGCATTAGCGTGCGGGTCTTCTACGACAAGGATGAACCGGTGAACTACTCGGCCTACGAGGTGCTGGGGCCGGGGGACAAAATCCCCCACCAGAAGGGGCGGACCGACAAGAACGGCTTTGCCACCTTCATCCCCGACCGCCAGGGAACCTGGGTAGTCAACGTCATGGGGGAGTCGGAGCACGGCATGCACGGCGCCACCATCCGGGTCCAGGTGGACAGGGACCTTGCCATGGGCTCCTTCGACAAGCCGCTGGTGGCAAAATTCACCAAGGCGTTCGTGGGGGGGAGTGTCCTGCTGGCCCTGTTCGGCGGCTGGTCGCTTCTGACGTCACGAAGACGCACGGCCCGTGGTGAACTATCTCAGGTTGCCCGGAAGGCGGAGTAGGGGCGTTGAAATCTCCGCGCTCCTCCCTTGTGCCGGGGAGCGCGCCACAATCAGACACAAGGAGTCCAACAAAATGGAATCGCTGAAAATGGCTGTCGATTACGGAATCATCTGGCTCCTGGCGCTCTTGAGCGTGATCGCCCTGGCGTGCGCCATCGAGCGGCTGTACGTGTACCAAAGGATCAGCATCCGGGATTTCCGGGAGAAGCGTGCCTTGGAGCTGGAGCTGACCAGGAAGCTGCACGTCATCGCCACTATCGGCAGCAATGCCCCCTATCTGGGGCTTCTGGGGACGGTGATGGGCATCATGCTCACCTTTCACACCATGGGAACGGAAGGGTTCATGGACACCAACAAGATCATGGTTGGCCTAGCCCTGGCGCTCAAAGCCACCGCGGTCGGCCTGTTCGTGGCCATACCCTCCGTCACCCTCTACAACCTGCTGTTGCGGAGGACCAAGGTCCTCCTGATCCAATGGGAGCTCGCGCATGGAAGAGAAGGAAGTCAGCTACATTAACGTCATCCCCTTCGTGGACATCATGCTGGTTCTTCTGACCATCGTGCTGACCACGTCCACCTTCATCGCCACCGGAGGCATTGCGGTGCAGCTCCCCAAGGCATCGGCCCGTTCCGCGGAGACGGCCCGGGTCCAGACCATCGAGATCGACAAGAGCGGCGCCATCTTCTTCAAGGGGGCGCGCACGACCCTGGACGGACTGCGGGCAACCCTGCTCCCCCTGGACCGTGCAACTCCCTTCATCATCAGGGCCGATCGGGAACTGGCGTTGCAGGATTTCGTGGATGTGCTGGACATGGTCAAGGCAATCGGTTTCGCCAAGGCCAGCCTGCAGGCGGAACGCAGGTGAAGGGGACTATGTTCATTGATACCTTCATCAGTTCCGACGAGCTGGAGTCCCATCCCGAATGGGAAGGGAGAGGTATGGTGCTGATTGTGAAAGGGAAACCTGAAGTGTCACCGGTGCCGAATGTGGGGGTAACCGTGTCCTTTGGACGCAATGTGTTGGATTGATTGCTTTTTGAGATGAAATCTAATCCTTGACAAATGAGAAAAACATGTATAGAGATTGGACTCAATTGAATATCTGATCAAGGTGCCCGAGAGGGCTTGATAGGGAAGAGGGGTGCCGCTCTCAGTACGAGCCATTCCCCCGCGGACCCGCCGCTGTAAGCGATGACGAAGGGCAGTATGCCACTGGTGAATAACCGGGAAGGCGCCCGGAGGATGACTCGCAAGCCAGAAGACCTGCCTTTTGATTATTGCCACTGATGACGTCCCCGTGGAATGGGATTGTGGAGCGAAAGTTAATACGACCCGAAAACGGAAGGTCCGTATGCTATATGCATGCGGACCTTTTTTTGTATTCTTCGCGCGAACCCTTGTTTGACGTACCTCCCACCATTCCATCCGGATGCTCCGTTTCCCCTTTGCATGTACCTGCCGTCCCACCGGTTTTCCCGTGTGTCACCGGCTGCGGTGACGGAAACAATACCCCCGCAATTCGCGACTCGTCTCACGAGAAGTCACGAAGTTCGCGAAGAAAAACGGTTGGATATACAAAAACGTGAATCACCTGTGTGGTGAAGCGCCATTGTGTGACAACTGTTTGATTTCTTTGCGTCTTCGCGTCTTTGCGTGAGATGGATTGCCGTTTGTATGGATAACAACTTTTTGCGGGCATTCTGAATTTACTTGGGTGACAACGTGACCATTCTTTCCGCTCATACCGCTTTAAAGATCGCGGCCCTGGCGTACTTCGTCGCGGCGCTGCCGCCGCTGCTGTCGGCCCGGCTGTCCGGGGCCGTTCGCGTCCTGCTGGTTCCGGGGATTCTGGCCAATCTGCTCGTCGTCTGGCTGCGCTATCGCCAGGCCTGGCCCATGCTCCCCATGCACCTGGGGCCGGTTCTGCTGCCGCTCTGTCTGGCCCTGCTGGTCTGCTTCCTGGTCCGGAGGTTCTCCCCCATGGCCCTGCGTTCGGTGCTGTTCATGCTGGCCATACTCTCTCTCGCGGCCGTCCTGTTTCCCATGGATTTCTACCTGCCGTTCATCAGGTCACTCACCCCTTTCTCCCACTGCTTTGTTGCGTTTGGCGCGGCGGGAAGGGCCTGTTTCCTCGTCAGCTCCGCCCATGGCCTGGCGTCCCTGGGGGAAACGGACGACCGGGGTGGCAAGGTCTCTTCGGCCGACGCCCTGGACAAAGCCTTTTTCTGGGGGGCACTGGGGTATGCCCTCTGCACCCTCTCCCTGTTCTGCGGGGAGCTGTGGAGCTACCTGGGATGGGGCACGCCGGTGGTCTGGGACGACGCGACCCTGCTGACAACCATGGCCACCTGGTTCTTTTACACCTGTTACCTCCATCTGCAGCTGACACGAGCCTGGAATCCCCGGGGGAGGGGCTGCTACGCTGCCAGCGGTTTCTTTGTGGTGTTTCTCTTTACCTGCGTCCCGGAGCTGGGCCCCTTCCGGTCACCCTTCTGATATGAAACCATTCCTGAAAGCAATCTGGCGCTTCTTCGGAAGCATGAACCTGACCGTCGTTCTTTGCCTGCTGCTGGTGACGGATCTCGGTTATGGCTATCTCTGCATGCGCCGCCACACCGGTGTCTTCTCCCCCCTGAACGATATCGGTCTGTGGAACTGGCTTGGAACCTACGGGACAAGCGAGCCTTCCGTGACCGCCTGGTTTTTTCTCCTGATTGTTCTTCTGACCCTGCTGGGGATCAACACCTTTGTCTGCACCACCGAACGGCTGCTGGTCCTGGGGAGAGCCCGGAAGAACATGCCTCTCCTGCGCTTCACGCTGCTTTTGGCGCCCCATGTCATGCACTACGCGGTCATCCTGATGCTCTCCGGCTATCTCTGCAGCTATCTGACCTCCCGGGTGATTCCGGTGAAGACCCTGCTTCCCGGCCGGACTGCGGTCATTCATGGGCTGGGCCTCACCCTGGCCATGGAGAAACTCGAATTGGACTACTTTGCCGGCGACCGCATGCCGTTCTTCCAGGGGTATGCCATGGATGCCCGGGCGACCCTGCTGATCTCCGACGGTGCCGGTTTCCGGCGGGCGACACTGGGGATCAACAGGCCGGTCCGCATCGCTAGCCGCGGCATATTCCTCACGGATTTTTCGCCCCGCAAGAAGAACGGCGGCATGAAATGGGCTTCGGACCGGGTCGATGTGACCATCCGCGAGGATTACGGGGTCTATTTTTACCTGGCCGGCATGCTGCTGTTCTTCGTCGGTCTTCTGCTCTACGTATACGACATCCTGTATTTCAAACTGCTGAAAAAGGGGACGGTATGAATCTGAAGAGGCTTGTCGGTTTTCTGCTGCTGTCCGCTCTGGTTGGGGCAACTCTCTCCGCCTGCGCCAAGAGCGAGGGGGGCGGGAAAAAATCATTTCTCCAGGTGGGAGAGTTCGCCATCAACCGGATATCCCCCGCCCGGACCGAGGTTACCGACGGCTCCGGCCGGAAACTGGTCCTGATACCGAGGAACGCGCCTCTGCCCGGGGACTGCGATCCCTCCCAGGTGGTCAGGGTTCCGGTGAAGAGCGTCGTGGCCTACGGCGATTTCGACGTGGCCACACTGGCCGTCCTGGGGGTGCTGGAGGAGACCCTGGTGGGGGTCACCCGGCCCGAGAAGCGCTGGTACCGCGACGATGTGAAAAGAGGCTTCCGTTCGGGCAGGATCGTCTATCTGGGTGAGCCCAACAGCCTGGATTACGAGCAACTGAAGCAGCAACAGCCGGAGCTGGTGCTGACCTGGGATCCCTCGGTGATCCCCATGCTGGACGAACTGAAGATACCGGCGGTGGTAACCAGCACGCCGGTGGCCATGTGTCTCAACGCCAGGATGGGGTTCGTGAAATTTCTGGCCCCGTTTTTTAACCGGGAAAAGGAGGCCGAGGCGTATTTCCGGCGGGTCAACGACGCCCTGACCGCACTGCGGGCCAGGAGTGCGAAGTCCCGCGACAAGAAGAAGGTCATGTGGGGCGATATCTACGAAAAGAGGGTGCTGGTGGAGCCGGGCAACGCCTGGGTCGGGGAGCTGCTGAATTACGCCGAGACCGACTATCTCTTCAACGATGTGTACGGCACCTCCTGCATCGAGATCTCGGTGGAGCGCTTTCTCACCAGCGGAGAAGAGGCGGACGTCTATTTCACCTACCGGGGGAGGTCCAGCGGCGTGACCTCGAAGGAGGCGCTGGCCCGCGTCAACCCGCTGGTCAAAAACATCAGGCCGATCACCTACGGCACGGTCTATCTGCCGCTTCCCCATTACTCCCAGTCCGGAGACCGGCTGGACGAGATCTTTACCGAACTCGCCGCCATCGTCCATCCCGATGTCTATCCCGGCTACAGGCTGAAGTTCTTCGAGGAACTCCCCGCTACGGAGCCTGCCGATAAAGGAAAACCGCTATGACCGAAGCAACCATGGATATGGATGAACGTCAATGCCTGTACCCGTCCCGCATCCTGCTGGTCTTTTCTGGCCTGGGGCTGTTCGCCCTGCTTATGCTGCTGCTTAATATCGGCATCGGCTCCGTATCGTTTTCGCCGGCCAGGATCATCGACATCGTGCTCCATCCGGACAGCAGCACCGCCAGCGCCATCATCTGGGACATCCGCATCCCGCGGGCCCTGGGCGCCGTCATGGGGGGGGCGTTCCTGGCGATTTCCGGTCTGCTGCTCCAGGTCTATTTCCGCAACCCCATCGTCGGCCCCTATATCCTGGGGATCTCCTCGGGAGCGACGGTCATGGTCTCCCTGGTCATGCTGACCACCCTGACCGTGGGGTTTACGGTGCTGAACCCCTACATGTGCACCCTGGCATCCATTCTCGGCGCCTACGCGGTCATGTCCCTGATCCTGGTGATCGCCTCGCGGGTAAAAAGCGGCATCACCCTGCTGATCGTCGGCCTCATGATGGGGTATCTGTGCGGCGCCGTTACCGCCGTGCTCACCGCCCTGGCAGAGAAGGAGAAGATCAAGGGGTTCATCCTCTGGGAACTGGGGAGCTTCTCCGGCTTCAAATGGAGCGAGATCTCCATGCTGGCGCTCATGGGGGGGGCTTTGCTGATCCTCGTGTTCGCGCTCAGTAAGCCGCTCAACGCCTTTCTCCTGGGGGAGGAGTATGCCGCCTCCATGGGGGTCAACATCCGCCGCTTCCGCGTGCTGATCCTGATGAGCGCCTGCGCCCTGGCCGGCATGGTCACCGCCCTGGCCGGCCCCATCGCCTTCGTGGGGATGGCGGTGCCGCACATGGCCCGTCTGTTCTTCGGCACCTCGGACAACCGGATCCTGATCCCCGGTGCCAGCCTGGTCGGCGCAGCCGTCGCCAGCCTGTGCGACCTGATCGCCCGCATGGCCATGTCCCCGGTGGAACTGCCGCTGTCGTCCATCACCGCCTTTTTCGGGGCGCCCATTGTCCTGACCCTGCTGATCAGAAGGAAGGTGGAGTTATGAGCGGAAGCGACGGAAGATTCGTGATCGAATGCCGGGAACTGTCGGTCGGCTACAAACGGAAGGCCGTGCTCTCACAGATCACCATGGGGTTCGAGGAGGGGCGCTTCGTTGCCTTGCTGGGACCCAACGGCGCCGGCAAGACCACCCTGCTGCGCACCATCTCCAACCTGCTCCCCCCGATCTCCGGCCGGGTGCTGGTCATGGGGAGGGAGTTGAAGGAGATACGCTCCCCGGAGCTGGCCCGGATCATGGCCGTGGTGTTGACCACCAGGGTTTCTCCGCCGCTGCTTTCGGTGTTCGATTTTGTTGCCCTGGGGCGGTATCCCCATACCGGCCGCCTGGGGCGGCTGGGCAGAGCCGATTGCGCAGTGGTCCATGAATCTCTGGCAGCAGTCAACGCCCTGGAGCTGATCGACCGGCCGTTCGACGCCATCAGCGACGGGGAGCGGCAGAAGGTGCTGGTTGCCCGGGCCCTGGCCCAGGAGCCGCGGCTCCTGGTGCTGGACGAGCCGACCATTCACCTGGACCTGAAGCACCGCATGGAGGTGATGGCCATTCTGCGCGACCTCTGCCGGACCAGGGGGATCACCGTGGTGGCGTCGCTGCACGATGTGGATGTGGCAGCCAAGGTGGCCGACACGGTCGTGCTGGTCAGGGACGGGGGGGTGGCGGACTGGGGTACCGCGGAGAAGCTGCTCACCGGCGACAGGGTGGGTGAGCTGTACCGGTTCGACGGGGTCGAGTACAGCCACCACCTGGGCGGCATGGAACTGCGCGGCGCCGCCAGCCGCGGCAAGGCTTTCGTGGTGGCGGGCATGGGAAGCGGGGCCACGCTCTACCGGCTTTTGGCCAAGCGGGGCTATGCCATCAGCACCGGCATCGTCCACACCAACGACCTGGACTACTTCGTTGCCCGCTCCCTGGGGGCTGACTGCTCGTTTCAACAGCCGGCCGAAGCCGCCGACGGGGAGGCCCTGGCCCTGGCCCTGGGATATCTGGAAGAGTGCGATTTCGTCATCGACAGCGGCTTTGAGCCGGGGCGCATGAACCAGGTCAACCTGAAGCTGCTGGAAGCGGCCAGGGCCAGAGGGAAGACGGTTTTCACGCTCCGCTCCGGGGACGGGGAGGCGTTTCCGGGGGGCTTCGGGGAGTGTATTCAATGCAACGACGAGGAAGAGCTGCTGGCCGCGCTTGACCGGTATCCCGTATCGGACCGACATCTGGAGGCGACATGAAACCGTATGTTCTCTGCTATTTTTCCGCCACCGCCACGGAGTTGCCATCCTTAAGCGAAGGCATCATCCAGTACAGGAACGCAGGAGGCGCGGTCCATATTCATGCCCGCACCCAGACGCAGCTGTTCGACGGGTCCAGACAGGAGGCCTTCGTGCGTCAGGCCCTTGCCGCGGACGTGGTCATCATAACCCTGCACGGCGGCACCAAATCCTTTCCCGCCTTCGAGCTCTTCAGCGAGCGCCTGGCCGCGCTGGAGCCGGACGTGCGCCCGCTGGTGCATGTGCAGCCGACCGGCGGGGACGAGGATTCCATCGAGGCGGCCCGGGAGATGTCCACCGAGTTCGGCACGGTTTTCTGGGATACTGTCAAACAATATCTGGAGTACGGCAGCCATGTGAATTACGCCCGGTTGATGACATACATCAACAACCATCTCCATGGCGGGGAGCATGGGGGTGAGCCGCCGCTGGAGCTGCCCCATGAGGGGATCTATCATCCCGACTTCAACGGTGTGGTCGAGCTGAAGGAGTACCTGGCCAAAAAAGTCGATCCCGCCAAGCCGACCATCGGACTCTGGTTCTACCAGACCTACTGGCTGAACAACAACCTGGTCTTTGTGGACGCCATCATCCGTTCCATCGAAGCCACCGGCGCCAACGTCATTCCGGTCTTCCACCTGCGCTACAGGGACGCCGGCCGCAAGAACCGGGGCGCCGACTATGTGGCCGACCGCTACTTCAGGGACGACAAGGGCGCTCCCCGCATCCAGGCCCTGATCAACCCCCAGATGTTCTCCATGACCCTGGTCTGCCCCGAGTACGCCGGCATCCTCCCCGGCCTGAACGTCCCCTTCATCCAGGCCATGACCTGTTCGTCCCCCTATCTTGAATGGAAGGAGAGCATCCAGGGGCTGCCCACCATGGATGTCTCCTATTCGGCGGCCCAGCCGGAATTCGACGGCGCCCTGATCACGGTGCCGGTGGCCACCAGGGAGCAGGAGACCATCGACCCGGTTACCGGCGCCCTGCTGGCCAAGTACATGCCGATCCGGGAGCGGGTGGACAAGATGGTGCGGCTGACCCTCAACTGGGCCAGACTTTCCCGCATCAAAAACGAAGAGAAGAAGGTGGCCATCATCTTCCACCACTACCCCCCCCGCAACGACCGCATCGGGTGCGCCGCCGGGTTGGACAGCTTCGCCAGCGTCACGAGGCTTCTGGAGGAGATGAGCCGCCGGGGGTACCGGGTGGATCGCTTCTACGCCGACGGCGACGAGCTGGCCCATGAGCTGCTGTCGCGCATGACCTGTGACCAGCGCTGGCTGACGCCGGACCGGATGTTTGAACGGGCCGAGGCGGTGGCCGAGGCGAAACAGTACACCCCCTGGCACCGGGAGCTGCCCGAGTCCATCGCCGAAAAGCAGACCGCCGACTGGGGGGAGATGCCGGGAGAGCTGTTCGTCCACGATGGGAAGCTCATGTTCGCCGGAGCCATGAACGGCAACGTCTTCATCTCCGTCCAGCCGCCGCGCGGCTACCTGGAGAACATCGACAAGATCTACCACGACCTGTACCTGTCGCCGCCCCACCATTATCTGGCCCAGTACCGTTACATCCGTGACGTGTTCAAGGCCGACGTGGTCATGCACGTGGGCAAGCACGGCTCCCTTGAGTGGTTGCCGGGCAAGGCGTTGGGACTCTCGGAACTCTGTTACCCGGACCTGGCCATCATGGAACTCCCCAACGTCTACCCCTACATCATCAATGACCCGGGGGAGGGGACCCAGGCGAAACGGAGGAGCTATTGCTGCATCATCGATCACCTGCCGCCTGCCAGCACCAATTCCGACCTGTACGACGACATGGCCAAGGTGGAAGGGTTGATCAACGACTACTCCCTTGCCGTCACCGCGGACCCGGCCAAGGTTGAAATCCTGCGCTCCATGATCTGGGATGCGGTGGAGGCCGCCAACCTGCATGCCGACCTGGAAATCGACCGCGACGCGGCCATGGCGGATTTCGACGCCTTTCTGGAAAAACTCCACGCATATCTGCATGAGGTGGGCGACACCATGATCAACGACGGCCTGCATGTCTTCGGCTCCCCACCGGAAGGGGACAGGCTGTCCGAATACGTGGCCCAGCTGACCCGGCTGCCCAACGGCAACGTCCCTTCCCTGCGGGAGTCGGTGGTGGCCTGGATGGGGCATGACTATGACGATGTCATCGAGAACCGGGGCAGGCGTCTGGAGCGTTTCGGCAACAAGGCCGGCGGCGACATCCTGCGCGAGGCCCACGCCATTGCCGTGGATCTGGTGAAACAGCTTTCTTTCAGGCGCTTTAACCCGGAGGCTGTGATTGATGTCGTCCGGGAACGGATCAAGCGCCGCAATGCCGATATGGAGGCGGTGTTGGAGTACATCACCGGAACGCTCGTGCCCAACATCAGGCGCTGCACCGATGAGATCTTTTACAGCCTGGCCGCCTTTGAGGGCCGCTTCGTTCCCCCCGGCCCCACCGGCTCTCCCACCCGGGGGCAGGCGGACATCCTCCCCACCGGCAGGAACTTCTACTCGGTGGATCCCAACAAGATCCCGGACAAGGCTGCCTGGGAGGTGGGGGTCCGCCTGGGTGATGCCCTGATCGAGCGCTATCTGGCCGAGACCGGCCGCTATCCGGACAGCATCGGCATCCTGGTGTACGGCACCGTCACCATGCGCACCCATGGCGATGACATTGCCGAGATCTATTACCTGATGGGACTCAGGCCGGTCTGGCAGAAGGGGAGCGGCAACGTGGCCGGGCTGGAGGTTATCCCCCTGGAGGAGCTGAAGCGCCCCCGCCTGGACGTGGTTCCCCGTGTTTCCGGCTTTTTCCGCGACTCTTTCCCCAACCTGATGGAGATGATCGACGAGGCGGTGCGCATCGTGACCGCCCTCAAGGAGCCTCCCGAGTCCAACTTCATCCGGCGCAACGTCTACAAGGATATGGAGGAGTACCGCACAGAGGGGATGGGCGAGGAGGATGCCTTCCGCGAGGCCAGCTTCCGGGTGTTCGGCTGTCCCCCCGGCACCTACGGCGCCGGCGTGGCCGAACTGATCGAGTCCAAGAACTGGCAGACCCAGGATGACCTGGGCAACAACTACATCCGTTACTCGTCCCACGCCTACGGTACGGGGAGTTACGGCAACCAGAAGCCCCAGGCGTTCCGGCGCATGCTCTCCCGCATGGACGTGACGGTCAAGAACGAAGACTCCCGCGAATACGACATGATGTCCTGCACCGACTACTACAACTACTACGGCGGCCTGATCGTGGCGGCCAAGACGGTGCGCGGCGAGCTCCCCTTTGCCATGATGGGGGACAGCGCCGATCCCAAGCGGGTCAGGATGAGGACCACCTTCGAGGAGGCCAAGCACGTGCTCCGCTCCCGGCTGGTCAATCCCAAATGGCTGGAGGGGATGATGCGCCACGGCTACAAGGGGGCCGGCGATATCTCCCATGTCATGGACATCGTGCTGGGATGGGACGCCACCGCCGAGGTGGTCGAGGACTGGATGTACGAAAAGATCGCCAGTGCCTATGCCCTGGATCCCAGGATGCAGGAGTGGATGAAGGAGGTCAACCCCTACGCCCTGCAGAACATTTTGGACAAGCTGCTGGAGGCCATCGGCCGCGGCATGTGGAACGCGGAAGACGAGATGCAGGAGGAGCTGCGCAACGCCTATCTGGAGATGGAAGGGGAGATCGAGGAATGGACCGAATAGCCGGTTTGAAGGACAGGGGGGGCTCAGGTGCCCTTTCCTGATCGGCATGGCGTTTGTGGGCGCGCTTTTTTTCTCTGTCCGCTGATCGCGGTTGTGTCGGCCATCTGGCCTGTGACCGCGTCGGCCCAGGAGCGGGACGACATGATCGTGATCACGGCCGATGAGATCGCGGCCATGAAAGCCAACAGGATGGAGGAGCTTCTCAACCACGTGCCGGGGGTTTCGGCCGGAGACTCGTCCATCAGCATCCACGGCTCCTCCAAGGTCAGGGTGTTCCTGGACGGCAGGCCGATCAACGACCCGACCTCCAGCACGGGAGGGGTCACCTGGTACCTGGTGACCCCCCAGGACGTGGAGCGGATCGAGATCATCAGGGACAAGGGGGCCATGAAGTACGGCCAGGACGCCAGCGCCGGGGTGATACTCATAACCACCCGCACGGTTCAGACCCTGAGCGGCAACGTCAAGGCCTATGGCGGCAACCAGGAGACCGGCTACGGTCAGGCCAACCTGCGCTACAGGCGCGGCGGACTGGGGGTGGGAATCAACGGCGGGGGCGAGACGACCGGAGGGTATACGGTCAACAACGACAAGACGCGCTACCAGGGCGGAGGCAGGCTCTCCTACGACTTCACGGACAGCCGCTCCCTGGCGCTGGCGGGCAGCTACATCCTGGACGAGCGCGGCCTGGCCGGTCAACCCGCGTATCCGACCCCCCATTCCCGGAAGGAGAGCCGCAACCTGGGACTCTCCCTGCGGGGCGTGTATGACCGGACGACCAGCACGACCTATTACAACCGGGGGAGCCAGCACAATACCGACGTCAGCAGGAATCTGGACCAGAAGCTGCGGGTCGCGGAGATGGGGGAGGAACTCTCCACCACCCTGAAGAGCAACCGTTTCGGGGAGGCCCAGCTGGGAGGGGCGTTCAAGATGTTCAGGGCCTCGGGGAGCTCCTTCGACGCCACCCACGAGGAGACCTATTCCCTGTATGCAGCCCAGTCGCTGCGCTGCGCGGAGCTGGGTGATTTCTCCCTCTATGTCGGCGTCAGGGTCAACTTCAACACCGCCTTCGACAACTCCTATAATCCGGAGATCAAGCTGGTCTATACGGGAAACAATTGGAACGCCTCCGCCGGGTACGGCCGGGCTAACAACACCCCCTCCTTCTACCAGCGCTACAACCGGACCAGCTCGACCATCCCCAACCCCTCGCTGGACATGGAGGTGTCGGACAACTTCAACCTGTCGTTCTTCGCCAGGCCGCACGAGGCCTTCTCCGGCAGCGTCTCCCTGTTCTACAACCGTCTGAAAGACCGTATCACCTACGTCAGTCTCGGCGGAGTCGGTCAGTATCAGAACTTCGGCCGCGTGACCTACCGGGGGGGGGATCTGGCCCTGGATTGGAAGCCGCATCAGGCCGTCAATCTGAAAGCTAGTTACATCTACATGGAGGCAAAGGACCAGGAGAGCGGCAAGACGGTTACCTGCAAGCCGAGGCACACCGTCAAGGCGGATCTCTACCTCAAACCGTTTCAGGCCCTGACCGCCGTGATTTCCGGAAAATACACCTCCATGGCCTATATCGACAAGAACAACACCAGGAGTATTCCCGGTTACTTCCTGCTGGACCTGCGGGGAGAGTACTCCGTCTCCACAACGATCAGCCTGTTCGCGGAGATAGAAAACCTGCTGGACAAGGACTACCTGTACGTGGACGGGCTTCAGGGGCCGTCGCGTACCTGGATCCTGGGGATGAACGTGAAATTTTAGCCGCGGTTCCCGCTTCCCCGACGTGCGACGGAGGAGCCGGGAACCGGGAAGGGACGATGTGCATATGTACGGAAACGTGTACCCGATGGCCGCTCTGGTGGGGCAGGAGACCCTCAGGCAGAGCCTTTTGATCGGCGCGGTCAATCCCGCCGTGGGGGGCATCCTGATCCGGGGGGAGAAGGGGACCGCCAAATCAACCGCCGTGCGCGCCCTGGCGGCCCTGCTGCCGGAGATGGACGTGGTGGAGGGATGCGAATTTTCCTGCGATCCGGACAGCCCCGAGTTCCAGTGCGATGACTGCCGTTCCCGCAACGGTGATTTCGGCATTGTCAAACGTCGGGTCAAGGTGGTCGACCTCCCTCTGAACGCCACGGAGGACCGTGTGGTGGGGGGGCTTGACTTCGGCAGGGCCATCCGTCAGGGGAAACGCTTCCTGGCGCCCGGACTGCTGGCCGAGGCCCATCGCGGCATCCTCTACGTGGACGAGGTCAACCTGCTGGACGACCATATCGTGGATATCGTCCTGGATGCCGCCGCATCGGGCGAAAACGTCCTGGAACGGGAGGGGCTGTCGTTTCGCCATCCGTCCCGGTTCATGCTGGTGGGAACCATGAACCCGGAGGAGGGGGAGCTGAGGCCGCAGCTCCTGGACCGTTTCGGGCTCTGCGTGGAGGTGGAAGCGGCCCGGAGTCTGGAGGAGCGGGTCACCCTGATGCTGCGGCGGGACGCCTTCGATACTGACGGCGCGGCCTTTCAGCAAAACTACCGTGAGCCCAACGAACGGATAGCCCGGCGGATCAGGGAGGCGCGCGACCTGCTCCCCCGGGTGCGCATGCCCAGACAGCTGCGCGGCTTCATCGCCGAGTTGTGTGTCGAGAACAACGTGGCCGGCCACCGGGCCGATCTGGTCCTGGAACAGGCGGCCCTGGGGCTGGCGGCCCTTGAACGGAGGCTGGAGGTGACGGTTGACCATATCACCAGGGTGGCGCCGCTGGTACTGGCCCACCGCAGACGGGACGCCCAGGCGCCTCCCCCCCCTCCACCGCCGCCTCCCCAGGATCAAGAGCAGGAACAGCAGGAACAGCAGGAACAACAGGAACAACAGGAGGACGACCGGCAGCAGGAACAGGAGCGGGAACAGAGCCCGGATCGGCAGCCTGAACAGGCTGAGGGGCAGGAACAACGGGAACAGAGGGAGGATCGGGAAAACCGGGATGATGCCGGGGAGGAAGAAGAGCAGTCCGAACAGGAGAACAGCGACATGCCGCACCCTCCTTCTCAAGGGGAAGAGCGGGAGAGCGTCTTCCAGGTAGGTGCGACCTTCAAGGTCAAGACCATCAGGAGCGACAAGGACCGCGTCGTCCGCAGGGGGTCGGGCCGCCGCTCCAGCACCCGCGTGAGCCGGAAACAGGGGCGCTACGTGAAGAGCAGTTATGCCTGCTCCAACAATGACATCGCCCTGGACGCCACCCTGCGGGCCGCCGCTCCCCACCAGCTGTTCAGGGGCACGAAGGAGGGGATGTGCGTCAACCTGAGCGACCGGGATTTCCGGGGCAAGGTGCGCGAGAAACGGGTCGGCAACTTCCTCCTGTTCGTGGTGGATGCCAGCGGCTCCATGGGCGCCAGGGGGCGCATGGCCGCATCCAAGGGGGCGGTGATGTCGCTGCTTCTGGATGCCTACCAGAAGCGCGACCGGGTGGGGATGATCTCCTTCAGGAAGAACGAGGCGTTCGTCAACCTGCCCCCCACGACCTCGGTGGAGCTGGCCGGCAAGCTGCTGGAGGAGATGCCGGTGGGGGGGCGCACCCCGCTGTCGGCGGCTATCGCCAAGAGCTATGAGCAGCTGCGCGGCGTGCTGGGCAGGGATCCGACGGCGCGGCCGATCGTCATCTTCATCACCGACGGCAAGAGCAACGTGGCCCTGGGGGACGGCAGGCCGGTGGACGAAGCCATGGGACTGGCCCGGGCCATGGCAGTGAAGGAGGAGCGGGCGCGCTACATCGTGGTTGATACGGAGGAAGAGGGCATGGTCTCCTTCGGGCTGGCCCGCAGGCTGGCCGATGCCATGGAGGCCGAGTACTTCAGGATCGATCAGCTGAAGGCCCAGAGCCTGGTGAATATTGTCAAGCAGCGGATGGACTGAGATTCCGGGTCGGGACAACCGAAACACGTGAACCTGATAGCGACAGTTATCTCGCGCAATGGCGCGAAGACGCAAAGAATGCCTGCTTCCCGGGACCTGATTAGTTCGAATCTTCA
>MTLE01002067.1_pt3 | contig 48773 bp, 51 predicted proteins | sample 1982461 | NCBI WGS metagenome assembly MTLE01 (sample SAMN05712605, study PRJNA340218) | biofilm metagenome | isolation source: sample SPL anode biofilm adapted to -200 mV | place: USA | collected 2012-02-03 | reverse complement strand
ATGGAAAAGCCCGACGTGGAATCCATTGAGGGGCTCTCCCCCGCAATCTCCATCGAGCAGAAGACCACGAGCCGCAATCCCCGCTCCACCGTCGGCACCGTAACCGAGATCTACGACTACCTCCGCCTCCTCTTTGCCCGGGTCGGCCGCCCTTACTGCTATGAATGCGGGAAGGAGATCGCCTCCCAGACCGTCTCCCAGATGGTGGATCAGGTTATGGCCCTGCCCCAGGGGACGAAACTCCAGCTTCTCTCCCCTATGGTGCGGGGCCGCAAGGGGGAGTACCGAAAGGAGCTGGCCCAACTCCGCAAGGACGGCTTCGCCCGAGTCATCGTGGACGGGGTCCAGTACGAGCTGGCCGAGGAGATCCCCCTCGACAAGAACAAAAAGCACGACATCGACATCGTGGTGGACCGGCTCATCGTGAAGCCTGGGATCGAGCGGCGCCTGGCCGACTCCCTGGAGACGGCCCTGAACCATGCCGAAGGGGTGGTGAAGGTGCAGGTGATCGACGGCGACACCATTCTCTTCTCCGAGGCCCTGGCCTGTATTGACTGCGGCATCTCCTACCCGGAGATGACCCCCCGGATGTTCTCCTTCAACAACCCCTACGGCGCCTGCCCCGACTGCACCGGCCTCGGGACCCGAATGTACTTCGACCAGGAGCTGGTGGTGCCGAACCCCGACCTCTCCATCCGCGACGGGGCCATAGTCCCGTGGGAGAAGCGACTCTCCGGCTGGTACCACATGACCCTCGACGCCTTGGCCAAGGCCTATGACTTCGACATCCAGACACCGTTCAGGGAACTGCCGCAGAAGGTTCAGGAGGTGATCCTCCGGGGCTCCGGTGGCCGGAAAATCGAATTCTGGTGGGAGGAGGACGGCGGCCGCCGCCACACCTACACAAAGGAGTTTGAGGGGGTGATCCCGAACCTGGAGCGGCGCTACCGGGAGAGCGACTCGGAGCAGGTACACGAGGAGCTGGAGCGCTACATGAACGTGATGCCGTGCCCCACCTGCAACGGGGCGCGGCTCAAAAAGGAGGCGCTACACGTGAAGGTGGCGGGGCGCGACATCCGGCAGGTGACCGCCCTCTCCATCAAGGATGCCCTGGAGTTTTTCGCCGCCCTGGCCCTGACGCCGAAGGAGGAGGAGATCGCCCGGCGGATTCTGAAAGAGATCCGGGAGCGGCTCAATTTCCTCGTGAACGTGGGGCTCGACTACCTCTCCCTGGACCGAGCCTCCGGCACCCTCTCCGGCGGCGAGGGGCAGCGGATCCGGCTTGCCACCCAGATCGGCTCCAGCCTCGTGGGGGTCCTCTACATCCTCGACGAGCCCTCCATCGGCCTCCACCAGCGGGACAACGGCCGGCTCCTCCAGACCTTGAAACATATGCGTGACATCGGCAACACGGTACTGGTGGTGGAGCACGACGAGGAGACGATTCTGGAGGCGGACCACGTCCTCGATATGGGGCCCGGCGCTGGCGAGCACGGGGGCCGGGTGGTGGCCCAGGGGACCCCGACGGAGATCATGGCGAACCCCGATTCCCTCACCGGCCGCTACCTCTCGGGGGAGCTCGCCATCGCGGTGCCGAAGAAGCGGAGAAAACCGAAGCGCTTCATCACCGTGGCAGGTGCAACGGAGAATAACCTGAAGGATGTCTCCGTGGACATCCCTCTGGGGGTCATGACCTGCGTCACCGGCGTCTCCGGCTCGGGGAAATCGACCCTGATCATCGACACCCTCTACAAGGTTCTGGGGCAGCGCCTCTACAAGAGCCGGGAGAAGGCCGGGGCAGTGCGCGACATCCGGGGGCTGGAGGCCCTCGACAAGGTCATTAACATCGACCAGTCCCCCATCGGCCGAACGCCGCGCTCAAACCCCGCCACCTACACCGGGGTCTTCACCGACATCCGCGACCTCTTCGCCCAGCTCCCCGAATCAAAGGTGCGGGGGTACAAGCCGGGGCGTTACTCCTTCAACGTGAAGGGGGGGCGGTGCGAGGCGTGCTCCGGGGATGGGATCATCAAGATCGAGATGCACTTTCTCCCCGACGTCTACGTCCAGTGCGAGGTCTGCAAGGGGGCCCGCTACAACCGCGAGACCCTGGAGGTGACCTACAAGGGGAAATCCATCGCCCAGGTCCTGGACATGACCGTCTCCGAGGCACTGCGGTTTCTGGAGAACATCCCGAAGATCAAGACGAAGCTCCAGACCCTGGAGGAGGTGGGGCTCGGCTACATCCGCCTCGGCCAGGCGGCCACGACCCTCTCCGGCGGCGAAGCCCAGCGGGTGAAGCTCGCCAAGGAGCTGGCCCGCCGCGCCACCGGCCGCACCATCTACATTCTCGACGAGCCCACCACCGGCCTCCACTTCCACGACATCGCCAAGCTGCTGGAGGTGCTGCGAAAACTCGTGGAAGGGGGAAACACCATCGTCATCATTGAGCACAATCTCGACGTCATCAAGACCGCCGATTACCTCATCGATCTCGGACCCGAAGGGGGCGACCGGGGCGGCGAGGTCATCGCCACCGGCACGCCGGAGGAGGTGGCGGCGGTGACCCGGTCCTACACGGGGCAGTATCTGCGCAAGATGCTGTGAGTTGCCTTGAAAATCTCGCTTGACGTACGGGATTTTCAAGGTAAATGCGGATTCTCCCTTTCTGGTCAACTGAAGCGGGAGTGTCGTTGACCGGAAAGAGGTTTGTATTGTATAGTTGAGCAACTTCCTCAAGTTCCCCTCCGGCCATGCCGATGAGTAAAGTGCTGGCCTTTAATAACCCTGCATATTTTTGCCACTCTTATCTTTATGGGATGTTTCCGCATGTTCAACCTGACACGCTACTTCTCTATAGCCAGTCTCGTCTGCATCATTGTCGCCGCTGCCATCCTCGGTGCAGTCTACCGGCAGGTGTCGGTCCAGTCTCTCATGTCGATGGCCGAAGACCGCAACGCCGCCCTGACCAATGTGTTCGGCAACGCCCTGTGGCACCGGTTCACGCCGCTTCTTGCCGCGGGTAACAACGGGCGGGCTTCCGACCCAGCTGGCCCCGAGGTGACGGCCATGCGCCGGGAGCTGGTGGCCCTCATGCGGGATTCCGATGTGGCCAAAGTGAAACTCTACACCCTGAAGGGGCTCACCGTTTTTTCCACGGAGATCAAGCAGATCGGCGAGGACCAGGGCAGTAACCCCGGCATCCGTGCCGCGGCCCAGGGGGAGCTGGCCAGCGAGCTGACCCACCGCAACCAGTTCAGCGCCTATGACCGGGTTCTCGAGTCCCGGGATCTGCTTTCCACATACATCCCCTTCGTGCGTCAGGGAAGCACCCGCGTGGAGGGGGTCTTCGAGCTTTATTCCGACATTACCCCGTTCCTGGCCCAGGTGAAGCAGACCCAGTGGCGGATTGTCGGCACGGTGGCAGGGGTCCTGACCATACTCTACGGTCTCCTCTTCGGCATAGTGCGGTGGGCCGATCGCATAATCAGGGATCAGGGGAAGGAGTTGCAGCGCTCCCTTGCCCGCATCGAAGAGGACAACCAGCTGCTGGACCAACGGGTCTTCGCACGGACCCGCGAACTGGAGGAAGTGAACCGGGCGCTTCAGGAGGAGATAGCTGAACGTGAGCGTGCCGAAGAGAAGCTGCTCCTGTCGGCGGAGGTGTTCGACAATACGGTGGAGGGGATTATTATCACTGATGTCGAAACCAACATCCTTGCGGTTAACCGGGCCTTTACCCAGGTTACCGGCTATCGGGAGGAGGAGATTCTGGGGCACACCCCCCAGGTGCTCAAGTCGGGCCGGCACGAAGCCGATTTTTACGCCGGGATGTGGAAATCCCTCGAGCAAAGCGGTAAATGGATCGGGGAGATCTGGAACAAACGCAAGGACGGCGAGATCTATCCGGAGCGGCTTACCATCGGTGTCGTGAAGGGGCCGTCCGGCGAGGTGCGGCATTATGTGGGGGTGTTCAGCGACATCAGCGACATCAAGCGCTCTCAGGAACGGCTCGATTTCCTGGCCCACCACGATCTCCTCACGAATCTTCCCAACCGGCTCCTGTTCAGTGACCGCCTCAATCAGGGAATCGCGCGGGCGCACCGCAACGGCCGCCGGCTGGCGGTTCTCTTCGTGGATCTGGATCACTTCAAGAACGTGAACGATACCCTGGGTCACGACCTGGGGGACGAATTGCTGAAAAAGGTCGCCGGGTACCTCAGTGACCACGTGCGCACGTCCGATACCCTGGCCCGGATCGGCGGTGACGAGTTCATCCTTCTTTTGGATGACGTGGAGGAGCCCCGCTATGCCGGGGTAGTGGCTGAGAAGATCCTTGCCCTCCTCAGCCAGGCCGTCACCGTCTCCGGATACGAAATCTACGTCTCGGCGAGTATCGGCATCAGCTTCTTCCCCGATGACGGGAATGATGCGGCCACACTGGTTAAGAACGCCGATACGGCCATGTATTATGCCAAGACCCATGGCCGCAACTCCTATCACTTCTATTCGTCGGAGATGAGCGAGTATGCCCGGGAGCGCATGCGACTGGAGTCACTGCTGCGCCGTGCCATCGAGCGGGGTGAACTGGAGGTGCACTACCAGCCCAAGGTGGACCTGGCAACCGGGGCGCTGGCAGGGGCGGAAGCCTTGGCAAGGTGGAACAGCCCTGAGTTGGGAAAAGTGTCTCCGAAGCGGTTCATCCCCATCGCGGAAGATATCGGCTTCATCTCCACCCTGGGGGAATGGGTGCTGCGCACCGTATGCCGGCAGGTAGTGGCGTGGGATTCCCAGGGGTTTCACCTGCCGAGCGTGGCGGTGAACCTCTCCGTCAAACAGCTTGAGCGGGGGGATATTGTGGATGTGGCCTCCCGGGTGCTGGCAGAGACAGGTCTCTCCCCAGGCCGGCTGGAGATGGAAGTGACCGAATCAGCCATCATGAAGAGCGAGCGGACCCTGTCGTGCCTTGACGATCTCCGGGCCATGGGAATAGAGCTGTCGGTGGATGATTTCGGCACCGGATACTCATCCCTGAGCTACCTGCGCCGTCTGCCTGTACAGAAGCTCAAGATCGACCGCTCCTTTATCACGGATGTTTCGGGCGAGCCGAGCCGGGAGGCCATCGTTCGCGCCGTAATTTCCCTGGCCGGTGCCCTGGGGCTCCGCACCATCGCCGAGGGAATCGAAAACGATGCCGAAGCCGGGTTCCTGCGGGACGAGGGTTGCCACCAGGGGCAGGGGCATCTCTTCAGCTGCGCCCTGCCGCCCGATGAGCTTTTTGCCTGGTGGAGGGATGGGGGATCTTCTGAGTAAATTCGCTTCCCCCCTGCCAGGTAGGGTGGACTGAGGGGGGGCTTTTATTCTTCCGGCATCACCGGTATTTTCTGCAGACGCTTGAAGTAAAAATACTAGCTCCACGCTTTAAGCATGTTTTTGAATGTTTTTGAGGGGCAGCTAAATCCTTATAATTTACTGATATTTAGATATTGACTTCGTGCCTTTTGCCCGCTAATCTCTAAGATAGATTAGGCGGGTTTTTTATTTTGTTTCGTACCTGATTCGTACCTATTTGGCGTAATTAGATATAAGGTACGAAAAAACGTCAGGCCAGAGGGGGATGCAATGGCGAAGATGAAATTCGACAAGCGGAGTATTGACGGTCTTCCGTTCACCACGAAGGGGCAGATTGATTACTTCGACACCCTGACGCCAGGGCTCGGCTTGCGGGTAGGCACGAATTCGAAGACCTTCTTCGTCAAGGCAGATGCGCGTGACCCTTACACTAAGACGGGATACCGGACAGTGAAAAAGACTATAGGCCGTTACGGTGAAATGACTCTCGAACAAGCGCGGCGAGAATTGAGAGGGTACGACGATCGGGAGAAAGGTTTTGTCCCTGGCAAGCGTCTGGAATTGAAAAGAGGCGCAACCAACGGCAACGGAGCAACCGTTACTCTCAGTGATGTGCTTACGGCTTACTTTGAGGAAAAGCGGACCCGCAGCGGAGAGAAGCACAAAGAATCTACCGTCAACGGCTACACAGACCGTCTACAGCGGCATTTTGCTTCATGGCTTGCCTTGTCCCTTCCTGCCGTTGCGAAGCTCACTCCAGAAACCGTAATTGAACGCCACAAGCAGATTTCGGCAAACAGAGGGGCTTATGAGGCGCGTAACTCTTTCGCCATGCTCAATGCTGTCGTTGCCTATGCTGGCGTGAAATATCCTGCCACTATTACCAACAACCCCATAAGCTTTCTGACCCGGAGTGATGCCGGTTTCATGCCCCCGATACGGCAGCGTGACGAATGCCTCAAGGGAAACGACTTCAAGCAATTTCATGAGGGAATACAGACTTTCCATGAGGTTGTTCGGGATGCCTACCTGTTCACTCTGTATCACGGAACCAGGCGCCGGGAGACTGAGGGATTGCGGTGGGAACACCTCGACCTTGAAAAAAAGGTGCTCACCATTCCTGACACGAAGAACAGGCGACCGCTGCACGTTCCCATTTCCTTTCAGGCGCTGGCGATCCTGGAGCGGTGCAAGGAGCGGAATACCAACGAAAGCCCGTTCGTATTCGCAGCGATCCGCAAAATGAACAAGACCGGCCATGTGAGGCTACAGGCACAAGACCTGAAATTCCGAACCGGCTTGAACATCACCGTTCAAGCCTTGCGCCGGAGTTTCATTACCATTGGCCGCAAGCTCAAGTTCTTCGAAGATGCCGACCGACTGACGAACCACGTTGACGGCTCCGTTACTGGCAAGCATTACGATGGGACCGATGTTGACGACCTGCGGCAACCGTTGCAGACCATCTGCAACGAGATCGAACGGCTCATGGTGGAGGGTGTAGGGGCGAAGGTGGTACAACTGCCGACGGCGCAGGGCCAATAGGGGGGAATTTGTGAATGATGCAGAGCTTGAGTTCAAGGAACGCGTAGAGCTTGCCATGAAACTGCTGAACGGCGACAAGCTGACAGTTCCCATTAAAAAACGGATTCATCAACTAACTGGAATGTCGGCAATAGAATTGACACGGCTTAACACGGCAGACGGACGTAAGCACGCAGCTGAAAACTTGATAGGCAGGCGGCTATGGGTGTCGCCACGAGTAAAGACGCAGGGCGGCAGGGAACCCGGAGGGAATACTGGCAAGAGCATGGAACTTGCAAAAACCTACCAAGAAATAAAGGACTCCGATGCCAATATCACACAGGTAAAGGCTATCGAAGCAACTTGCGAGCAATTAGGCGTCTTTATGGCAGAGGGAACCGCAAAGAGCTATATACGCAAAGGCCGGAAACATGTGGACCCGAATGAAGTAATAAATGACATAGCCGAAAGCTTGCAAAGAGCATATGAAGCACAAGTAAAATTAAAATAAGTTCACACCGTTTCTATCTACCTGCTTCATTTTTGCCCCCTTGTTAATGTTTGCGCAACGGATTTAATCGTTGTCAAACATCAGCAAGGGGGTTTTCCATGTCAAACAAAATCAACATAGATGAGCGCGAAGCCTCGGCCAAATATGGCCCCTCAGTTTATTGGTTCCGCAGGGCGCGCTGGGCTGGTGGCGGCCCTCCCTTTATCAAACTTGCGGGGAGGGTTTTGTACCGTGTCGAAGACCTTGATACCTTTTTCTTTGGACGTATTCGGCGGTCCACCGCTGACCCTGGCCCGGCAGCGGGGGGGCAGCGATGAGCAACATCACGCAACCACATAAGCACGGCGATATCATCGCAGTCTATGCCGTCGTGTATGACCGCCACCTCGAGCGGACGATAATCGTCCCCGCCACGCTGGCCGATATCCGCCGGGGAACGATCCGACTCGCATGACGCCTCGCCCCTCCCCCATAAACGACGGCGGCTGGTTGAAACTCTATCGCCAGATCCAAGAAAATTCATTGTGGAAGGAACGTCCTTTCGACCGGGCGCGAGCCTGGGTGGACCTTCTGCTCCTGGCGAATTTCACCGATGGCACAATCCGCAAGCGTGGCATCAAGGTTGAGGTCAAACGCGGTCAGGTGGGATTTTCTGAGCGCGAGTTGGCAGACCGCTGGGGGTGGTCGAGGGGTAAGGTCGGGCGCTTTCTGGATGAACTCAAAAATGAACAACAAATTGAGCCACAAAACGGACCACAGAAAAACAACGTAACTAGCTTAATTACAATAACAAATTATGACCGCTACCAGACAGGTGAACCACAAAACGGACCGGCAAACGGTACCACAGACGGGCCACAAACGGGCCGCAAAATTCTGCAACACACTGATTTAACTCCTGAATTCGCGCCTAAGAAGGGAAATAATATAAAACCTTTGCCAGCGAAGAGCCCGCCGGCCGATTCCCGACTGTTCTCTGACTGGTTCTGCTACGCCTTCGAGCGTATTCAGGGATACGCCTACACCTTCGAAGGAGGGAAGGACGGAAAGCTCTTGGCCGAGATGCTGAAGGCCTGGCCGTGCAAAGAACTCGTTGCTAAGGCTTGTCACTTTCTTGCCGACAAGGACCGGTTTCCAAAATCGAAGGCGCCGACCGTCTCCTTCTTGAAGGCAAAGATCAACGACTACCCGAACCACCTCAACGGCGAAGCTGAAGAATTCCGCGCCCTCGGGCTCATTCCGCCTGAAGGAGTCACCCTGGAGGATTGGAAACCATGGAACGAATGATCCCTCCGCACAGTTTGGAAGCCGAAATGTCCATCTTGGGCTCCATCTTCCTTGAAAACAACTGCATCAAGAAAGTGTCCGGCGCGCTGGATACCCTTGACCTCTACCGAGAGAGCCACCGGAAAATCTACCGGGCGATGCTCGACCTCAACCGCAAGAAGAGCCCCATCGACACGGTGAGCATGGTTGACCGACTGAAGGCAGATGGAACCCTGGAAGAGATCGGGGGAGCCGCTTACCTGGCAACCCTTATGGACTTCACACCGACTTCGGCCAACGTCGCCCATTACTGCAGAATCGTAAAGGAGAAGTCAGTCGCCCGGCAGGTAGCGACCTTCGCGGCGGAGTTGGCAGCCAAGGCAGTAGACCAGAGTCCTGTCGAGGTCCTTGCAGATGCAAAGGGAAGGATTCAGGAGATCATCGGCAGCTTGGACGGCATGAACGGTGTTTCCGCTTCCGACCTCCTCACCTTCAATCAGCGCGAAGAGCGATACCGGCAGTACATCAAGGATATAGACCGGGAGCGGTTCAAGACCGGCTTCGCCCTTCTCGACAGGGCCATTCGCGGCGTTGCCACTGGGGAGGTTCTGACCCTTGCGGCATACTCGGGAACGTTCAAGACCGCTTTCCTCCAGAATCTGCTCCTTCGCGGTGCTGAGACCACTGGCCTTTATCACCTATTTTTTTCCCTGGAAATGCCAGCGGAGAAGGTCTTCGAGAGAGAGCTCCAAATTCAAGGAGGTACCACCGGCCGGGACGTTGAGCACCATTATCTAGGTCGCCGCAAAAGCGAGAACGTCAAGGCTGGCGGGGACCGCTCCGGTTGTCACGGGCTCATCGTATGCGACCGGCCACGGCTGACCATCGAGAAGATCGGCCGATACATCGAAATCGCCCGGCAGAAGTTTGGCCGAATCGGCGCGGTTGGAATCGACTACCTCGGGCTTATGCAGGCCCCTGGCAAGAACCTCTTCGAGAAGACAGCGCACATTTCAATTGAGGCGAAGAACCTTGCCAAGGAACTCCGCGTCCCAGTCATCCTCTTGAGCCAAATCAACCGGGCCGCGGCCACGGCTGGCGGCGAGATCGAGACGCACGCGGCCAAAGGTGGCGGGGACGTGGAGGCTGGCGCGGACTTTATGCTCGGCTTCTGGCGGGACAAGCAAGACAAGCTCATTTGCAAGGTCATGAAGAACCGCAACGGCGCCGCAGGGATGAACTTCGAGGTGGAGATCCAAAAGGAGACACTCCAGTTCCTAGACATGAAACCGTACAAGCCAGAAACGCCACGGCAGGGTAGAAGCCAGGGAATACCGTTTTGACGCGCACGAGGGGGGCGCTGACATGACATTCTACACCGCCATTGAAGACAGGGAAGAAGCCGCTTACCTTCACGCCCTCGGCTTCTCCGTGGAGATCGAGCGGGAGAACTTCGCTTACACCTTTTTCGTCCCCCGCTCTGACGCGCTGGATGCGGCCAGAAGCGCCTTCCAACAAGACGAGAAGATTCAGGCATACATCCGGAGTTTGAAGACCATCAAGAAGCGCATGCGGCGCGCCTGATACCGAAAGGAGTAAAGACCATGAGCACAGAAAAGCAGAAACACCCCCATGAGTTGGATTACCTCAAGGCAATACGTCAAGCCTGCCCACTTGAAACGTGGAGGGAAATCGTAGCGAAAACCACGACTCAAGCCAAGGACGGAGACGCAGACGCCCGGCTATTTCTGGCCTTCTTTCTGGTAGGCCGTCCAAATCGACCGGCAACCCCACTATCGGGGATCGCCAGCGCCGAAGAAAGTATCAAGCTGAACGAAATGCTGTTCGGCCAATCCTGACCAGAGGGATAACGACATGCTGGCGGAAGAGATTGAGACGAACAGCGAAATCCTGGCCGCCTTCCTTGACGCAGTACTGGAAGGCGGCCCGGTACCCAACGAGATAGCCGCGGCGGCTTGGGTGGTGTGGGTTGAGATTGACAGGGCATGCACAGAAACCCTTCAGAACATGGACCAGACAATTGCCGACCTCAAAACTGCGCTCTATTTCGAGGGACTGCCGGGCGGCGGAACGGCTTGAATCCAGAGGACACCTGAAAATGACCCAAAACCGCGAAAAACCCGCCTTACAGACAGGCAAAAAAGCAGATAAAGCCGCGCCCCTTGGGGATTCGCAAACATGCCCCCCCTTGAAGCGGCGCAAGTTCATCCTGTCGAAGGTCTCCCACGTCCGCGCCGAACTCGGCCGCCTGTACGGAGAAGCCCGCCGTGGAGAGGTGAAAGTTCAAGATGCTTCCAGGCTGGCAAACCTCTTGGGAATCCTCCATAAGGTTATTGCCAGTTCCGACCTGGAGGAACGACTTGAAGCCGTTGAACAGCGATTGAAGCAGGATGGAACCCCACAATGAAACGACGCATAGCCAACATCGAGGCGGAAGTTTCCAGGCGCGAAGAGACCGCAAGGGCCACACGTAGTCAGCAACTATTCGATGCAGCCGCGATAATGCCCACGGCAGAGGTTGACGCATTGGTGAAGAAGTGCATGGAGGCCGGAGACACGAGGGAGTTCATGGAAGCCCTCACCGATACTGAGCTTGCAGCCCTGTGTATTCGCCTCGACTGTGACGATATTCGGTGGGAGGAGGTTCTTGACGAAGACCTGCACCGCCTTACATCTGACAACATTACGGACGAAGAACAGGACGCCATTCTCAGCAAATACCACATTGGAGGGCGCGACATATGAGCAACACAGTCGGTATTGACATCAAAGTAGGATCCAAGCAACTCCAGGACGCAGCCAAGAGCGCCGAAACCCTGAAGAAGAATCTGAAGGATCTGAGCAAGGCCGAGCACAGCATCAACATCAAAGAGGCTCGAACAGGATCCTTCAGTGACGCAGCATTTGGGCAGCGGTCCGGATCCCGGATGGAGTTCGAGCGTCAGAACCGAATCCTGCGCGAATCGTTGCGGGAAGTGGCTGGCGTCAACCGGTCCACATGGCGCGAACGTTATCGCATTACACCACCCGACGAGCGCCAACCACCCGGAAGCGGAGGCAGAGGCGGATTACTGAACTGGGGCCGTCTCGGAAAGGCTGGTCTCGCCCTTGGAGGAATTAGCGCTGGTGTTGGCTTTTTGTTGAATGGACGCCGGAACTACCAGGAATTGACGAGTATCGAAGCCATTCTTGCCACCCGCGGCGCTGGATACGACCGTAACGCCTCCCCGTATGGATACGGACCGATGCAGGAGGCAGAAATTGCTCTTGCCCTTAACAAGTCCTCCGGCTATCTCGGCAACAACGCTTCCAGGATCGCCCAACGGTTCGCCCGGGCCACCGGTACCGACATGACCGCCGGTGTCGGCTTCATGGGCCAAATGTACGGCATGACCGGTGCCAGTGCCGACAAGCAAGGCCGGTTGATGGATGTGCTCGTCTCCCTGAAGGAAAACTCCAAGGACAAGCGCACCGAAGAAATCTTGAAGTTGATCAACTCCAACCTCACGACCATCTTCCGCGCCCAAGGCAACAAGGACCTGTCAGACTCACAGATTGCCGGTGTTATGGCAACCACCATGGGGATGTACAACAAAGCCGGCAGCATGGGGAACAGTCCCGAGTTGTTCAACACCATGCAAGGGGCATTGAAACTCGGTGGTGGGGATACCGTCGGGGACCTCATGAGGTGGAAAATCATGGGAGGCGACAATGGACCCATGACCGCCGGAAAGCTCCTGGAAATGCAACGCCGGCAGCAAATGGGGCTCCTTGACCCTGCAATGAGGGCCGGAGCAAACCGGATAATACGGGGAAGCCGGAGCCGGGACGAAGCCAACATACTCATTCAAAGGCTACTCCCCGGCAGCATCGAGAACCCCGCGAACCAACAGATTGCCGACATGTATATTGTCCTGTTCGGCCCCGGAGGCAAGCTCACCGGTAGGAATGACCCGCGCAATCAAAGTAAGACCATCAGAAGTTACATCTCGGGTAAGAAACTCTCCCCCGCTATCCAGCTTGAAGCCGAGAAGCTTTTGGGCGTCTACTCTCAGACGCCCGGCGCCCGGATTCAGCAGCGAACCGCCACCCGTGAGAACATGATGGTAGGAGTCGGTGAAGACCTGGAACAGGCATTCGGAGAATGGGAGGACTTCACCACTTCTTCGTTCGCCTCCATCCTGAAAAGCGGGCTGATCAAAGATACCGCCAAGTTTCTTGGCGACCAGAGTAAAGACGTCGTTGGCGGTATCCGTGGGAACCGTATGGACCCAATATTTGAGAAATTCGGCCTCAAATTCGGCATTAAACCGTCCACCCTCAAGGCAATCGCCAATATTGAGACAGGAGGCACGTTCAAATACGACGCCCGCTCACCAAAGGGCGCACTCGGTCTCATGCAGCTTATGCCCAGTACGGCCAAGGATATGGGCGTCGTGGATCCTTTTAATCCAGTTCAAAGCATAGAAGGAGGCGCGAAATATTTTCAGTCACTACTCAATCGTTACGGTGGCGACGAAAACAAGGCTCTTGCCGCCTATAACTGGGGACCGGGAAATCTCGACAAGTACGGCTTGTCAAGAATGCCACAGGAAACCCGGGCGTATCTGAGCAAGGTAAGAGGCGCACAACAGCAATACAGCGCACCGGGGACCCTCCTTGACGTCCCCACAGGCAGCCAGGAATACAAAGACGCTGAACTCTTCGGACTCGGTGGCTTGCTCAGGCAAGCCATGGAATACCTGGGAAGGATCGCCGAAAACACTTCACATGCCCCACAGCAACCGCAAACCGTAACCGGTGGACCGAAATAGGAGCGCCCCCATGATCACCTACTCCCCCAGGCACCGGGTGACAATCCGGGATATGCAGACCAAGGAAATAAAGCTGGACCTTACTAACGACGTTGTTTCCCTCGTCACCACGAAGACCAACGGCCGGGCCTTCGGCGCCTGGCAGATTATAACCAACTACCGACAGCCCCTTGATACCCTCATTTCCTCGAACGACGTGATTCTGATCGAACTGAACGCCGGCAACGGGACCGGCATGCAGGCCGTCATGCTGGGGCTGGTTGACCGAGTAGCCCGCTTCCGGACAGTAGTCAGCGGGCAGCCGCACCGGCAGTACAAAATAAGCGGCCGAGATATGGGAAAGCTTCTGGCGGACATAGACCTTGGGTGGGACATATCAGGACTCAAGGCAGCCATGAACTTCAATTCAGTGTCCGACGCTTCAGTGAATCGGCTCATTCTTCAAAGCGGTACCCCCGCCCAGCTCGTGAAACGGCTCTTCGAGATATTCCAGACCCAGACCGAGGGGGCATGCTATCCCCAATACATAGCAGCCGACTGGATAGACACGGATGATGCGTGGCTTCTTTACGACTCTTACCTTGCAGTGATTCGGGGGACGCCGGCATGGGACGCCATGAAGCGCGTTGCCAACGAGCCATGGAACCGGCTCTTCACCGAAACTGATTCAAAGGGACTGTTTCATCTCGGCTTGGAGCGGCAACCCATCGACGCAAACGGCAAGCTGACGCCGCGGCAGTTCTTCACAATCGACGAGCAAGACATAATCGCCGAAGACCTTGGCAAGAGCGACGACGCCCGGGTGAACCTGCTCGCCCATTGGCCCGCCAGCTACAAGACCGTAGCCAATCAGCAGCTTGACATTATCCTGACCAACCCGAGCCTGACCAAGTTCAACGAAGCATCAGCGATTGCCAACGGCATTCACCCCCACGTCGTAGAGACCCCCTTCGTCCCCAAAAACTTCTATCTCGACAACGATCCCATGGGTGAAGGCTCCGACGAAGCCATCACCCGGGCCGAAACTTACTGGAACTGGTACCGGAACAACCATGAATACGAGAACGGGACAATTACCGTCCATGGCTGGCCGGAGGTCCGTAGCGGTAACGGGCTTATCACAGCGCAAAGCAACAAAGAGTACCTGATTGAACAGGTACAACATTCCTACTCGGTTCATCCTCAAGTGTCATTTACCACCACCCTGCACCTTACCAGGGGGCAAAAGCACGGACCGGCCAACGGTACAAACCGTAAGGGCCTGCGATAGGACTTTCATATGCTCAAAGAAAACGGCTCACGGGATCAGGAATCTATGTACAGGAACCCGGCACTGCAACCGGTACGGGAATGCTTCTACACGCTCCGCGGCGTCATCCAGGAACACGGCATCCTTTACAAGGATGCTCCTCTCAATAAGACCGGTCAGACGCTCGTCAACATTTCTCTCCTTGGCGGATACCCGGACATTTTCCGGGTCCCCCTCGCCTGCTCCAAGTGCAACCCTGACAATGGCGAAGAGTGGACCCCGGAACCGGGGGACATGGTGCTTGTCCAGTTCATCAACGGCAATTTCAACGAGCCGATTGTCACCGGCTTCCTCTACCCGCCCACGAACTCCCTGCAAGCCGTCTCCACCGAGGCCCCCCGCTATCACCGGAAGAGAAATGGCACATGGGAGCGAATCGAGAAGAACGGCGTCAGAAGGGTCTACGTGGCAGCCGACGATATTCTGGAAGTGGTGGGCACCTGCACCATCATTGTTCACGGTGATACCACCCTCACTTCACCGAACGTCACCGTCCATGCCACTGGCAAGGTGCAACTTGATACGCCGCTCACAGAGCTGACGGGAGACCTGACCGTGGCCGGCGGCATCACCAGCACTGGCACCTATGGCGCAAGCGGCGGGAAGATCCAGACACCGGGAGATATCCAAAGCACCGCCGGAGAGGTCAAGGACAAAGTACGGGCCATGAGTGCGGACCGTGGCATATTCAACAGCCACACCCATCCGGGAGATTCCGGCGGCACCACCGGCGCCCCGACACAACAGCAGTAAGGAAAGGAGGAACAACGAACATGGATAGACACACGCAGGCACGGAAAATTTCCCAGATTATCTACCAACACGGGGCAAAGATGTCCCCGCGACTCATGGACAGAGCCCTCGGCCTATGGGATCGCCTCATGAAGAGCGGAGACCTGTCTATTGATACCACTGAGAAAGACCGCCGATGGAAAGAAAGGGAGCGCAGAGAGGCGAATCTAGAAGACAGGCGGGAGGAACGGGGGCGGACATACAAAGTCCGGTATGGCGACGGCCGGACCCTGGCATATCAGATGATCGGGAATGGAAAATTGATTATCACCCCTGACAAGCCTGGAAATTACGCCCCGAAGGACTACAAGGCCATGTTGGAAGCCATCACCCGAGACATTCAAAGGAGAGGAACCATGGAGAAATCAAAAAGTACCGGCTCACGCTGGAGCCGCGCCCCGATGTTGCTCAAGAAGCCAACTACTACCACCAAGAAGCGGTTAGAACAGCCGCAGCCGAAACAGCAGCAGGCAACAGCGCCCCGGCAACCATGGGGAACAACTCGTCGTCTGTGGGGAGCGACACCGACGACGGAAGCAGCAACTACGGCACAACAGGTGCAACCACAACCGGCCGCAGCAGCGCCACAAGCCCCCCTTGGTTCCCGCGGCCGCTATGACCTTTCAAAACTGTCGGAGTTCCAGCGAGCTGGAATGATGGCGGGGCTTGATCCCATGACCCCAGGGCTTGAGAAAATGTCATTTGACCAGATGCGGACCCTAGCCTCAGAGCAGGCGAAAACATCAGTCGCCGGCATTGCTGAAAGAAGCGGACTCGCTTATGTGAGAGACAACCGCCCCCGGCGGTTCTGACTCACTATTGACGATGCGCTGAAGTTATTTCTTATTCCCCCTTGGCTCCTCCTCCAAGGGGGTTTTTTGTCATCTCATTGTCAGGAAATTTTGCCGGCGTCATAAGTTCAGATTATTGCGCATAAATTCATATTGAGGTGGTGGGTACAGAGCCCACCACCCCTTGCTATACGCAACATGCCAATTTTATTAATTTTTTTCAGATAAATAATTTTTTTGACCGGCATCTTCGCCTAACTTGTCAAATTGATTCAAATTATTTTATATGTGTTGCGCATATCAAACCAAGTATCTGTTTTCATTGGGTTTTTGTCCTTGACCACCCGTTGTTTATCCATTACCTTTTTTAATATGAGACTTGCTGAAGGGAGGGGTGAGCATGTTGTGCATAGCAATTACCATTTCAAAGCCGACATCCCGCGTTGCCATACCCCGGACTACTGTCCATGTTGTCAACGATGACCTCCAACCAGGCCAAAAGGTAATGTTCAAGCTTCAAGGCGCCCCCCGCAAACGGCAAGGGACCGTCATAGGCAGGGACACCGCCGGCAGATGGCAGATTGAAGGCGCCCGTCAAGCTAACGCATTCCACCCCCAACGTTTCACCCTCCCCCGGGAGCAGGTATGGACCACAGAAGAGCACGAGGCCCAGAAGCGGCAGCCGTCCGGCATCCTGGAAGCGACTTCCTCCCATGGCAGGCAACTAACGATTCAGGAGAGCAACCGCCGGGCCGTCCTGGCCTCCCGTAATCTGAGGATTTCCGAAGACGAGATACTACGCAACCCGCGGATTCTGGAAAGTGCCCGCGCCACCCTGGCAGCCCTCGCCGCCATGAATGACCTGGACTCCAGTTTCATCATCACCGGAAGCACCCTCCGCAACGATGACCCCGAGGCGATGACCCTTTTTAGCGAGTACGCCACCGCTGCCCTGACCAACCTCCGCGGCCTGGCCGCCACGGCAACTCCCGAAGAAATCCAAGACTTCCGCGCCCACCTTGCTGGCAAGGATATTCAAAGCCGTATCGCCTACAACATCCACCGCACCGGCAGGACCGCCGTTGTCCGTTACCTGAAACGGCAGAATGGACAGATTCAGGACAGGGAGTACAACACCACCCACGAGGACGACGGAGCAACGGAAATGCGGCACATTGCCGCAGCCGTGGCCCATCCCCCCTACCACGAGAGCGACCTTGCCCGGAAGATCGCCAGGGACCGCGCCATTGAAAGGCAGCTTCAGAAGATGGACTCCTTCGAGGCTGACTTGATTCGCCGCAAGTTCGCCCTTGGTAATTACGACCAGGAGCAGAGCAACGAGCAGATAGCGCGGGAGTTGGGAGACACCTGGAACCGATACAAGGTGGGAACCGCCGTCAAGGAGGCCCTGCTTAAATTCGCCCGAATGGAAGGGACAGAGACGTTGCGGAGATTCTTGAAGGACTGACAAGGAGAGGAGGAGAGAAATGGTAGAGAACGCCGAATTTTGCGCTCTGGTGGGCTTGATGGCTCAATACCTGGAGCAGCACCCGAAAGACGGCGCCGAACGGCTGAGGGAATTCATGGGGCGCGGGGATCACCTACTTTCGACGGATGACGTGATGGACCTGACAGGGTGGAGCCGCGCCCACATTATCCGGCTGTGCAAGCAGGGATATTTACCGCACATTCCCGCGAACCCGCACAAGTTCATTCGTGGGCCGCTTATGCTGGCGCTGCACGAGTTGCAGGTTGGCGCGGTATACGGCAGGCAGAAGACGAGAACCAAGAGAAAAACCACCACGACCAAGAAAGGAGCGTGACATGGAATGTGTTTTTGACAGGAGGGATTACCCGGAACTGGCAGAGCAAGCAGAGAAGTCGGCCGGGGAGATTCGACGGGAAATCATGGAGCTACGGGACCAACTCACCGCAACCTTGACCACAGAGCAGCGGGCGGTTTTCACGAAACTGGACGACCTGACCGTTGCCGAGGCCGCGGAGATCCAGGACGCCACGGCGCGGGAGTTGTGTGGGTGTCCGAAGTGTAAGGTGCTGGCGGCATAACGTGGGCTTATCTGCCCATATTTGAAAAATAGTGTGCTTGGGGTAAAGTTTGTGGCATATTGTCTAGCATTTTAAAATTTCAACTTTGTGGGCAAGGTGCTTCAATGCCACAGTTCTTCGAAATTCGCGACCCGATTCACGGATTTGTGAAAATTTCAGAATGGGAACGGGACATAATTAACCAACCCGCGTTCCAGCGCTTACGCCGGATTAAGCAGCTTGCGTGGACCGATATGACGTACCCCGGTGCAACGCATTCTCGGTTTGAGCACTCTCTCGGAGTCATGCATGTGGTTACAATGCTTTTTGACTCTATCTGTGAAAGGCAGCAGGACTTCCTTTCGGGTCGCGAACTCAGATATACTGTGGGATCGCTTGAAAGGCTTCGATGCTTGATTCGGCTAGCTGCTTTATTGCATGACATTGGTCATCCCCCTTATTCGCATGCTGCTGAGGAAACCTTCCCGATTGACCCTGAGACCGGCGAGCCATACCCGCACGAAGAATACTCTGCTGCTATCGTCAAATACGAATTAGCTGATGTCATTGAAAGCCACCCTGCAAATCACTTCAAATTTAAGGTAGGTGACGTTACTGCATTTTTTACTAACGGGGCGTGTAGGGAGTGCCTGCTGTGGAAAGACCTTCTGTCTAGTCAAATGGATGGTGACAGAATGGATTACCTCTTGCGTGATTCACACCATGCTGGGGTGAATTATGGAAAGTACGACCTTAACCGTATCGTGGCCACCATTCGTCTTCTAGAACGCCCCGATTCTGATGGCTACACCATGGGGATTGATGAGGACGGCATTCATGCGGCAGAGGGCTTAATTCTTGCAAGATACATGATGTTTACGCAGTTGTATTTTCACAAGACAAGGGTTATTTACGATTACCATCTTGTCGAGGCGCTAAAGGAAATACTGTCTGGGGTCGGTGGACACTTTCCATTGCCGACCAGTGCCGATGATATTAAAGAATACCTGAAGTGGGACGATTGGAGAGTTGGGGGGGCGATATCTGAGGGGAAAGGTGGACTCCACGGTCAAATTTTGAAAGATCGGCACCACTTCCGGTTGTTATACCAAACATCAGAAGTGCCCTCTATCCCAGAACTCGAAAATATTGATCGGCTTGAAGGAATATTGGCACCGTTAGGGACTGTTCGGAAAAACGCTGAGAAATCTTGGTACAAATTTAAACAACTAAATGACGAAATTCTTGTTCTATCAAATTCCGGCAGTGCAATGTCGTCGGTTCTGCCGCTTTCAGTGAGATCGCCCGTAGTGCAAGGCCTGAAGTCCGTTAACCAAAGCAGGATATACGTGCCCATTGATAAACGAGATGAGGCAATTGAGATTTTAAAAAGAGAACAAGGAGAGGGGACCTAAGATGAGCGGAACTCCATGGAAAGATTATGGTCTTATTTCCTACATTTCACAAAATGTAGCTGATCTAGGTAAAACGAAATTACATAAGTTGGTCTATCTGATAAAAGAGATAGGGAAGGTACCAGTTGGTTTCAATTTTAGATTTTATAATTATGGGCCGTACTCAGATAGCTTGGCGGAAACGTTGGATTTTGTAGCATCATTGCAAGGTGTAAAAATGAAATATGATGCTTCTGTAAATATGTATGAAATCACAGCTGGTGAAAATGCCGAAAAGCTTGTTGAAAAGGCCAATCTAGAATTGCAAACCAACAAGGACGCCATTGATAGAATTTTAGCTGCCTATGGAAATAAAACAGCTAAGGAGTTGGAGCTTATAACTACTATCCTCTATTCTAATAAAAATTATGACGCCAAGTCGGTTGAGATCCTGACTCAGACAACTAAGAACTTGAAGCCAAGATTTACTATTCATGAAATTGAGGCTTCAATTCGTCAGCTGCAGACAGCTGGTCTGCTTTCACTATAAAAGTGTCTTCGCCTTTCGATACAGCTTGTGTTCGCCTGCTGCAGGACGCTGATAGTGCTAGAGAAAATGCATATTGTGCATATTCTGGCTTTAAAGTCGGATCTGCACTTTTGACAAAAACTGGTGAAGTCGTCTGCGGGTCTAATGTTGAAAATGCCTCATACGGGCTAACAATTTGCGCGGAAAGATCTGCCATTTTTGCAGCGATCTCAAAAGGAATTAGACCTGGTGATATTATTGCTATAGCTATAAGCTCCAGTGAGGATAACTTTTCTCCATGTGGTGCCTGTCGTCAGGTTATTTTCGAAATGGGGGCGCAGATTGTTGTAGCTTTTAGATTTAATGGTGAAATGGTAACTGAACGAATTACCGACCTACTTCCATACAGTTTCGCGATCAAACAAAATGGCTAACAATCTATTCATTTCTTATGACCTTATGAATCCCGGACAAAATTACGACAAAGTAATTGAGGCCATAAAAAAACTAGGGTTATGTGCAAAGATTCATCAGTCATTGTGGTATGTTAGTTCAAATTATTCACTCAAAGACGCTGCAGAGCATGTATGGCAGTCGATGGATCGAAATGACAAATTGTTAGTCGTTAACTCATCTACGAATGATGCCTACTGGTATAACCTCTCGGCTAATATCTCAGAGCATATCCAACAAAACTGGCGAAGATAATCAACCAACGCATTGCGAAGGGAAAATTCTGGATGCCACGTATCGGGAATTGAATAGGGCGGTTAGATGGCCTATTCGTACCTATATCGTACCTTGATGGCCTTGATGCGGAATTAATCCTCTGTTTTTAGTGGTATAGACTTTAGTCGTTTGTAGTAAAAATTCTGCCCGTAGAGGACCGCGGCGGGGTTGTGGCCCGTGACCCGGTCCTTGCAGACCAGCGTCGTTACCGGCACCTTCGAGTACTTGGTGAAGAGCATGTCGTGCCCCACGCAGAGGCCGACGATGATGTTCATCTGGGTGCCGCAGCGGTTCAGGATCTCCGCCTGGGCGATGGGGTTGCAGGCTGGTTCGAAGGTACCGGGGCGGACCTTGTCGCTCTCCTCAAGCCCCAGCTCCAGCTTGTCAATGCTCCCCGATTTGCAGCAGACGCTGGCCGCCTCCAGCCCCTGGGCTTCCAGAATGGAGGCGAGCTGTTTGGTCTCCTCCAGGAGGCCGATGCAGGTGGCTATGCCGATTTTCGTCCACCCCATGAGCTTCGCCAGGGCAACGGTGTCCTCCACCCTCGTCCAGCGGGCCACCACGGCCTCGCTGTCGGGCATTTTCTGGTAGCAGAGCCCTTCCACCCGGGCAGCTACCCGGGCAAGGCGGGCATCGTCGCTGTCCCCCCGGTACTCCGAAAAGCTCTCGTCAATGATGTCGGGCGACGTCTTTGACGGGCAGTTGGCCGGGCGGCCGGGACGATTTTCGGGGCTGCTCCAGCAGTTGGTGGTGCCGCTCTTTTGCCATACGGCGCTGCAGGAGGCGCAGGAAGGTGGCGTTTGGGCATCGGCCATGGTCACGGCTCCTTTATTAGAACATAGGGACTGATGATCAGGGTGGAGAAGCTGGCTTCGGAGTTGGCGTCCCAGGCGGCGATCTGGTCTTCGTCCGGTTTGGAAAGTTTTCCCGCTTCGATCCAGGCACCCACGGTTTCGGTGTCGTCCCGGGCGATCCGCTCGGCTACTTCGGCAAGGTCCATCTCCCGGTCAACGACAATCAATCCTCCCCGCTCAAGGTGCGCCCGGAGCCAGCTCCACTCCGCCACGTCCACCTGGAGCGCCAGTTCTTCCTTCGTTGGTTTCACGTCTTGTCTCCTTCAATCCCATCGGTTCTGAGTTTCAGGTGTTTCTGAAGTGTTGTTTTTCTGTGCCGCTTCAACAGAATACCAGTATTGGGCAAGAAATCAAAAAAGAGAATTGACGTTCATTGCTCGAACTCCGGCAGATGCCTACGGTGCTTGAGGGGGAGGTTCTGCCGCTGGAGTTTCGGGTTGCGGCGCTCCGAAATGGCGAGCCGGTCGAAGTAGCGCTGCCAGAGGTCACGGAAGAATTCTTCGCCGGCGGTGCAGGGAAGAGTGCCGGTCACCTCCAGGGGGGTCTCGGCCCACTTTTGGTGGAGCGGGTCGAAGGCAACCGCCTCCCCCCGCCGCGGGTCGTGGATGATCCAGCGCTGGTCGGCAAAGCGGGCCGCGAAGTGGGGGGCGATGAGGGGGAGGATCCGGTGGTCGGGTTCAATTGCTGCATACCAGGCACCTCCTTCCAGTTGCTGGAAGCGGACGAGCCCTTTGTAGCGGTGGGCCTCCCGCCCCACGGCCCGGGCCAGCTTCCAGACCGGTATAACCGCTTCGTGGGCGAGCATGGCGCCGAACTGCGACCCCGTTGCCAGCCCCAGTTCCAGGTACCGGAAGAGGAGTGTTTCCCGGCCTGGCTCACAGGAGTGGAAGGCGTAGCGGAGGGTCTGGACAGCCCCGGCGGGGAGGGTGCGGCGAATGAGAAGGTAAAGTTCTTCTGCCTTGTCCCGGTCGGTTGCAACCCCTTCTACGGCGGCAAAGAGCCCCTGCTGTTCCGGCTCCATGTCAATGATGCCACCGGGGGTGAAACCCCGCTCCCGGGCCAGGGAGACACTGGTGAGAAAGCCCGCAAAGGTGCCGTCGTAGCGCAGGATCACAGCTCCCCCGTGATGGTGGATTGGATGTCGATTGCTGCTGCTGCGTCGAAGAGGGATAGCTGGTTCCATCGGGGGCGGGGTGTGGTCCGCTCCGTGAGCCGTGCCCGGAGCCCGGCGGCGTCCGGAGCAAGGTCGGCGCCGAACCGTCCCCTGGCGGTTACGAAGTACCTGGCACGTTTCATGACTACCCCGAGCCGCGCCAGGTCATCCAGGGAGAGATGTCCGCCCCGCCGTGCTCCGGCGATCCGCTGGGCCGACCGGACCCCTATTCCCGGCACCCGGAGGAGAAGTTCCAGGGGAGCCCGGTTCACCTCCACGGGGAAGAGGTGGAGGTTCCGCAGGGCCCACCCCGTCTTGGGGTCCAGGGCAAGATCCAGGTTGGGGCGCTCCTCGTCCAGCAGTTCGCCGGCGGCAAACCCATAGTAGCGCATGAGCCAGTCGGCCTGGTAGAGACGGTGTTCCCGCACCAGCGGCGGCGTGCCGACAACGGACGGGAGACGGGAGTCGGTGTTTACCGGGATGAAGGCCGAGTAGTAGACCCGCTTCATGTCCAGGCGCCCATAGAGGCCGGCGGCCAGGGAGACGATCTGTAAATCGCTCTCCCCCGAGGCGCCTATGATAAGCTGGGTGCTCTGCCCCGCCGGGGCAAAGGGGGGAATCTTCCGGGAGACCTTCCGCTCTTCCTTTGTTTGAACGATAAGGCCCCCCACCCGTCTCATGGGCGCGACAATGGACTCCCGCGATTTGTCCGGGGCCAGAAGCTTCAGGCTTTCCTGTGACGGCAGCTCCATGTTGATGCTTACCCGATCCGCAAGGCGCCCCAGCCGCTCCACGAGCAACAGATCGGCGCCGGGGACCACCTTCACGTGGATGTAGCCGTTGAACCGGTGCTCCTCCCGCAGGATGCGGGTCGCCTCGATGAGGAGTTCCATGGTGTGGTCCGGGTCCTTCACCACTCCGGTGGAGAGGAAGTGCCCCTCGATGGCATTCCTGCGGTAGAAGCCGATGGTCAGCTCCGCCACCTCGGCAGGGGTGAGCATCACCCGGCGGGTGTCGTTGGAGCGGCGGTTCACGCAGTAGGCGCAGTCGTAGATGCAGGCGTTAGTCAGAAGGATTTTGAGCAGCGACACGCAGCGGCCGTCGGCGGTCCAGCTATGGCAGATGCCGCACTGGGCTCCGTTGCCGATGCCCCCCTTGTTCCGGCGGGAACTGCCGCTGGAGGCGCAGGAGACGTCGTACTTGGCGCCGTCGGCGAGGATTTCGAGTTTTTCCGCGAGGGTGAGTTCGGGCATGATTCTACACGGTACCGATTGAGTGTGACAAAATACGTCGCGCTGCTACACGCCGCGCAGCAGCCACCACCAGACCGGCAACGTCAGGAAGGAGAGGGGGATGCCGATCCCCACCATGAGGGCCACCAGTGGCGGGTTGAGACGGTGGTCCACGGCGATGATCCCGGCGGAGATCATGGGGGCCATGGCCGCCTCGAAGAGGGTCACCTGCATGACCGGACCGCTTCCCCCCATGGCTCCCACAAAGAGGAGGGTGATGAGGGCAGGGCCCAGGGCCAGTTTGTATAGGAGCCCCAGGGAGAGGGGCTTAAGCTCCCCCCGCATGTGGGAGAGCTGCAGCTGGAATCCCACGGAGGCCAGGGCCAGCGGGGTCAGGGTATCGCCCACCTTCTGGAGCACCGTGACGGCCACGGGGTGAAACTGCACCGGCTTCAGAAGGAATGCCAGTACCAGGGCCTGGAAGGGGGGAAAATAGAGGATCTTTCGGGCGATCTGGCGGCCGGAGACATCCCCGGAAGAGTAGACCGTGGCGGTCAGGATGCCGAGGGTGGAGAGGACCAGGAACGAGCCCAGCTGGTCGGCGATGAGGCCGATGCCAAGGAACTCCTTGCCGTAGTAGGCCTCGATCATGGGGAGTCCCACGAAGGAGGTGTTGCCGAGCCCTCCCACGAGCATGAGCGCCCCTACTGTCTCGCGAGGTAGCGACGCCATACGCCCCACGGTGCGGAAGAAGAGAAACCCCGCGCCGAAGAGAAGCCACGCCATGGAGACCGTGTAGAGGAGAGAGAGGTCGAGGCGGAGGTTGTGAATGTGCAGCAGCGCCACCGCCGGAAGCGAGACGTGAATGATGAAGCCGTTAAGGGCTGCGGGGGTGCTGTCGGGGAAACGGCCGGTGCGGCGCAGGATCATTCCCGCCAGGAAGCAGACCACAAGAAGGGCGATATTGGCCATGGGTCAGAGGGAGAACTCCCGACTTTCCCGTTCCACCTTGTCCACCACGCAGTAAATTCCCCCATCCTTCATCCCCGGTTTGAAGCAGCCGTTGCAGGAGATGCAGCGGGCACGGCTTTCGTCCCCATCCTCCCAGCGGCGGGGGAGGTTGGGCTCGCGGATGAGGGGGCGGGACAGCGATACGAAGTCAGCCTCGTCACGGCGGATTACTCCTTCCACCAGTTCCAGGGTGCGGAAGCCGCCCACTACCATGACCGGACAGGTCACAACCTGTTTGATCCGGTAGGCGAGGGGGAGATTGTAGGCCTCCTGCTCCCGGGTTTCGATTCCCTGGCGTACCGGAGTCTGGCCACCGGAGGCTGGGGTTCCGCCGGAAACCTCGATGGCATCGATTCCTTCTTCGTCCAGCAGCCGGGCCACCAGGACCGCCTCCTCCAGGTCGAGCCCCCCGTGCAGATTGTCGGAGCCGTTCAGCTTCACCATGAGGGGGAAATCCTTACCAACGGCGGCGCGGACGGCCTGACAGATTTCCAGGAGGAACCGGCTCCGGTTTTCCAGGGTGCCGCCGTAGCGGTCATTGCGGCGGTTGGTGAGGGGGGAGAGGAACTGGTTAATGAGGTATCCGTGGGCGGCATGGAGCTGGACCGCGTCGAACCCCCATTCCCGGGCGCGGATGGCGCCGGCGGCAAAGGAGGCGACCAGTTCTGCAATTTCGGCTTCAGGAAGTTCCCGGGGGAGTTCCGGGTACTGGTCGGTTTTTACGGCGGAGGGGGCCACGGGGTGGGAGCCGGCCGCCTTGGTAGTGGTCTGGCCGCCGCAGTGGACCAACTGGAGGCAGATCTTTCCCCCCTCCCGGTGAACCGCCTCGGGCATGAGCCGCGCTTCGTGGGCAAAGGAGTCCTCGTGGGCTCCCAGCTGGCCTGGCAGCTGTTTCCCATCGGGGCGGATGAAGGCATAACCGGTTATGATGAGTCCAACGCCTCCCCTTGCCAGGGTGCCGTAGTAGGCGGCCAGCTTCTCCGTGGGGTGTCCGTCGTCCCGGCACATCCCTTCCCAGGTGGCAGAACGGACCAAACGGTTGCGGAGGGGCAGGTGGTTAATTTTCGTTTCGTCGAACACTTTGCGCATGAAGCCGGTCCTCCCTTAAAAAATCTCGAAAAACTTCCCTGTCCCCAGCTTGTGGACCTTCATGAGGTTTGTTGAGCCGCGGGCCTCCACCGGTACTCCCATGGTGATGACAATCACATCTCCTCTGCGGTACCCGGAAGAGAGTAAGGTTGACTCAACGGCAGCGATCTGCTCGTCGGTTCCGGTCATGGGGCCGATGTCGAGGGGCTTCACTCCCCAGTAGAGGGAGAGGCGCCGTCGGGTTGCAAGGGACTGGGTAAAGGCGATGATGGGAAGCGGCGGCCGGAATTTTGAAATCAGGGCCGCGGTGCTTCCCGACTGGGTCATAACCGCCACAGCCCGCGCATCCACGGTGACGGCGGCACGGCAGGCGGCTTCTGCCACTGCTTCGGCAATTGCCGCTCCGTGCCGGCGGAGGCTGGGGCCGTCTTCTCTCTGGGCGTAGCGCTCCACGTCGAGGGCCACCTTGACCATGGTGCGAACCGCTTCCAGGGGGAACTGACCCGAGGCGGTTTCACCCGAGAGCATCACCGCATCGGTGCCGTCCAGGATGGCGTTGGCCACGTCGGAGGTCTCGGCCCGGGTGGGGCGGGGGTGGTTGATCATGGATTCCAGCATCTGGGTGGCGGTGATGACCGGTTTGCCCGCTTCGTTGCAGGCGCGGATTATCTTTTTCTGGAACAGGGGAACCTTCTCGGCGCTGATCTCCACGCCCAGGTCGCCCCGGGCCACCATGACCGCGTCGGCCGCCTTGAGGATGCTCTTGAAGTTGCGCAGTGCTTCGGGTTTCTCGATCTTGGCCACCACCGGGATATGAATGCCTCTCTCGAAGAGGATCCGCTTGAGATCCTCCACGTCGGCGGCGGTACGGACAAAGGAGAGGGCTATGTAATCGACTCCTTCCGCCAGGCAGAAATCCAGATCGCGCAGGTCCTTCTCCGAGAGGGATGGGGCGGAGACGTGGACGCCGGGGAGATTTATCCCCTTCAGGTCCTTGAGGGTTCCCCCCTCAACCACGATGCAGCGGACTCGGTTCCCTTCGATGGACTGAACCCGCAACTCGATGAGGCCGTCATCCATGAGAATGCGGGAACCGGGCTTCACGTCAGTCGGGAGTGCCTTGTAGATGGTGGATATGAGGGAGGATGTTCCTTTTACCTCATCGGTGGTGATATCGAGGATATCTCCTTTGCGGAGCGGAATTGCCCCGTCCTCCATGCGTCCGGTTCTTATTTTGGGCCCCTGGAGGTCGGCCAGGATGCCGATTTCCTTCCCCTTGGCCGCGGAGAGGCGGCGGATGGCGGCAATGGTCTCCCGACGCTGATCGTTGGTGCCGTGGGAGAAGTTGAGCCGGAAAAGATCGGCCCCCGCCTCTATCAACCGTCCCATCATCTCGGGCGAGGAACTGACCGGTCCGAGGGTGGCAATTATTTTCGTCTTGCGTGCCGATTTGTCCATGCGTCCATTTTCCCCGATCAGTGGTGGAACTTGCCTACTCTCCCCTTGTGAGCCGGTGTCGGGGATTTGTGGCATTCGAAACAGGGGAGCTCTTCAACCTTCCGGATATCGAGGGAGGATGCAGGCTTGTCGGGCCGGGGCATGGTATATCCCTCGGTCTGGAAGTAGGGACGTTCCCGCTCATCGGTGAGGATCGGCGCTTTGTACGCCACCTGCCAGTTGGTGCTTATGGGGACAGAGTGGCACTGGTCGCAGCCGCCCGGCGGCGGAATGCTCTTCCAGGACATGAGCATGGCGCAACCGGTGGTCACAAAGGCGGAAATGGCGACGAGAAGAAGGGGGACTGTGCGCATGGGCTCGTTCTCCGTAGCGAGATGATAACCGTAAAGAATAGTGACAAGCATAGCACAAAGAGTCGGCAAAACAAATGAGAAGGGACGCATGACAGTTGGCGGCGAAGGGGGATGGCAGGAAACTTGACCTTTTTTAACCAATACTATAGGCTCGTCCGTAAGTTGTGGGTAGGTAAGGATATTTCGGACAGGAGGTAATGCCAAACATATGTGCACCACCTGCGGCTGCGAGCCAAAACCCCATGATCACCATCATCACGGCCATCAACATACCCAGCAGCACAATCATCACCATGGAGAGGCGAAAGAGGCGCGGAAGATCGCGGTTGAAACCGATATCCTTGCCCGGAATAACCGTTTTGCCGCGGATAACCGGGCGCTGTTCGCCGACAAGGGCATATTCGTGCTCAACCTGGTGAGTTCTCCGGGTTCCGGCAAGACCACCACCCTGGAGCGGACCCTGAAGGACCTGGCGGGGCGGTACCGCTGCGCCGTCATCGAGGGGGACCAGCAGACCGACAACGACGCCCGCCGCATTGCCGCCACCGGCGCGCCGGTGAAACAGATCAATACCGGTGCCGGCTGCCATCTCGATGCCCACATGGTGGCCCATGCCGCGGAGGAGTTCGACCTGGACAATCTGGACCTCCTCCTGGTGGAGAACGTGGGAAACCTGGTCTGCCCCGCCTCCTTCGACCTGGGGGAACATCACAAGGTGGTGGTCCTCTCGGTTACCGAGGGGGAGGACAAGCCCCTCAAATACCCGAACATGTTCCATGCCGCCGACGTGATGCTCCTCAACAAGGTGGATCTCCTCCCCTATGTGGACTTCGACGTGGAGAAGTGCAAGGAGATGGCCCGCCGGGTGAGCCCGAACATAACCATTTTCGAGATTTCGAGCCGCACCGGCCAGGGGATGGACGCCTGGTACACCTGGCTGGCTGAACGTATCGCCGCGGTGAGGGGGTAGCCCCGCCCTTCTTCCATGACCGACGCCAAGCGCATGAGAATAACCATCGAGGGGATTGTCCAGGGGGTCGGGTTCCGCCCCTTCCTCTTCCGTCTTGCGGAGCGCAGCGGCATCACCGGATGGGTAAAAAACACCACGGCGGGGGTGGTTGCCGAGGCGCAAGGGGATGCTCTGCTCCTTGAAGCCTTTGTTGCCGCCATCGGGGGGGAGGCGCCCCCCCTGGCGGTCATCGCCTCCATTGCCACGGAGGATATCCCCACGGTGGGGGACGCAGCATTCACCATCCTCGGCAGCGAAGGGGCCGCCGGGACGGTGCGGGTCGCCCCCGACGGCGACGTCTGCCCCGACTGCCTTAGGGAACTCTTCGATCCCGCTGACCGCCGTTACCGCTACCCCTTCATCACCTGCACCAACTGCGGCCCCCGCTACTCCCTCATTACCGCTGCCCCCTACGATCGTCCCAACACCACCATGGCATCCTTTCCCCTCTGCGAGGCCTGCCGGGCCGAGTACGAAGACCCTCGAGACCGCCGCTTTCACGCCCAGCCCGTGGCATGCCCCGACTGCGGCCCCCGGCTGCGGCTCGTGGATTCCGGCGACCGCGATTTGGAGGGCGATCCGGTGGAGACGGCTGCCGCTTTACTGGCCGCGGGGAAGATTGTCGCCGTGAAGGGGATCGGCGGCTACCATCTGGCGGCAGATGCCCTGAACGATGACGCGGTGCGGGAGTTGCGCCGCCGCAAGGCACGGGATGAGAAGCCCTTTGCCATCATGGCCCCCAATCTGGATGTGGTACGGAGCTTCGCCGTTCCCGATGCCGTGGAGGAGCGGCTCTTGGCAGGTCCCGAGCACCCCATCGTGCTCCTGCGCAAGCGGCCGGGCAACGACATTTCTCCCCTGGTGGCACCTGCCGGCGGCTATTTCGGGACGATGCTCCCCTACACACCGCTCCACCACCTGCTGCTGCTGGACCGGTTCACGGCGCTCATCATGACGAGCGGCAACCTCTCCGACGAGCCCATCGCCTACAAGGATGCCGAGGCCCGGCAGCGGCTAGCGGAAATCGCCGATTATTTCCTGGTCCATGACCGGGAGATCCATACCCGCACCGACGACTCGGTGATCCGCGTCTTTCGGGGGAGCCCCCTGTTCCTGCGCCGTTCCCGAGGTTACGTGCCCAGGGAGGTGCGGATTCCCGTTGAGCTCCCGGCCGTCCTCGCCGTGGGGGCCGAGCTCAAGGGGACCATCTGCCTTGCCCGTGGAGACCGGGCCGTCATGAGCCAGCACATCGGCGACCTGAAAAACGCCGCCACCCTGGACTCCCTGGCGGAGACCACCGCGCACCTCCAGGGGCTCCTGGAGATAACGCCGGCCATAGTGGCCCATGACCTCCACCCCGACTACCTCTCAACCTCCTTTGCCGAGGGACTAGGAGAGGGGCTTCACCGGGTGCCGGTGCAGCACCACCACGCCCATCTGGCCTCCTGCATGGCCGAGAACGGTCTTGACGGGGATGTCATTGGCGTCATCTTCGACGGCACCGGCTACGGCGGGGACGGCACCATCTGGGGTGGGGAGTTTCTTGTGGGGGGCTACTGCGGGTACCGGCGTGCCGGTCATCTCAGGCAGGTTCCCCTTCCCGGCGGCGACGCAGCGGTCAGGGAACCCTTCCGCATGGCACTGGCGTACCTCTACGATGCCTTTGGTGCCGGGCTCTTCGATCTCCCTCTCCCCTGGCTCGGGGATATCGGTGAGCCTGAGCGCATCCTGTATCTCCAGATGCTTGAGCGGCGGATCAACTCTCCCCTCACCTCCAGCTGCGGCCGCCTCTTTGACGCCGTGTCCGCCCTCACAGGGGTGCGGGGGAGGGTCAGCTACGAGGGGCAGGCGGCCATGGAGCTGGAGGCCTTGGCGGAACAGAGCGATACGGCTGCGGTGTATCCCTATCTACTTCTCAGCCGGGACGAAGCGGTAGAGATCGATTTCCGGTTCATGATCCGGGCTTTGGTGGAGGATGTGACCGCAGGTCGGCCGAAGGCTGAGATGGCCCGCACCTTCCACACCACCATTGCTGCGGCGGTGGCGGATGTTTGCGGCCATATCCGCGCCGGCTGCGGTCTGAACCGCGTGGTCCTGTCCGGTGGCGTTTTCCAGAACAAGCTCTTAACTGAAGGGGTTTGCCAATCCCTGTTGGAGAAGGAATTTCTCGTTCATACCCATCGCCTCGTCCCCCCCAATGACGGGGGGCTGGCTCTGGGGCAGGCGGTTGTCGCCGGATACGCACCACGAAAAGGAGAGTAGATTCATGTGTCTCGGAGTACCAATGCGGGTTGTCAGTGTCGGTGAAGACGGAGTCGTTGCCGAGATCGACGGAGTGAGGAAGGAAGCGAGCCTCATGCTCCTCGACGAGGAGGTGAAGGAGGGGGATTTCATCATCGTCCATGCCGGCTTCGCCATTTCCAAGCTCGATGAAGAGGATGCCCAGGAGACGCTGCGGTTGATGCGGGAGGTGTTCCGCCCCGAGGACATGGCTTAGAAACGCGGATTTTACGCAATTTCGGTGTTGACCGTACGAAAAATCCACGTTTCTGGAGGAATGCATGAAGTACCAGGATGAATTCCGCGATAGAGACATCGTGCAGGGGCTGGCCAGCCGGATCAGGGAACTGGTGGCCAGCCGCACGGAGCCCATGACGTTCATGGAAGTCTGCGGCACCCATACCATGTCGATCTACCAGTATGGGCTCCGCACCCTGCTCCCTCCCCAGGTGCGGCTCATTTCCGGTCCGGGTTGTCCCGTATGCGTTACCCCCAATGAGTACCTCGACCGGGCCGTGGCCCTCTGCCGGGTTCCCGATGCCATTATTGCCACCTTCGGCGACATGGTGCGGGTACCCGGTTCCTCGTCGTCGCTCCTGGAGGAGCGGGCCAAGGGGGCCGATATCCGCATTGTCTACTCTCCCCTGGACGCCGTTGCCCTTGCGGCGGCGAATCCCGGGAAGAAGGTGGTTTTCCTCGGGGTCGGCTTCGAGACCACGGCGCCGGCCATAGGCGGGAGCATCATGGCGGCGAAGAAGCAGGGGCTCGGCAACTACTTCGTCCTGGCGGCCCACAAGACCATGCCACAGCCCATGCGGGTTCTTTCCGCCGACCCTGAACTGAAAATCGACGGCTATATATGCCCCGCCCACGTGAGTGCCATCACCGGTCCGGATGCGTACCGCTTCCTTGCCGAGGAGTTCCGCATTCCCTGTGTCATCACCGGCTTCGAGCCGGTCGATCTCATGCAGGGGGTCGAGATGCTGGCCCGCCAGGTGGTTGCCGGGGAAAGCCGGGTGGAGACCCAGTACAGCCGGGTGGTGCGCCCCGAGGGGAACCTCAAGGCCCAGGCGGTGATCCGGGAAGTCTTCACTCCCTGCGACGCCCCGTGGCGCGGTATCGGGATCATACCGGGGAGCGGCCTGCGGATTGCCGATGCCTACGCCGGCTTCGATGCCGAAAAGGCCATTCCCGTGGAGGTGGAGGAGACAAAGGAGCACGCCGGCTGTCTCTGCGGCGAGATCCTCAAGGGGAAGGCGGCCCCCGCCGACTGCCCCCTCTTTGCCGGGGCCTGCACTCCAGAATCCCCGGTTGGCGCCTGCATGGTCTCCTCCGAGGGGACCTGCGCGGCGGCGTACAAGTACGGGCAATGAAAAAATGAACCATCGGAGAATTCAGTGAACAAAGACCTCATCCTCCTGGGCCACGGCAGCGGCGGGAAACTCTCTCACCAGCTCCTGGACGACCTCATCATACCGACCCTTTCGGGCATCGCCCTTGCCGGCCAGAACGACGCGGCGGTGCTGGAGCATGGCGGCAGGCGGCTCGCTTTTACCACCGACTCCTACGTGGTGGACCCCATCTTCTTCCCCGGCGGCAACATCGGGTGCCTGGCCGTGAACGGCACCGTGAACGACCTGGCCATGATGGGCGCCCGCCCGCTCTTCATGAGCACGGGGCTCATCATCGAAGAGGGGTTCAGCCGGACCGAACTGGCGGAGATCCTCACCTCCATGCGGAGTGCGGCCGATGCCGCGGGGATCAGCATCGTTACCGGCGACACCAAGGTGGTCCCCCGGGGGAAGGCGGACCGGATATTCATTAATACCTCCGGCGTCGGGGCGGTGGAGCATGATTTTGCCATCTCCGGCGCCAACGCCCGCACCGGCGATGCGGTCATCGTCAACGGCACCATCGGCGACCACGGCATCGCGGTCATGGCGAAGCGGGAGGGGCTCGATCTCCAGACCGCAATTTTGAGCGATTGCGCCCCCCTAAACGGGCTCGTGGCCGAAATTATAGCCGCCGGCGGAGAGGCGGTGCATGTTCTGCGGGACCCGACCAGGGGGGGAGTTGCGACGACGCTCAAGGAAATCGCACTTCAGTCCGATAAGACTATAACCCTGCATGAAGCAGCCCTTCCCCTCAATGGGGCGGTCAGGGGGGTCTGCTCGATCCTCGGTCTCGACCCCCTTTACGTGGCCAACGAGGGGAAACTTCTGGCTGTGGTGGCCCCCGAGGCTGCCGAAGGGGTGCTGGCCCGGATGAAGGATCATCCCCTCGGCAGGGATGCCGCCATTATAGGCCATGTGACTGAAGGCGGCGGCCGGGTTCGGATGGAGACCGCCGTCGGCGGCATGCGGGCGGTGGAGATGCTTGCGGGAGAGCAGTTGCCCCGCATCTGCTGAATCTCCCGGCGTTGTGAAGTCCGCCCCATAAATCTGATTTACAGGAGAGCGCCATGTACGATCATCATACGACACGAACCGTTCCTGATACCGGTTCGGTAAACATCATGTTCATTGGTGGCGGTAGCCGTTATCCTGCCTTCATCGGAGCCCTCAAGGCGGTGGAGGAGTTGCGGATTCCCGTGGGGAGGGTGATCGGAGCTTCCTCGGGCAGCGCCGTTGCCGCGCTCTATGCTGCAGGGCTCTCTCCTGATGAAATCCATCGCCTCTCCCTTGAAACCGACATCGGTGCCTTCCGGGATTTTTCGGCCCGCGGCGCCATGGCCGGCATGGGGGTCTGCCGGGGGGACGCCCTGGAACAGTGGCTGGACGAGAAGCTTGACGGAAAGCGCCTCGGCGACGGATTCCGCTTTCCGCTCGGCATTGTCGCCACCGATATCCTCAATCATACCGCCCAGATGCTCAGCGGCGAGAATTATCCCGACCTGAAGGTGTCTGCCGCGGTGCGTTTTTCCATGGGGATACCCCTGGTCTTCGCATGGAAAAAATTCTCCCATCGGGGGCGGGACCACGTATTTATCGACGGCTCCCTCATGGCGGGCATCATTGAGAACCAGATATCCGACACGGGGCGGACCCTCACCATCAAGACATTCGCCAAGCGGAGTGTTACACGCCCCTCCGCGCCGGTCTTGAGCCTCCGGCGCTACGGTTCCGACCTCCTTTCCATCTTTTATGGCGCCATGGACCGTGAATTCCTCAAGGGGGGGAGATGGAAGGATACCATCACGGTCCACTGCGGTTCGATTTCTCCGCTTACTTTCTCTCTCAGCGCGACGGAAAAGGAGTTTCTCTTCGAGCAGGGATATCACCAGGTGGCCAAATACCTCCGCTACAAGGGGGGATTCTGACGGCACTGCCGGTTTTTTCGTTAAAGAAAGTGTAATGTCTGTCGATACATAGTAATGTAATGCGGGATTGAACAGGGGAGGGATTCAGGTGGAAAAGAGAAAGTTCGAGCGGGTTGATCTGCGCACCGAGGCCATTGTCCGCCACCGGGATGTGACGTTCAGGGGAGAGGTGCAGAACCTGAGCCTGAAGGGGCTTTTTGTCAGGACTGACCAGAAGATTCCTCTTAATGAGAAAGTGGATGTGGCGATGCTTTTCCACGGCTCGTCTTCGGAGCTTTCCTTCAATCTTGAGGCAAGCGTGGTCAGGGCCACCGGAGAAGGGATCGGGCTCAATTTCCGCAAGATAGACATCGATTCCCTGGTCCGCGCTGAAACGGCTGCAACTGCCGGTGCTTCCGACCGCCAACAGGTAATTGAAGAGTTTTATGGCTTTGTGGAGACAACCGGCGCGGACGAGGAAGAACAACTGAAGGTCCCCCCCGCCACGCCGTAGCATACCTGGCTTCAGTCCACCGGGTTCCCCCTGGTGGTTACGTCAACTATGGAGATGAGCGAGTCGGGTGTAAATGGGCATATCCGGCTCGTTGTGGTGCCATCGGACCGCTTCTGGTCCCAGAAAATTACCTCGGCACCTTCTTTTTCTCCACGGGAAACCCCTTTTGGGTCAATTTTCTTCACTATTTCCCACATTTGTTCCATGGTCAGGAGCTCGTAACTGGCATATTCATCGCTGGTTCCGGCGTTGGCCATGAACTTGTCAACCAGTTCGTAATCCACGAAATCGTTTTCCTTCCGGCACCACTTGATGAACGGCTGGTCGCTGTTCTGATTGGTTCCGATCTCTTTTACAATTTCACGTCCTGTCATGTCGTCTCTCCTTTCGCTGCCTGGCCACGGTCGCCACAAACCGCCGGGAAGCAGCAATGGTCCGCCTTGCTTCTCCGTAATGTGCCATCCCTGGCTGGCGGCATTCATATTGTGTAATATCAGTATAACACCTTTGCGAGATGTCAGAGGATGACGGGAACAAAAAGTTGATTCTTGCTGGCGTTCAAATTGCATAGTCAATATGTTTCTGTTTTTCCGCCGTTTTTTGTTCGTACCCAGGGGGACGTTCAATATCCATGAACGATCTGCACCGTGCCTTTGACTTGTTGCGGCTTAAGCCTGATGCGTCCTCAGCGGAGGTGAAACGGGCGTTCCGCGATCAGGTTTCCGCGTGGCATCCCGACCGCTTTGCCGCCGACCCCGCCATGCAGCGGCGGGCTGAGCAGCGGCTGCGCCTTGTCATCGAGGCCCATCGGTCGATTGTAGCGTACCAGACATCTCAAGCATCGGAAGGCGAGGCGGCCGGCCACTTCGTTACGAGGGACGAGCGCCCCGGTCCGCCGGTGCCGGGGGGCACATTTTTCCGCTCCGGCCCGAATCTGGTCTTCATCCCGGTGGTGGTCGGCACGGCTCTGCTGGCTGCGAGCAGGTACGGGATGACGATTCATGCGCTGGCCTACGGGCTGGAGATAGCGCTTATCCCGGCCCTTTTCTCCCTGGGCTACAATCTGACGGACCGCAACAGTAGGGCGGTGAGGAACCTCTATGTCGCCTTTTCTCTCTGTGCCCTGGCTTTCGTTGTGACTGCCGGATTAATGGCCGGATCGGAGCGGCCCTTGCCAACCGCGGAACGGGGGCATGAATTCCAGGACGGATATGATGGCGGAAACGTCATGGGGGGCCGCTCCCTTTCGCGGGAGAACGATTGGGGCCCTGCCGGCGGATTGCCGCCGGTAGCCCATGAACCCCATGCCGTGAGGGCGCCCGCGCTCCCTATGGCGCCCGTCGCCCCGGAGGTTCCCCGGGCGCCGGCAGCCCCGGTGGTGCCGCTGGCGCGCTGAACCGAAGCTTTTTACCAGGAAGCGTCCCAGGACGCATACTCATAGGAGGCAAACTTAATCTATGGCGCTCAGGCTTGGAGAAATGCTGGTAAGGGCCGGCCATATAACGCCGGAACAACTGGATGAGGCCCTCAAGAGCCAGGTCATATTTGGCGGACGGCTCGGGACCAATCTTATCGAAATGGGATGCATTGAGGAGGAAGAGCTGGCGAAAGTCCTCAGTGAAAAGCTGCGGGTTCCGCGCGTATCCCCGGACGAACTCATGAACATCCCCCCCTCCATTGCGGGAGCAGTGCCGCTGGAGGTGGTGAAGCAATACCAGGTGGTCCCGCTCAGGCTGGAGAACCGGCGGCTGTCAGTAGTCATGGCCGATCCGTCGGACCTTTACGCCATCGATCAGATTGCCTTCAGCACCGGCCATGTCATAGTGCCGATGGTCGCTCCGGAAATCAGGCTCCTGATGGCCCTTGAAAAATATTACGGCATCAAACGGGAGATCAGGTCTTTACCGGTGTCGAAAGGGATGGGGGGAAGAAAGGTTTGCAATTACCAGGCGAGACCAGCCGATGCGGCACTCGCGGCGCCGCGGGAAGTGGTTGATTTTTCTACTCTCCCCCAGGAGGAAGAGGATTACTTTCCCTGGGTAGGGGGGGGGTATGATAATCCCCGTATTGAAGCCGCCCAGCGTCACACCATAGACACCCTGTCCCGCGAGCTGGCCGATGCTCCTGACAGGGATGCGGTGGCTGCGGCGCTTGTGAGCTACATGGGGCAGGAGTTCGATCGGGCGGCGCTGCTTCTCGTCACCCGAGATGCCGTGGCGGGGTGGATGGCCATGGATGGCGGCAATCCGATTTCCCGTTTCGACGAGTTGAAGATCGGCCTCAACGAGCCGTCGGTGCTGTTTTCAGTGGTAAAGGCCAAGGTTCCCTATTGGGGCCCCATTGCCGGCACCCCGGCAAATCTCAGGCTGCTGGCGGCTCTTGGTGGGGGAGAGCCCGAGGGGGTGCTCCTCGTTCCCCTGGTCATGAACAATCGGGTAGTGGCCATGCTTTGCACCCTGGGAGGGCTGGAGCTCCTCAGTGCCCTGCAGGAGAGGCTTCAGGCCATTGCCCGTAAGGCGGTCCTTGCCTTTGAGGTTCTGATTCTCAAGAACAAGATATTGATGACTTGACGGCCTGTTAATGAAGAAGGGGGTTGTCTCTTTTCCCCGAAGCAGGTAGTCTGGAACGTATGGCATCCTTCCCACAAAGGGATGGAATCGACGAAACATCATGGAAGGAGTTTATTTGATGAACAAAGCACTCAGCCTCTCAGCCCTCGCGCTTGCCCTCTCAATCCCCATCGGAGCCCACGCCTTCAGCCACGGAGCACCCATGGGGAGCAGCATGTCCGCTCCTTCTGCTGTGCCGCTGGCCGGCAAAGTGACGGAAGCCTTTGCAAGCGGCGGTTACACCTATCTCCTGCTGGAGCAGGATGGCAAGAAGATCTGGGCCGCCATTCCGGAAACCCCTGTTGAGGTGGGGCGGGAGATGTCGCTCAAGCCGGGAATGGAGATGAAAAATTTCACCAGCAAGGCGCTGAAGCGCACCTTTGAGAGCATCTACTTCTCCGAGGGGCCGGCCGTGGCGGTGGAAAGCACCAAGGGGAAGAGTTCACCGGGAAGCACTGGCAGTGTTGTTCCGCAGGCCGAAGATGTAAAAGTGGACAAGGCTGCCGGCGCCAATGCCTACACCATTGCCGAAGTCTACGGGCAGAAGGGGAAACTCAACGGAAAGCCTGTTGCCGTACGGGGCAAGGTCACCAAGGTTTCCGCAGGGATCATGGGGAAAAACTGGATCCATCTCCAGGACGGCAGCGGTGATTCCAAGAAGGGGACCCACGATCTGACAGTCACCTCCCAGGACCTTCCGGCCGTGGGGGATGTGGTCACCGCTACCGGTACCCTCCAGAAGGACAAGGACTTCGGCGGCGGCTACCGGTACCAGGTCATCATCGACGAAGGGGCCGTAAAACACTGACGATCGCTTCCAGCCAATGACTACCGTCATAGTTCTTGCCTATCTGCTGACCCTCGGCGCCGGTTTTTTTCTCAGGGCGCTGAATCTCAGTCATCTGAAGAAGCATGGCTCCACCGTTCCCCCCGGTTTCGAGGGGGCGGTGGAGCCTGAAGTCCTCCGCAAATCCGTTGCCTACACCTTTGACCAGAGCCGCCTTGGGCTGGTGGAATCCGTTTTCGATGCGGCGCTGCTCCTCCTGTTTCTCTTCGGCGGACTACTGCCGGCCTACGACCGATGGATCACGGCTCTTGGCTATTCCTTCGTCCTGTCCGGGGTTGTCTTTTTTCTCGGCCTGACCCTGATCCAGACGCTCCTCGGCATCCCCTTCGGCCTCTATGAGACCTTCCGCCTCGAAGTCCGTTACGGCTTCAACACCACAACCCCTGGCCTCTGGTTCTCGGACCTGGCAAAGTCGGCCCTCATCTCGGTGGTTCTGACGGGGCTTCTGGTGGCCGGCGCTTTTGCCATTGTGCAATGGAGCCCCGGCTTCTGGTGGCTCTGGGTCTGGGGGTTCTTCGCCCTGGTCTCCATCTTCCTCATGTACCTCTCCCCCTACGTCATCGAGCCCCTCTTCAACCGGTTCGAGCCGGTCACCGAGAAGGGGCTTGAGGAAGAGATCCGGGCGCTGGCGGAGCGGGCCGGGCTGCGGGTAAGCCGGGTCATGCAGGTGGACGCCTCGCGGCGCAGCCGGCACTCCAACGCCTACTTCACCGGCATCGGCCGGGTGAAGCGAATCGTCCTCTACGACACCCTCATCCGCCAGATGAGCCACCGGGAGATTCTGGCGGTTCTTGCCCATGAGATCGGACACTGGAAGAAGGGGCATATCCGCCGGCGCCTGATCTTGACGGAAGCGGGTGCCCTGGCCGCCTCGTGGCTCGCCTGGAAACTTACGGGCTGGGATGGGCTCCCCGGGCTTCTCGGCCTGGAGGGGGCATCGTTCGCGGGCCGCCTCGTCATCCTCGGCTTCCTCGCTTCCATCGTTTCCTTTCCGTTCACCCCACTCTCAAGCTGGCTTTCGCGCCGCCACGAGCGGGAGGCTGACTGCTTCGCCACCGGCATCACCGACGATCCCGAAGCCTTGGCCTCCGCCTTGGTGAAGCTCTCAACGGAGAACCTCTCAAACCTCCATCCCCATCCCCTCTACGCAGCCTTCTACTATTCCCATCCTCCCGTGGTGGAGCGGGTGGGGTGGCTGAGGGCGCAAAAATCGGATTTCCAGCAATCAGCTGTCTAACAAAGGGTAATCGCTACTGAAGAAGGGGTTTTGCCAGGGTGCCGCGAACCGGCAGCTGGTAGTGCCCCGGCGTAACCATGTATTTGCCGAGAAGGGCGAAGACAAGCTTCTGGCGGTCCATGAACGCAGGCTGGGGCATCAACTCGAGGGTCAGGTTGAGGCGGGATGCGCCGAGAGGAGTGGCGAGGGGGATGTTTCCCTTAAGGCGGATGTAAATCTCCTTGCCCTGAAGGGAGAAGCTGTCGAGGGCCGCCCGGCCCGAGGCCGTGTGGACCATGCCGCGAATCGAGTCGTAATCGGCGTCGGGCAGCGGGATGCCGCCGATTTTCACGCCGCGCACGCCGGCGTCCTTGACCTCCATGCGGAGTTCCCCCAAAGCCTGCCGTCCGGTTTCCGCAAAGGAGGCGTCAACGGTGAGCATTCCTTTTACGTCGGCACCGGCCGTGGTTCTGAAAAAAGGGATATCCTCCAGGCGCACTTCCCGTGCCTCGATGCTCCCCTTCCCGCCGCTGCGGAGCGGGTAGGCGAAGTTGATGCGCCCGGCGCCGATGGCAGCGTTGCCGACGACCGTTACCTTGCCCGTCAGCAGCGGGAGCAGGGCCGGTCTTGCCGTGACACGATCCAGCCGCAGTACCGCTCCCCGGTCGGTGCCGATGGTGACCCCGCGGGCCGAAATCCCCAGGGGGAAGGCCTTGCCGAATTTTTCCGCGTGGAAGGTGTATCCTTCCCGTGCCAGAAGCCGCTCCACGACTCCTTCTACTTCCCGGGACGGAACCAGGAGAACCGTAAAGGTCAGGGTCAAGAGGATGCCCGCAAAGGTGGCAGCACTCCAGCGGAGGAGGCTTCTGCGGGTCATGGGGCCACCGGGGCCTGGCGCAGAAGCGCAACGGTGAGGGTCAGGTCGAGGCGGGCGGGATCGTCGAAACGTGTCCGCATGATTGCTTTTTTAATGACAACCGGCCGGGTCCCCTTTTCGAGGCGATGGAGAAGGTTCACCGCCTCGTTGGCCGTGAGCCCCTCGATTTTCACCTCCGCGGCCTCTTCCATGAAACCGCCCCGCTCCTCTCCCTTCACGGGGGTGATGCGGATCGATTTTCCCTTGATGCCGGTCTCTTCCACGATTTTAGCGGGGGTGTCGTCGGGACGCGTGGCCGAAAGACGGTTCGCGAGCCGTTGGGACAGGGACCGGGCTTCCGTGATGCGCTGTTTCAGCCCCATCATGTCCACCAGATCGGTCTCGCGCTGGATGCGCTTTTTCTCCAGGAGTGTGATCCGGTCGTGAACGGCCGAGAGCGCCACGGCAAACGCCAGAATAGCGATGATGACATAGCCCCAGCGGAGCCGGGTCTGGCCGTCCATGGCATTGTAGGCGTCGCGGATGCGATCGAATGCGGTCATTGGGCACCTTCTTTCATGGTCCCCCGGAGGACGAACGTCACGGTGCCGTCAGGCTTGGAGGTAATCTGTCCCATTTCGATGGGGGAGAGCATTGAGGACAGGCGGTTTTTGAAGCTGCTCACGGCCTGGGCCGAGCGGGCGTCACCCTTGAGCCTTACCTGGGCACGGTCGATTTCAACTTCATAGAGCCCCAGGATTTCGTCCCCCTTGGCCTCGGCAAGCCTGTTCAGGGTCGCCATCACCTGACTCTTTTCTCCTCCAGCGCCGAGTTTGCGAATTTCGGCCCGCAGTTCGGCAGCTTCGTCCACACCTTTCTTCCGTCCGGGGAAAACCTCGCGATAGATGGCGCTGATGGACGTATCAAGGGAGGCCAGGTCTCGCTTCACGAGGGCATAGCGGATTCCGGCATCTGCGGCAAGAAGAACGAGGAGGAGTCCCGCAAGGATGAGAGGGAGGCGCAGTTTCCGCCGTGCCATTTCCTTCCCCTTTGTCCAGGCCAGTGGGCCTGAACGGAAGTCCACCGCTTCGCCCCGTGCTATGGAGCGAGCTAGCCCCCAGGCCGAGCCGTGAAGGCGGGCCGTTGCCCCATCACCGGAAAAAGCCGCCGCGAGTTCACCATCGACCGGCAGGGGGGTGCCGTTGCCATCCCCTGATGCGTCTAGGCGGTAAAGCCGCTCCACGGTAATCCCCTTGCTTATTTCAAGCAGTGCCAGGGTTCTGCCGCAATCTTCACCTGAGGTTAATGCCCGGAAGAAGAGCGGCTCGCCATCCCGGAAGAGTGCCAGGGATAGGCCGTCGGTGATGGCAACGGTACCCTGCTCGTTCTCCGGCAGGAGCCCGCCCCAGTGGAGGGGGGCCGCCGTGAGGACCTCCGGTTCCACCCCTGCCGCGACTGCGGCTGCGATATGCGCCGCCAGTTCCCGTTCCCGGCCCCAGAGGGCAAGCACTTTCCCATCGGTCAGGGGGAGTCCGGCAAAGACCAGCTCGTCGGTCTCCAGGGCCGTCTCCCCTTTCAGTTCAAGGGGGAGTACTTCGCGCAGCTTGCGCCGGTCACGGATTGGGAGCTCCATATCCCGCATGAAGAAGTGGCTAAGGGGGAGGGACAGGGCGATGCGGCAGCCGGTCCCGTCGGCCGGTGCCAGCGCTTTCAGGGCTTCGGCCAATTCCTCTCCGCCGGAGGCGGGACGGCTTGCGGACCCCTGGAACAGGAGCTCGCCGCTGCGCTGCAGGAAACGGCCGGCAATAAGCTCTGTGCCGGTCCATTCAAAAATCAGGTAAGTCATCAGTACTCTCTCCAGTACAGGTACTTCGGCTTCATTGTGTCAAGGCTCACCACTGCTTCGATTATTCGCACCGCATCCCCGGCCGTGGCGCGGGAGACAAGACGGTAGGTGGAACCTTTAACGGCCAGCTGCATGCCGGGCGAGTTGGCTATCCGGTCCATCCCCGGAATTTCGGTGAGCTCCCCGACGCTGGCGAACGGTTTTTTGCGGCGCCGCTCGATTACTGAACGGGCCAGTTCCGCGGTCATGTCGTCGTGGAGCGCCATCAGCACTTCCATGGGGGCTGCGTTTATGTCGATGGCCCAGTCGACTCCGTAGACGGTAGCTTGGGAGCTCAAGGCATGGACAAGGGCCGGGGAGAGCCCCCGCACAAGGCCCAGTTCCCCGAGGGTTGCGAAACGGCCGTCACGGGGAAGGTAGGGGGCGGAGAGCGCCTGGTAGTATGGTGCTTCGGCTCCGTCGGGACGCGGGTCCCGGTCTTCGTCAACCCAGTCGGCAATGGCGTCACTTATCCCTTCGGGAAGCCCATGGATCCGCAGCAGCCGCCGCCGCATCTGGTCATGGAATTCAGAGACGGCGTTCATGTTGAGCTTGCCGTTCTCTTCTTCGATGGTGACTGAAATCTTCCCTGCGTCATCCGCCATCTCCAGGGGTATTTCCATTGCCTGGACGAGGGTCGCTTCGTTGCCGCTCTGCCGCAGGCTTCCCAGCAGGGTAACCCCCCCCTTTACGCCGCTTTCGGCCAGTAGGCTTGCCTGTTGCAGGTTCACGAAATTGCGCTCCAGGGATGTCTCCACGTAAACTCCGTGGATGAGCTCGGTCGCCACCGCCACCAGCAGGGCGGTAACAACCAGCGTCAGGATGAGGGCAAATCCCCGCTCTTCCTTGAGACTCCTCATCGCATCCTCGGCCGGGCAATAACAGCAATATCGGTGGTTTTGTCCCCGTCCTTGAGGGTTACGGTGATCCGTACCCGTTCGGGCAGCTTTGGCGACAACTCCGTGTTCCAGCTCCGCACCCACTTGCCGCTATCGTAGCATTCCACGAGGAATCCATCGATTTCTTCCATCTGCGGGTAGGGGACCGGTTTCACGCTCCCGAAAAGGTCTGCTGCCTCCCGGGTCAGAGAGAGCCGTCGCTCCTCCTCCTTCACGCCGTATTTCACCAGGAGCAGGTCCGATGCCGGGCGGTCATCCGTGGACGGCGGCGCCACTGTTACCAGTTCCAACGTGGATGCGGGTTTGCCGAAGAGGTCCCGGTCTTCTGCCACAAAGCGCGTCCGCTTGTCGTCGGTGCGGTAGAAGGCCCCGTCGAGTTCACGCCGGATCAGATCCAGCGTTCCCCGCAACTCCCGCCGCTGTTCACCCCCTTCATCCACCCGGTCCCGGGCGCGCAGGACGGTGAAGTAGCTGGCGTAGAGCGCCCCGGCCACGATGACGAGAAGCAGCATCGCCACCAGTACTTCGATCAGGGTGAAGCCGTGGTTATTGCGCATGGTGACACGCATGTTACGGCGCCAGATACCGGACAAGGGCAACGCTCCGCTTGTTGTCGTCCCAAGTTACGGCAAGCGTTATTCTTTTCAGTTGTGCCAGTTCAGTTTTAGAGGAGGTCATTTCCCATGCGTATTCCGGCTGGGCCGGGGCGAAGGTCCCCTTCTCCTTTTCCGGAAGCTCTTTTTCATCCTCAAGTTCCGCCAGTTTTTGTCGTGCAAGGAGAATGGCCACTGATTCCTTCCGGTTTCGGTCCACTATGGAGAGGTGGTAGTTCACCGAACCGATAACGGTGAAAACGACTCCAGCCATAATGGCGAGGGCTATCATAACCTCGAGCAGCGTGAACCCGCGCTCGTTGAGGCATGGAGATGCGGGACTCTGCCTCACTGGGGTTCCTCCAGGTAGCCCTCGGAAACCGTAACCTTGCCGGAGGGGTATGCCATGATGGTCATGGCATCGTCTTCGTTTTCTCCTCTCAGGTGGATCACGGTGAAATCTCCGAGGCCGGCCATGTCGAACCGGAGCACCGCTTCGCCGGTCTCTGTCTTGCCGCGGCCCGGGGTGCTCACGTCGACCACGGTGACCCCTTCGGCCAGGAGCGGCCTTTCCAGGAAGCTTTCTCCCGGCGCCACTTCAGAGCCGTCATTCTGGAGCCGGGTGATCCGGATGGTGCCGGTGCCCGGTTCCATTCGCATCCGGTGGGGAGTCTTGCCGGTGATGGCCCGGTCCTGCACAAAACGGATCACGGCCGCCAACTGCCGGGCTGAACGGTTCAGCTCCATGGAGCGGCTGACGGTGAGCCTTGGAAGAACGATGCCTGCCGCCACCGCCAGGAGAGCAATCACTACCAGCAGTTCCATGAGGGTGAAACCGGCCGGTGAATTCAGTTTGTTACTGGATGTTCCAGCTCTCGATGTCGGCATTCTTCTCTTCGCCCCCCTTCACACCGTCGGCGCCGAGGGAGTACAGGTCATAGTCGCCGTGCTCGCCCGGAGAGAGGTAGGCGAAATCGTTTCCCCAGGGGTCCTTGGGAACCTGCTTGCTTTCCAAATACCCTTCAGCCTTGTATTTGTTGGGGATTTGCCCAACCGTGGGCTTTTCGATAAGTGCTGCCAGTCCCTGCTCGGTGGAGGGATATATGCCATTGTCAAGCTTGTAGAGCTTGAGGGCAGTCTCCAGATTCTTGATCTGAATTTTTGCGTCGGCGACCTTGGCGTCGTCGGAACGGCCGATAAGCTTCGGAGCCACAAGGGCAGCCAGGAGCGCCAGGATGGCGATGACTACCATGATTTCGATGAGGGTGAAGCCGCGATTGCCGCGAAGCCTGTTGATCATGTCACGTTACCTCCGGGAGGATGTCAGCGTACAAGCTGGTTTAGTTCGAAAATGGGGAGGAGTACCGCCAGCACCACAAGCCCAACGGCAAGCCCCATGGCAAGGACGAGGAGCGGTTCCAGGAGAGCCATCAGCCCCGAGACGGAGGTGTCGAATTCCCGCTCGAAGGCGGTTCCAGCCTTTTCCAGCATCTCTTCAAGCTCTCCTCCCTTTTCCCCCACCGCCACCAGGTGTACCAGAAGGGGAGGGAAGAGCACACTTTTGCGGAGAGCCCCCGAGAGGTTTCCCCCTTCGGCCAGTTCAGCCGTTATTGCATAGAGGGCTCCCCGGTACACCCTGTTCACCAGGACCTCGGCGGTAATCTCCAGGGACTTGATGACCGGGACGCCGCTTGCCAGCAAGAGCCCCAGCACCTTGGCAAAACGGGAGAGGATCAGATGCCGTTGGAGCCCTCCCACGACTGGAATCCGCAGGAGCAGCCGGTCGCGCCTTAGCCGGAACTCCTCCCGCGTCATGAGGCGGCGGTAGAGAAACACCGCACCGGCGGCTAGCCCCAGGAGCAGCCACCAGAACTGGCGCAGGAGGTTGCTCGTCTTTATGAGGGCGATGGTGATTAAGGGGAGGGCAGCCTTGTTGTCCTCGAAGATGGTTACGATCTTGGGTATGACAAAGGTCAGAAGGAAGAGCATGACTCCGCCGCCCACAACGACCATCAGGAGGGGATAGGCCAGGGAGGATGTCACCTTGCTCTTGATGGCCCGTTGTTCCTCCAGAAAAAGAGCCAGCTTTTCCAGCACCGTTTCCAGGGATCCGCTCGCCTCGCCGGCCGCCACCATGGCCACGTAGCTTTCGCTGAAAATCTTCGGCTCAAGGGAAAGTGCCCGGGCAAGGCTTGCCCCTTCGGCCAGCCGTTCGCGGATACGGCCAAGGGCCGTCTTCAGCTCACCAGGTTCCTCCTGGTCTCCAAGCGTGGTAACCGCCTCGAAGATCGGCACCTGGGATCCTGCAAGGGTCGCCAGACGACGCGTCATGAGAGCCAGTTCGGCGAGGCCGGTACGCCGGGCGAAGAGACGTCTCCTGCCCGATTTTTCACCCTCGTATGCCGGAGCCAGTTCCCGGGGGAAGAGCCCGTCCCGCTTTAGGCGCTGGCGGGCTTCCTTAATGCTTTCCGCCTCCAGGAAGCCCGTGGTCTCACGGCCTCCGGCAGTGTAGGCGCTATACCGGAAGGTCTGCATACTCCTCCTGGGTCACCCGCAGGACCTCTTCAATGGTGGTGATCCCGGCCGCCGCCTTGGCAAGGCCGTCTTCCCGCAGGGTCCGCATTCCACGGGAGATTGCGTATTCCTTGATGGTGCCGGCCGGCTCGCGCCGGATTATCATGGAGCAGATTTCGCCATCTACAGGGAGAAGTTCGTAGATTCCGACCCGCCCCCATGTGCCGAGGCCGTAGCATTTCTCGCATCCTCTCCCCCGGTAGAGGGTGGCGGGCAGGGTGATGCCGGTGTATTCCCGCTCTGGGGTGTAGGGCTCACGGCAGTGGGGACAGATGCGCCGCACGAGGCGCTGGGCCAGCACCGCCGACAGGGATGATGCCACCATGAACGGCTCGATTCCCATGTCCACAAGGCGCGCAATGGCAGTGGCCGAGTCGTTGGTATGCAGGGTGGAGAGAACCAGGTGACCGGTGAGGGAAGCCTGCATGGCGATTTCCGCCGTCTCGGCGTCGCGGATCTCTCCCACCATGACGATGTCCGGGTCCTGCCGCAAAATGGCGCGGAGCCCCTGGGCAAAGGTTAGATCGATCTTGGAGTTCACCTGGATCTGGCCGATCCCCTTTATCTGGTACTCAATGGGGTCCTCAATGGTGATGATGTTTTTCTCGGGGGAATTGAGCCGGTTGAGGGCCGCATAGAGGGTAGTGGACTTGCCGCTGCCGGTGGGGCCGGTGACGAGGATAATGCCGTGCGGCAGTTCGAGGATGCCCTCGAACAGCTTGGCTTCGCGCTCGGCCATGCCGAGGTCGCCCAAGCCCAAAAGGCTCGAATCTTGGCGCAGCAAACGCATGACCACCGCCTCGCCGTGAAGCATGGGGATGATCGAAACGCGGATGTCCACTTCGTATTCGTTAATGCGGATCTTGATGCGCCCGTCTTGCGGCAGGCGTTTTTCGGCGATGTTCAGATGGCTGACGATTTTGACGCGCGAAACGATCGCCGGATGAAATTTCTTCAACTGCGGCGGCACCGGCACGTCGTGTAACACGCCGTCCACACGGTAACGGATGCGCAGCTCGTTTTCGAACGGCTCGACGTGGACGTCAGAAGCGCGCAGATCAATCGCGTCCTTGAGGATCTGATTGACGAAACGGATGATCGAAGCGTCCTCGGCCGCTTTGTCTAGATCGGTGTCTTCTTCCTCTTTCTCGACGAGCACCTGCAGGGGGTTCTCTTCTTCGAGGGAGTCGATGGTGTCGGCCCCGACGCCCAGGCGTTTCTTGATTTCGCGCTGGATGGATTCGGTGGGGGCCAGCACCGGCTTGAGCTTCAACCCGGTGAGGGTTTTAAGGGTGTCCAGCCCTTGCGGCGAGAAGAGGTGGCTGGTAGCCACCTCCACCGTGCCGTTGACCCGGCGCACGGGCAGCAATTGCTCCTTGCACAGGATTCGGGTGGGGAAAAGCGAGAGCAGTTGGCGGTCCCATTCCACGTCGTCCAGCGTGGTGTAAGCCAAGTCGTATTCCTTGGCGAGCCAGCGGAGCACTTCGTCCTCGGTGAGGGCGGTGCTTCGGGCTTGTTGCTTGCACTGCTGGCCGAGCAACTCGGCGTCCGAGGCGGACAATTGCCGCGCTTGGATCATTTTATCGAGCAGTTCCTGCAAATTGGACGTTCCAGTAGCCACCGCTTTTCCTTCCCTCTGATGCGTTTGGGGGTAATTTCCCGATTACTTCAACAAACCCATGACCACCGCTTGCGCTTCCTGGCGGGTGGAAAGCAGCTGTTTCAATTCTTCCTGGGCTTTTTCCAATTCCGCATCTTTGGCTTTGCGGGCCGCGCGCAGTTTGGTCAACGCCGCCGTGAGTTCTTCCTTCGAAGCCTTGGCTTCAATGGCTTTTTGCAGGGCTTCCTGCTCGGGGCTGGGTTCGCCGAAACCGCCACGGCGGGCGCGCTGCGGGTTGCCGTTGGCATCCGCGCCCCCTTGGCCCCCGGGGCCACCGCGCATGCCCATCATGCCGCCCATGCCGC